>Ga0116230_10003442_pt1 | contig 15452 bp, 15 predicted proteins | sample S1TSphfallax_3_FD_88678 | JGI IMG/M metagenome (GOLD analysis project Ga0116230, IMG submission 88678) | Host-associated microbial communities from peat moss isolated from Minnesota, USA - S1T2_Fd - Sphagnum fallax MG | ecosystem: Host-associated > Plants > Peat moss > Unclassified | place... | reverse complement strand
CCAATACAAAATCCGCTGAAAAAGCCGCTCGACAGTCGACCGTTCATCGCGCCCGCAACGACGCGCTGACCTCGCAGCTGCGTAGCGCCATTCGTAAGGCCACGAATGCGCTCAAGACCGGGAAGCAAGAGGAAGCTTCGGCCGCCCTCGCGCAAGCCACACCGATCATCGACAGTATGGTCAATAAGGGCATCATTCATCGCAACAAGGCCGCGCGACACAAGAGCCGCCTCACCAAGCAGGTGGCGGCGCTCGCCAAGTAGGGCAATCTCAAGCGCCGGGAAGGGTTTCGAGCGCCGACTCTGACGCCACCGAATCCACTGTGGCGAGATCCCGGATCTCCCGGCCATGGGTTTCGCGAGGATGCTCGTCCAGATACTGCATCACGGCCTGCTTGAGGGCCTCGGTGCCGGCGCCGGTGGCGCCTGAAATCAAAAACACGGGGCCCTTCCATCGCAGGCGTCTCACCAACTCCTTGGCGCGGCGCTCCGCCTCTTTGGCTTCCATGAGGTCGATCTTGTTGATGAGCAGCCAGCGCTCCTTTTTCGCAAGATCCGCCGCGAATTTTTTCAACTCTTGGACGATGGTGCGTGCATCTTTGACCGGGTCGGCATCCGGATCGGGCGGCGCCAGATCGATCAAGTGCAACAGCACGCGGGTGCGCTGCAGATGCTTCAAGAAGCGGATGCCCAACCCGGCACCATCGGCCGCGCCCTCGATCAGCCCCGGAATGTCGGCCATCACGAAGCTTCGACCCGGCCCGGCGCTGACCACGCCCAGATTGGGGTAGAGCGTGGTGAAAGGATAATCGGCCACCTTGGGCCGCGCCGATGACACCGCGCGGATCAACGTCGACTTGCCGGCATTCGGCAACCCGAGAAGTCCCACATCGGCAATCAATTTCAATTCCAGCGCGAGCACGCGTTTCTCGCCCGGCAGGCCGAGACCGGACTTACGCGGGGTTCGATTGGTGCTCGACTTGAAGCGCGTATTGCCCCACCCGCCCTTGCCGCCCTTGGCGACCAGCAAGGTTTGCCCTTCCACGGCGAGATCTCCCAATTGTTCGCCGGTCTCGAAATCCATGACGACGGTGCCCACCGGAATGGGCACGTACACGTCATCGCCGCCATGGCCGGTGCAGTCGTTACCGCTCCCGCCCTCGCCGTTCTTGCCCTTGTACAGCCGCGAGATGCGAAAGTCCGCGAGGGTATTCATGCCTTCCACCGCGGTGAGATAGACGCTACCGCCCGCGCCGCCATCACCGCCGTCGGGGCCGCCGAACGGCATGAACTTTTCGCGGCGGAAGCTCACGCAGCCGCGCCCGCCGTTGCCGGCTTCCACTCTCAGTTTGGCTTCGTCGACGAATTTCATGCGCGGTTACCGTAGAAGCAAAAAAGGGGGACAGGCTTCAACCTGACCCCCTTACCTTGGACGAGCGGCGGAACCCAAGCCCGCCGGTGTCATTCCGTGGCGGCGTGCGCCTCGACGACATGCACGTAGGTGTGCTGTTTCGGACCCTTGACCCGAAATTCCACCTTGCCGTGCGCCGTGGCGAACAACGTGTGGTCCGTGCCGATGCCGACGTTGACGCCCGGGCGATACACCGTGCCGCGCTGGCGGATCAAGATATTGCCGGCGAGCACGTCTTCACCGCCGAACTTCTTCACGCCTAAGCGTTTGGAGTGCGAATCACGGCCGTTGCGAGTACTGCCGCCTGCTTTTTTATGTGCCATTTAACGAAATCTCCTGAGGGAAACCTTCAAGCAACGATCGACGTGATCTTGACGTCGGTATACGGCTGCCGGTGGGTCTTCTCACGCTTGTAATGCTTGCGGCGGCGAAACTTGACGATGCGTACCTTATCGCCCTTGCCGTGACTTTCGACGGTCGCAACCACTTTGGCGCTACCCACATACGGCGCGCCGATGGTCACGGAGGCGCCGGCGCCGACCAGCAACACCTGACTGAATTCAACACTGGCGCCTTGTTCGGCATCGAGTTTTTCGATCCGCACCACAGCACCTTCCTGGACGCGGTACTGTTTACCGCCCGTGGCAATCACGGCATACATGGTTCTAACTCCCGCTGGGCGGCCGCTCGGGCCGCAAAAGAGCCGCGAAGTGTACGGCGGCGGCGGCTTAAAATCAAACGCACGGGCCGGCTGCGGCAATCTTAGGTACCATGCCGTATTCCCTTGGGCGATCCATGAACATACAGCAGATTCGAGAGTTGGTAACCAGTGACTTTGACGCCGTTGATCGTGTCGTCAAGCGCCGTTTACACAGCCAGGTAGCTCTCGTCGACCAAGTCGCGACCTACATCATCTATTCCGGCGGCAAGCGCCTGCGCCCCCTTTTGGTGCTTCTCGCGGCGCGTGCCTGCGGTCATTCGGGCGAACACCATATCGACGCGGCGGCGATCGTGGAGTTCATCCACACCGCGACCCTGCTGCACGACGACGTGGTCGACGGCTCCTCGCTGCGCCGCGGCCGCGAGACCGCCAACGAGGTGTTCGGCAACGCCACCAGCGTCCTGGTCGGTGATTTCCTCTACTCCCGGGCGTTTCAAATGATGGTGGCCTTGAATCGCATGCCCATCATGGAAATCGTCGCCGATGCGACCAATGCCATCGCCGAGGGAGAGGTGTTGCAGCTCATGAACGCCCACGACGCCAACACCACCGAGGCCCGCTATATCGACGTCATCCAGCGCAAGACGGCGCGATTGTTCCAGGCCGGCGCGCAGATCGGCGCCGTCTTGAGCGACGCGCCGCCGCTCATCGAGGAATCGCTGGCCCGCTACGGTCGCCATATCGGCACCGCGTTCCAGCTGGTCGACGATGCCTTGGACTACCAGGCAGACGAAGCCAGCTTGGGCAAGCACTTGGGTGACGATCTGGCCGAAGGCAAACCCACCCTGCCGCTGATTTACGCAATGCAGCATGGCAGCGATGCCCAGCGTGAAATGATCCGTCACGCCATCGAACACGGAGGCCTCGATCACTTGGGCGAGATCACACGCGCCGTTGCAAGCCTCGGGGGGCTTGCGTACACTGCGCGCCTCGCTCAAAGCGAGGCAGACCAGGCGCTTGCCGCCCTGACCCCCCTTCCCGACAGCATTTTCAAGGAAGGATTGAGCGAACTCGCCCGGTTCGCGGTCGCACGCAAGCACTAGAATCTGTGTGGCCGTTTCGGGGTGTAGCTCAGACTGGTAGAGCGCGTGGTTCGGGTCCACGAGGTCGCAGGTTCGAATCCTGTCTCCCCGACCATTTCAAAAGCCGATGCGTTGCAACTCCCGGTGCTTGTCGATGAATTGGTGCTTGAGCGCCCCGACGACGTGCAATCCCACCAACGCGTACAGGGCGTATCCCAGCCAGGTATGCAAGTTGCCGAACAGCGTATGCAGTCCCTCTTTCGCCACCGGCTCGACGTTCACGATCCACGCGATCCGCGGCCAGGGGACGAGATCGAACAACCGCATCGGGTGGGTCGCGGCGTCCTTCCACGCCGAATCGTGCATCCAGCCCGTCAACGGTAGGGCGAAGATCAACCCATAGAGCGCGGCATGAGCCGAGTGCGCGGCGACGCGTTCCCAGCGCGGATACTCGGCCGGCAGCGGCGGCGCCGGATGCGATGCACGCCACAAGAGCCGCAGTACACCCAAGCCGAGCACGGTGATGCCGATGGACTTGTGGGTGTCGATCACCGTTCTCACCCAGCTGTCCGGCAAGGAGTCGGCGCTGAGCGCGAGCACGACGTTGCAGACGATCAACACCGCGATCAACCAATGCAGGAAGATGGCGGTTCGAGAATAGCGCGCCAAGATCTCAGTCATTCGATGTGCCCCTCGACCGCCGGCATGCTGGCCGTGATGCCCCACTGCTGCCGGCGCATGATGAAATTGAACCAACCCCAGGTGGCACCCGCGTGCCGCAGCAATTGAAAGCTGAAAGGTTCAGCCAGCGCCGCGAGCAACGCGAGACCGAGCCCGCTATGCGTGGTTCGCTGACCCGTCCAGCGGCCGTACACGTGCACCCACCAGACGTGAAAAAACAGGTCGATCGCCACCTTGCTGAAGATCACGCACAGCACCGGCACGACGATCGCGAGCTTGCCGAGCACCGCGAACAGCACCAGCAGGATGAACGCGGTCAAACCGAAAATCGGCTGCATGGTGTCGAGTGCCTTGATCGGCAGCATCCAGCTGCCGAGCTTGCCGTAGCGGCCGTTGAAGGTCATGTCGCAGTTCCAATACTGGGTCTGCAGGAACCCGGAAAACCAGCGCCGGCGCTGCTTGAGAAAGCTGGGCAGGGAGGCGGGTGCATCGGTGAGCGCGCGCGGCGCGCTCAATACGCGCACGCGCCAGCCGAGTCCCTGATCGAAACTATAACGATGCAGACGGTGGATGAGTTCGTAATCCTCGACCAGACACTCGGGATCGAAGCCACCCACCGTGACGACGGCATCGCGACGAAACGCCGCGAAGGCCCCGGACACCAACAACAGCGCATCCGCACGCATCCACGCGATCCGCGAACAGAAGGCGCGGATGTACTCGTAGGTTTGGAACCATTGAAAGAAACCGGCGAGCGCGGCCGGTGCGCACACGGGGCGGATCACGCAACAGGCGGCCGCGAGCTTCGGTTCCTCGACGAAAGCACGCCGCAATCCCTCGAGAGCGCCCGGCGCAAGTTTGGTATCCGCATCCACGGTCACGACCAGATCGGTGTGCAGCCGGGTGAGGCCCGCATTCAGGGCCCGCGCCTTGCCGCCGTGCGCGGCGCGTAGAATCTGCAAACCGGGGTGGCGGGTGGAACCGGCGACGCCGAGCGGCGCCGGCCAGCCGACCGCAAAGCGTTCGCGCATCATCTCCGCGGTCGCGTCCATCGAGCCGTCGTCGACCACCAGCACCACATCGCCCGGCAGGAGCTGCGGCAAGAGCGCGTCCAGGGTGGTGGGCAGTGCCGGCGCTTCGTTGAAGGCCGCGATCAGCACGCCGAGCGTTGGGCGGGGCACCGCGGCGGCGGCCACGCCGGTAGCCGCCGACGGCACCGGCACCGCGTCCTGCACCGTCACCGCAGGATCCTTGACGATGTAATACGTCTTGCGCGCCACGTAGATGAGCAGGAACGTATCGTAGAGAATGTACGACAAGCCGGTCGTCCAGGCGAAAATGCCGCTGCCGAACCACGCCGCTCCGGTGAGCACCAACCACAGCAGCACCACGGCGAAATAAATCGCCACGCTGCGCACCGTGAGCCTCGGCTGGGTGAACCGGGGCGAAACCCGGCGCAGATTGGCGTCGAGATCCATGGGCACGATCAATAGCGCCAACTGGTCAGATCCGCACCGGCCGGCGCCGCCGCGCTGATCCGCTTCAGAATCGTCGGCAGGTACTGCGTGTTGTAGTGCAGGCGGGAATAGGCATTGGGCAACGTCGGATCTCCATTCCAACAATGTTCGGCGCGATCACCGTAGGCGACCGTGCCCTCGTAAGCGGGCCTCAGCGACTCGAGCCGTTCTTGCGCGAAATACACAGAGTCGGTCAGGTAATAATTATCGCCATTACCCACGTAGACATGGATCTTGCCGCGAAGTTTCGGCGCGAGCGTCGCCCAATCGCGGCCGATGATATATGACAGATCGTAGTGTTCGCGCCAATAGGCGGCCACCGCCGGATCGATCACGCCGCTCTGCTTGTCGAAGATCGGCGCGGGGTAGCCGTCCGCGCCCGCCGGCCCGAACACCGCCTGCCAGATGTCGTACTGGCCGCCGGAACGGCTGTGGTCTCCTTGGGCAAGTTCCATGTAGTTCTCGTCGCGCTGGGTCGCAAACACTTCACCAAGGTAATTGCGAAAGCCCGGCCGTTCCACGGTCGATGCCTCGCCGGTCAACGCATACGCGTTGCTGTCCTTGTACAGGTTAATGAGCGTGTAGGCGCGAAAATCGATGGGATCGGGGCACGCAGCGAACGCCCCATTATACATATCGGGGTAGAACACCTGCGTGGCGAGCGCCTCCCAACCACCCGTCGAACCACCATAGGTGAATCGCGCCCAGCCCTCTGCCAAGCCACGGAAGCGCTTCTCGATCTCCGGGATCAACTCATGGTTGATTGCATCGCCATAGGGGCCGAGATTGGCGGAGTTCACCGCGTAGCTGTCGTCGAAATACGGATTGGCGTGCTCGATTTCGACCACCAGGAAGCGCGGAAAGTCGTCCGAGATCCACTTTTGGTAGAAAGCGTACGCCTCCTGCTGCTGGATTCTGTTGTAACCGGCGAGATGAAAACGTTCCGAATAATCGGGCTTCAAATCCGCATCCGGCGGCGTGGTGCGGAAACCGGAAATATCGTCCGGAAAATGCCCGTGAAACACCATCAGCGGAAAATGCGCGGTGGGGTGCAGCGCGAAGTCCTTCGGCAGCAACACGTGGGCGCCTAAGAACACGTCGCGTCCCCAGAATGTCGACAGCAATTCGCTGCGGATGCGGATGTGCTTGACGAATTCGGTGTCGGCTTTCGGCTGAATCGGCGGGATTTCGCGATCGAGGAGCACCGCGGTTCGCTGCGGATGCTGCGGATCGACGTGCAGGTGAATCGGTGTGGAGTACAGATTGCCGGGCTTCTCCGCCCAATGCTGACCTTCTCCCTGATCCGGGGGCAATTTGAGAACCCGCCCATCGGCGAGGTGAAACACCTCGTAGCGATTCAGCACCACCTGCACGAGGTAATCGCCTGCGGGCACTTGCGACAGATGCGCCGCCGGCCAGCCGAACGCCTCGTCACCGACGAGCACGGCATGACCCGGTGCCATGCCATCGACGTTCACACCAAAGAGATATGGGCAGTTAAGCGGCTCGTTGGGTTCGACATGCGTGCGCGGCTCACGCGACAGATCCCGGCTCAATAACACGATGAGCCGGCCGTCGAGAGGAGCCCCGCCATGGGCGGCGGGGATCGCCACCGACAACGAAGTGCCTGCCGCGCCGGCGGCGGCGGTGCTGCCCGGGGTGGCGCTGAAGGGCATGGCCAGGGTCAGGAAAATCAGCGAGAGCATCGAGGGGTGTAGGCGCATGCCGCAAATTGACTGAAAACATGTCGCGCCGTCAACAGCGCGGGCACTGCGCTCCTACGTGCCCGCGCTGGCAGTCCTCACGCAGGTAAGTCGCCGTCCCAACCGGTCAAACTCACGTAGCCGCGACACGGGTGGCGGCCTCGCGATGACTTTGGATGCATTCCGCGAGATAGCGCGCATCGCGAGCCACGCCGGAGAACCGTCCCGAGCCCCAGGTATGCAACCAGGGCAACCCCAGGAAGTACAAGCCCGGCTGCGCGGTTACGCCGCGTACGTGTTGCGGCTGCCCGCGACCGTTGAACACGGCCGCGTCCAGCCAGCTGAAATCGGCCGTGAATCCGATGCACCAGATGATCGCGCCGATTCCCGCTTCACGCAGGTTGAGCCGCGACCGCTCCGCTGCCGGCTCCCACACCGGCATGTAGACGGAAGGCGCACCGGCGTCGATGGCATGCTTCTCGATGTAATTGTCGATGCTCGCATTGATGCCGTTGTACACGGCATCGGCCGCATCGAGATTCTCGCGCAGGTTTTCCTTGAAATACAGGTTCTCGCGATCCGCGTCGCTGAGCACGCCATAGAGTTCCATGCCCTCGAGCGCAAATTTACGCAGGTCGATATCGCGGCCGCCGTCGCGCCCGGTGACGTAATGATTGGTGTTGTCGCGCACCCCCTCGCGCAGCGGATGCGCGTTCACCGGCATGTCGTAGTAGCGCATCTCGGCCAGCCAGTCGACCACGTCCTTACCGCGATAGAAACGTGCGCAGCGCGGCGCCTTGCCGACGGCGAGAAACACGCGCCGTCCGGCCAGATGCAGATCCTCGGCAATTTGAGCTCCCGACTGGCCCGTGCCGACGACCAACACGCCGCCCGCGGGCAGCGAAGCCGCGTTGCGGTACTCCTCCGAATGCAATTGCACGATGTCCCCGGCCAGACGCTCGGCCAGGCGCGGAATGACCGGCAGATGATAGCCACCCGACGCGACCACCACCTGGTCTGCCGTGAACTCCCCCGCCGCCGTCGACACGCCATAGCCGCCGCCCGGCAGCGGCGCCACGCGCAGCACCGCCACTCCCTCGCGCAGCGGCGCGGCCACCGCCCGTTTGAATGCGGCAAGATACTCGTTGAGTTCGTCTTTTCTCATGAAACCATGCGGCGCCGCGCCCGCGTAGTCAAACCCGGGGAGCTGGCACTGCCAGTTGGGCGTCACCAGGCAGAAGCTATCCCAGCGGCGATCGTGCCAGACATGCATGGCCGAATGCTTTTCGAACACCACGTGATCGATACCGGCCTGGTGCAGGTAGTAACTCATCGAGAGCCCCGCTTGGCCGCCACCGACCACGACCACCGGGTAATGTGCTGGCTGCATGATGGGCCTCCTACGCCTCGGAAAAAGACAGCATGACCACGCGGGCCTCGTCCCGCTCCATGAAGGCTTGCGCCTGCAATTCGATCACCTGCAATTGCGCCAGCGCACGCGAGCACGGAAAGCCGTACTTGGCGCGCACGCGCTCCGAGGCGATCGCGGTGGCCTCGCGGATCCGCCGCAGGAAATCGGCGAGTTCGTACGCGTTTCCCGCGGCGAAATAATCGCGGATCACCAGCGACGGCGAATAGCATTCGCTCACCGACGCATCGGGCCATTGCAGTCGATAGGTCATGGCGGGCATACGGCTAGGTGCGATACAGCGCGACGTGCCGGGCGGCGCTCGCGCTCCAGCTGAAGCGCTCGCACACCGCGGGGGGCGCGAATTTGCGGCGCGCCACGGCGGCGCGCATCGCGGCGGCGATCGATGCCGCATCGAGCGGGTCGGCCCAATGCACGTCATCGCCGGCCAGGTATTCGGTGAACGGCGCACGCCTCGATACCACGGTGGGCGTGCCGCTTGCGAGTGCCTCGAGGGCGACCAGGCCGAAGCCCTCGGTAAGCGAGGGAAAGGCCACCGCATCGGCCAGGCGCAGGATCGCGGGCATGTCCGCATCGGCCACCGCACCGCTCACCACCAGGTCCTCACCCGCGCCCGTGCGCAGGCCCGCGGCCTTCACCGCGGCATCGAACGCGCGGCGGTACGCGGAGTGGTCGAGCAGACTGGCGCCGCCGATGATGGCCAGCTGCGCCGCCGGCAGATCGCCCCTGAGCTGCTGCCAGGCCTCGAGTATGCGCAGCGTATTCTTGCGTTTCTCGATACCCCCTACGCTCACGATCAACGGCGCGCCGGGCTTGAGGCCGAGGCGGCGCGCCACCTCCGCATCGCCGGGCGCCGCCACCGGCGAGAAGCGCTGTCGGTTCACGCCATTGCCGATCACCGTGGCGGTGATGCCATAGGTGGTCGCGAGCGTGTCGCGCCACAGCTGGCTGACACAGATCACCCGCTGGGCGGAACGCACCGCCCGCTCCTGCCACGCGTCGATCTCGGGATCGCCGAAGTCATCGAGGTGATGCACGGTGCGCACGAACCCGGGGATCATGGATCTTTCGCACAACGACGCCAGGGCATTGCCGCCGATGCCGTCGTGCGCGTGGAACACGTCGAATTCTTCGGCGCGCGCGCGAGGCCCGCGACGCCGGGCCAGATGCAGCACATAGGCAGCGATGCGGCTGCGGATCATGTCCCGCGTGTCGGCCGGCTGCGCCGGCACGTCCACCAACTCCACCGTGCAAGACAGCTCGCGGAACAGCCGTTCGCCCGGCGCCGCCGGCGCCATCACCGTGACCTCATGCCCGGCCGCCTGCAGCGCCTCCGCCAGCTCCACGGTATGCATCACGCCGCCGCGCGGCTTGACCGAGTGCGTCAACAAGGCGATGCGCAGCGCGGCGTCAGGCATACGACGTGGACGCCATGAAGGGCCGTTCCGCGAAATCCCACAGCAGCGCGCTGTCGTCTTGATGCTGGATGCGAACCTGGGCCGTGGTGTCGACCTCGCCGATCACCGCCACGGCCAGCTGGCGCGAGGCGAAACGGTCGATGACCGCCGCCACATGCCGAGGCGCAACGCTGAGCACGAAACCGTAACTCGGGAAGGCCGTGAGCCAGCGCAGCAGCGCCGCGTCGTCGACACAGTCCGGCCGCGGTACGCTGCCCACGTCGATGGTGGCTCCGACACCCGAGCACTCCAACAGCATCAACGAGGTGCCGAGCGCGCCGGCCATGCTGATGTCCTTGGCCGCCGCACACAGGCCCTCTTCGGCCAGCCGCGGCAGCAATTCCAGATCCGCTCGCAGCCGCGGGGCGGGTGCCTCGCTCGAGGCATTCCAGTAGGGAAAGGGCTCTTCGTAGCGGCCCCGCAGATCCACCGCCATGACCAGCCGGTCCCCGGGCTGGGCCGCGAAGCTGCTGAGCAAACGCTGCGCGCGGCCGAGTATGGCGACCGCCAATTGGCCGCGGTCGGCGCGATTATTGCTGTGGCCGCCGACCAGCGGCACGGCGTAGCGCTCGGCCGCCGCCGCGAGGCCGGCGAGAATTTCGGCACCCGGCTCCATCCCGCGACTCCACAACGCATCGACCACGGCCAGCGGTCGACCGCCCATCGCGTAGATGTCGGAGACGTTCACCATTACGCCGCAATAGCCGGCGAACCAGGGGGAATGGCTGACGAAGTCCTCGACGAATCCCTCGATCGCCAGCAGCAAAAAGCCGTCGCCATCGGCGATCGCGGCGCAATCGTCACCGAGCGCCAGCGGCGCATCCGCAAACGCGCGAGCGCCGAGCGCGCGCATGACGTCGCCCACATCGCGCTTGTGCAGAAAGCCGCGGCTGCCCTGTAATTGCGCACAGAGCGCGTTCGCGTTCACAGCGCGGCTCGTGGCGTCGGCGACGGTGTCGGCGGCACTGTGCGGGTGACGAATCCGGCATAGGGCGTCGGGCATGGCGGATAGTGATCGAGATCGGCGCGCATCAGGTGATGCGGGCGGCCGTGCAGCGCTTCCTCGGCCACCGTGTGCCAGTGCAGGCGCTCAAACAGCGCCACGTTCTGACTTTGCACGTGGGCGAAGAACTCATCGCAGCCGCGGGTGTTGGCACTCGACACGGCGAGGCGGATCAAGGTGGCACCGATGCGGCCGAAGCTGCGAAACCGCGCCGCCACCGCGAGGCGCGACCCCCACCACACCCGCGGCCGCGCCTCATGGATGCGCACCGTGCCGACGATCTCGTCGTAGCCGCCGCCGATGCACGACACCGCGACCAAGAGCTGGGCGCGGTCGTCGATGGCATCGCGATCATCGCCGTCGAACAGTCCCTGCTCGCCGCAAAACACCGCGCGGCGCAGCGCGCGCGCGCCGGCGAGTTCCCACGCCGACTCGACCCACTTGACGCGGAATTCACAGGGCAGAAAGTCGAGCGCGATCAAGACTCGTACACCGACAGCGACGAACAGGCGCCGCACCGGCCGCAGCCGGCCTTGATGTCGCGCGAGCGCAGACCATGGCGGTTGAGCGCCGCGCCCAAGGGCTCGAGCACGGCGCGCATGAACTCCGCCGTGGGGGCGGGCTCGCTCTCGAGCGGCGTGCCGCTGATCGGCACGAACGGCACGACGAAGGGATAGACACCGAGTTCCATCAAGCGCTCGCTCATCTCGAGAATGGCGGCGGGTGTGTCGCCCAACCCGGCGAGCAGGTACGTGCTCACCTGACCCCGGCCGAACACCCTGACCGCCGCCGCGAACGCCTCCAGGTAGCGCGACAGCGGCACCGTGGCTTTGCCGGGCATGATGCGCGCGCGCACCGCCGGCGTGACCGCCTCCAAGTGCATGCCCAGCGTGTCGATGCCCGCCGCCTTCATGCGCTCAAACCAGCGGTCGTCGTCCGGCGGTTCGCATTGACCCTGCAAGGGCAGATCGACCGCCGCCTTGATCGCGAAGGCGCTCTCGCACAGCACCGCCGCGCCGCGGTCCGTGATGTTGGGCGTGCCGGTGGTCATCACCATGTGTTTGACGCCATCGAGCAGCACCGCGGCGCGCGCCACCTCGGCAAGCTGTTCCGGCGTTTTGTGGGCGATGGTGCGGCCGGCGGCCAGCGACTGGCCGATGGCGCAGAAGCGGCACGCCTTGTGCCGGCTCGCGTAGCGGATGCAGGTCTGCAGCACCGTGGTCGCCAACACGTCGGCGCCGTGCAGTGTGGCGATGTGCTGATAGGGGACGCCGTCGAAGGTTTGCAGCGCATAGAAACGCGGCTGACGGGGAAAGCCGATCCTCGCCACGGCAGTGCCGTCGAAGCGCAATTCGCTCATGCCCGCCGCATCAGGCGCGAGGGCCAGGAAGGGCGAGTGCCAGGCCGTGGAGGTGTGCACGGGTACCATGATGGTGTGCCCGTCCACCGTCACGGCCTTATGGTCGGACGGTCCGGCCCCGCCGCGACGGCTCGCGGCGCCGGCGCCGGGCTCAGCCAGCCGCAACCCGTGTGACTGCAGTTCCGTCATCAAGCGGCGGTTCACCGCGCTCTGGGACAATTTGTCGTTCATCGAGATGCTCTCCTGACCAAGTGGTTGTCGCGGGGCGCGAGTTGATCGCAAGGCTCAACAATTCCGGCCGGGCATAGTGGCCGACCGAATCCATCATGCGTTTGCGCTTGGTGATGAGCGCCATGTCGAGGTCGGCGACCACCATGCCCTCGCCCTCGGTGAGCGGTGTACCGAGATACACGCCCTCCGGGGAAACGATGGCGGTATGACAGCCGCCGCGCAGCGCCCGCTGCAATCCCGCGTCGGGCGTGATCGCCGCGATCTGTTCGTCGCGCAGCCAGCCGGTGGCGTTGACCACGAAGCAGCCCGACTCCAGCGCGTGATGGCGTATGGTCACCGCCATCTGGTCGGCGAAGATCTGGCCGACCAAAGACCCCGGAAACTGGGCGCAGTGAATCTCCTCGTGCTGCGTCATCAAGGCGTAACGAGCCAGCGGGTTATAGTGTTCCCAGCAGGCCAATGCGCCGATGCGGCCCACCGCCGTTGGCACCACCTTGAGCCCGCTGCCATCGCCCTGACCCCAAATCATCCGCTCGTGATAGGTCGGTGTGAGCTTGCGGCGCTTCAACTTGAGTTCACCGTCCGCATCGAACAACAGCTGCGTGTTGTACAAACTGCCGTGGTCGCGCTCATTCACTCCCAGAAGGACCACGATACCCCTCGCCCGGGCGCGCGCGCCGATGTGCGCTGTCACCGCTCCGGGCACGATCACCGCCCGTTCGTACAGCTTCAGATGCTCCGCACCCTGCTGCACGGGCGGCTTGACGAAGGAAAAGTACGGATAGTACGGGACGCAAGTTTCCGGGAACACCACCAATGCCGCACCTTGGGCTGCGGCCGCGTCGATGGCCGCACAAACCCGCTCGACCGTGCCGTCGGCAGTGTCGAAATCCGGTGCCAGCTGCACCGCCGCGGCACGGACGATTCTGTTCAAAGGGTCCAGGTATCCAAGATAAAGGCGTTGCTCTTGCGATGCAGCAGGATGATGTCGAGCACGTCGAGCGGACTGACCGGACGGATGCCCTCGATCAACGAGCCCTCGCCATGGCCGTAGAGCGCCTGCAAGGCAAAGCGACAGGCAAACACCTTGCCGCCTTCGGACATGAACTTCTCGAGTTGCTTGTTCATGTTCTGATGTCCCGGGAACGCTTCGTCGCCGAGCGTCGGAAAGCCGCGCTGCACGCCGAGCGTCACGCCGGGTCCGTAGAGCAGCACCGTCGTCTCGAAGCCCTTGCGCAGCAAACGCGTCGCCTGCAACAAGTTGACGAAGCCGATGGATCCTTCGAATGCCACGGTGTGAAAAGTCACCAGGGCCTTCTCGCCGGGATCGGCTTTCACGTCCTCGAATACTTTCTCCTCGTAATTGACCAACCAATCCCCTTTCTTATGCGGGGCGACTTGAACTGCGGGCATGAACGTCTCCGGTTGTGGTGTCCGCCATTACAGGAGCAACGTCTGTGCCAAGCGTTGCAATCCGTGGCACACGCGGATGCAATCAATGCGAGACATTGTTGATATCGAGCGGCTTTTTTGTGCTAGAAATACGGCTGCTCGGAAACTCATGCTGACACACGAGAGAATTTGCCGGATGCTTTCGCACCTTGTTGATGCGCGATCACAACCCGACGCCTCATGATGAGGCGCGACCGACTACAACAGGAAATGAATCGCTGGGCGGTGGCGGTGACCGGCAGCCACAAGCCGGCCTACATCGCTGTCGCGGATCTGATCTCGGACGACATTCAATCAGGAATGCTCGCCGCCAACCAGCAATTGCCAACCTTGCGCAAGTTGGCCAAGACGCTCAAGCTCAACTTCACCACCGTCGCCCGCGGCTACGCGGAAGCGCAGCGTCGCGGCCTGATCGACACCCGTGCCGGCAGCGGGACGTTCGTGCGCGAGATCATCGCGTCGGGCCCGGTGCGGCGCAGCGCCCCCGGCAGCCTGGTCGACATGACCATGAACATGCCGCCGGAGCCCAACGATCGCCTGGTCACGCAGAAAATCCGCGAGGGGTTCGCATCGCTCGCCGACGATGCCGATCCCCATGCACTGCTCCGCTACCAGGAATTCGGCGGCGCCGCCGAAGATCGCGAGGCCGCGGTGCACTGGATGTCGCGGCACCTGCCCGGCCTCACGGCGACGCGCGTGCTGGTGTGCCCGGGGATTCAATCGGCGTTGTGGGCGCTGTGTGCCGTGCTCGCGCCGCGCTTCGGCGATACCATCGCCTGTGAAGCGGTCACCTATCCGGGTTTGAAGGGCATCGCCGCGCAACTCGGCATCCGCTTGATCGGCTTGCCATGGGACGATGCGGGAATCGATCCCCAGGCCTTTGCCGCCCTGTGCACCAGCAAGCTGCCGAAGGCGCTGTATCTCAACCCGACCCTCAACAATCCGACCACCGCCACCATGTCGCAGGAGCGGCGCGAGGCCGTGGTCGAGATCGCACGGCGCTACAGCGTGCCGATCATCGAAGACGATGCCTATGGTGTCCTGCCGGCCGAGCGGCCCGCGACGCTCGCCGCACTCGCACCCGAACTCACGTTCTACCTCACCGGTTTCGCCAAATGCCTGGGGGCGGGGCTCCGGATCGCCTACCTGGCGGCGCCCAATGCGCGCTACACCGCCCGCATCGCCGCGACCATGCGCACCACCATGGTCATGGCCGCGCCGCCGTTCGTGCGCTTGGTGACGCGCTTCATCCATGACGGCACGGCGCGGGCGGCGACGCTTGCCATTCGCGAAGAGTCACGCGCCCGGCAGGTGATGGCTCGCGAGGTGCTGTGCCGGGCCGAGTACACGGCCAAGCCCGAGGCCTTTCATCTGTGGCTGTCGGTGCCGGACCACTGGACGCGCAACGAGTTTGCGACCCATCTGCGCGCCCACGGCGTGCCCGTGGTGGTGTCCGACTCGTTCGT
>Ga0116230_10003441_pt1 | contig 15455 bp, 11 predicted proteins | sample S1TSphfallax_3_FD_88678 | JGI IMG/M metagenome (GOLD analysis project Ga0116230, IMG submission 88678) | Host-associated microbial communities from peat moss isolated from Minnesota, USA - S1T2_Fd - Sphagnum fallax MG | ecosystem: Host-associated > Plants > Peat moss > Unclassified | place... | reverse complement strand
TATTCATCAAATAATAAATAAATAAAATTATTTTAAAATTTGGGGATACTTAATAATGAATTAAATCAATTAACTAAGATAATTATTTTTTCATGAATAGTTACTATATTATTAATTATAAAAATTCATTAACATATTAATTATCTAGATACATATAATTAATTTAAATGTGAAACTAAAAGCAATGTGTAGATTATATTAGAAATTCAATTTGGGTGTACACATGGATATGCTTATTTATACCTTGATGTTTCCTACCCAAATTTATATATTTTAATTTTTTTTGTAATGAGTTTTTTTGTCAATAAGTTAATAAAAAATAAAAAATAATGTAATTTACTTAATTTTTATGAGCTAATTATTATTAATAATAATTTTTAACATTAATTTTTTAAAATTTTTAATTAGCTCAATTGACTAGTATTTAAATAAAAGTCAGATAATGAATGACTAATTACATGAATTTATATAATTAACCATCTAGTAAAAAACTATCTGAAATTATTTACTTATTTCTTTTAGTTAATTAAATTAAAAAAATAATGAATGAAAATGATTATTTCAAATATTTTTATTTAGTTAATTCAAACAATATATTATTTGAAACTAGTAATCTAAATTTACTAACTAACTATTTATTTTAATTAGATTACGTAATTTAGATAACTAGTTCATTAGTTAATTAATTCAAACGATCGATCCAAATAACTAATTATCAAATATTTAATTCAAAATTCTATTTTTCATATGATTATTTCATATAAATAAATTAAATTAAATACAAGTTTATCTGAACTAAATTACTTAATTCAATAACTATTTCAGAAATTTTAATTAATTAATTAATTTACATATATAAGTATCAAATAATTACTAATGTATTTGTATGATTTACATGATTAAAAATAAACACAAAACATGTGGGAAAATCTTTTTGTAATTCCATGTCAATGCACAACTAATAGATTTAGCCCATATGTTTTGTCTTTGAATTTCATGTCACAAATTATATACATGTGCCATTTTGGAATGAGCTTAAAAAGTTGAACCCTAAAAGCAAAACAAATTAAAATAAAATAAAATTACATGACTATTATTTAATTCACCTAGTTTTGAATTTTCTTACCTATTGGCTTACCTACATAAATAAGTAGGTCCAATTTTTTTACCTACCTATGTAGGTATGTAATGTAAGTATGTAGGTCCTAAAACTTACCAACTTACCTACCTATGGTTATGTATTGACCTACTTAATTATTAATTTTTAAAAAACAATTCTCAAAATTCAACTAATATGCCATGTGGCAATTTAAAAAATTATGCTACATGTCATAATTTGGGACCATCATTAACAATCATAATAAACAATGGAAATCAATCATTTGAAATTTTAAAATTAGATCCAAAAATCTTCATAGTGCCATGTGTCAAATTTTAATGGATGGATGAAAACTAATAATGTCATTGTGACGTTGTGGCTATAGTTGTAGTGGAGTTACATAATAGTTGAAAATAATTGTTTTGATAAAATTGCAATTGAATTGCAACAAATTGCACCATATATACAATGAATTACAACTTTTGCAACTCATGCAACTTGTTTGATAACACTCACAATGTAAAAATACGATGAATTGCAAGTGGTCATTACAACTCAAAAATTGAGTTGCAAGGCTAGTTGCAAAACACCCTTTTTTCATAATGGAACTTTGGTTAGATATGGGCACCTTGTGTTCTCATACCTCCCATGCACTTTAGCCCTTAGATGTTATTATTTCCAACCCTTAAAAATTGTATTTAAAAAAGAACAAGATGCAACCATGGCTAGAATTAAACTTATTGAATCCAACAAAATTACATTTGTTGGATGGGTGGTCAAAGCCTTGAATTGATCACTAGCCAAATATAACACCAAGGTTGGTTTTAAAGGGACAAGATTATGGCCTTTCAACCCTAAAGTTATTGAGAACAAAACACAACAAACAAACATTTTACATAACATGGAATTCAAATGGTGATTAGGGAGGTGAAAATCATTACTTATTAGATGACCAAGTTAGCCATAATCATATAGAGGAAAAGGAATCTACGTGTGTAGAGTTACTCAACATTGTAAGAGTAATTAAACTATTAACCACCGAATACAACCACATGGAGCATGAACATCAGTATTATGTTGAAATATTCCATAGCCCTTGTGTGATAGATGATGTTAAAGTAGCACACATACCAACCAATTTAGTTGATCCAAGTCCTAACCTATAAGGAAAAATCTAGAGTTCACCAAATTTAACCTAAGAGGCAATGATGTTTCACAACTTTATTTCTTTGTCACATTTGCCTATAAAACAAATAGCTAGGAGATAACCATTAGTAAATTACTCACAATCTCATGTTGTCATTTCAACTAAATATTTGGCTATTGGGGAGCAAAAAAAATTAAACATGGTAATAGTAGACAATATTAGAAAAGAGAGATGAAAGGAATAGGAGGAAAAGCAAGCTAGGAAGGTAACATAAGTTGTGGTTGCATCAATACGAACAACACAAAAATCAACTAAAAGATGTGCTAAGGCACAATTTGACTCAACTTGGTCTTCGGCAAGTATAAAGGAAACATGTGAAAAATCACAACAAAGGATTCATTTTGACTTGCTTGTGAACCTATATTGAGCTATAAATGCCAAGAACACATGTGTAGTGGGTTGGCTAGAAACTAAAAAAGTTAGATAATGAACAAGATGTAGAATGCAAGTAAGTGGGCATGTTGCAATGTGACTCAACTTGTTGAACTAAATTTGAGTGGAGAGGGAGGGGGAGAAGGGGGGATTGATCTTACATAAGTGACAAGAAGGTCAAAAGAGGAAAAAGACCATTGTGAAATACCAACAACATGAAGAGGGCCATAGGAAAAAAAAAAATGGTTTTGAAAGAGAAACAACATCGGGAGGGCCAAAAAAAGAAGAGGATCAATGTGAAACACCAACAATAGGAGGGCTAGAAGAGGAAGAAGATCAATCTTGAAAGATGAGCAACATCAAGAGGCTAGAAGAGGAATGAGATAATTTTGAAAGATGCAACAACATCATGAAGGTTAAAAGTGGTTCAATTTTGAAAAAGGAGCAACATCAAGAGGCTAAAAATGGAATAGGATCGTCTTGAAAGATGCAACAACATTAAAAAGGCTAGAAGAGGAAATGGATCATCTTGAAAGAGTGGTAACATCAAAAGGTTAAAAGAAGAATATGATCATCTTGAAAGATGCATCAACATCAAAAAGGTGAGAAGAAGAAATGGATCACCTTGAAAAAACAACATCAAGAGGCGAAAAGAGGAATATGACCATCTTGAAAAAGCTATAACCATAGGGCTAAAACATAGGCTAAAACATGAAGAGAGGTAAATATGACACCATTACCTTAATCACTTTGAACTCCACCCTTTGCACTTGCAACAAGAAACACGCACACATAAGTGAAGAACATATGATAAGAAGGAAAACACAAACTTAAAAAACCAAAAGCGACATGGAAAGGTTCAAACATGGAGAGGTAGTGAAGAAAAACTTGAACATAATCTTATACCCTTGAGCTTGGGAGGTCAACCTTTGCTTATAAGTCTTGCAACTACAACTTTGTTCTTGAAGCTCTGGAAATCAATCATGGGTTGTGCCACATTCTTGGGTCACAATAGATTCTAAGACTAGTCCTGAGAAACAAAGGAAGCTAAATTGTAAAAACTTGAACAATGCAAAAGGACACAAGTTGAGATTGAACTACAAAAGTTTAAATTGCAAGGACACAAGCTATGACTACAAAGTTGGGAGAGAATGAAACAAACTCTTGAGACTTGGTGCAAATAGGTACCATCAAGAAGAGCTTCAAGCTTGGAACAACAAGTACATGACCGAAAACATTAACAAATGAAGAAATAATTCACACACAACCTTTTAGAGCAAGAGAGGAGCAAGAGTAACACAAATACGAACTCAAAAAGGCTCATGTAGCTCAAGCATGATGAGGACCATGATTGCCTTCTGAAAGAAAGAAAAGAAAAGAAAAGTGTAATTTTTTTCATAGATTGAATATAGGAGGAGGATGACGATTTGGGCACAATAGGTGTTCACACCCACAAACTTCTAGCCACCTCATGTGCATGCAAGTTGTTAGCATTTGTTGAACTCATATCGCACATAACTATTGATCTTGTAGCCCTAATTTTGGTAAAATCTCATACACATATGCTGATGTGAATGTTTTTTATAATGAACTTTGTTTGGATACTTTTAACTTTCATCTCTTTGATGGAGCAAGGGGTGTCCATATGTCAGTGCTTAGTTGACTGATTACCGACTTCCATGTGTTCCTAAATTTTCATTTTGCCCTTTTTTAACCCCCTATTTTGGGGGGCCACAACTTTCCCATATTTGCTTTGTTTTTGGTGATCTTGGGTATGTCAGATGCCCCAGCAGAAGGGCTACCACTTCTCTTTGGACGCCATCAACAACAGAGCCCTCCCCTGGGAATCGGCCTCCTCTGAGCCACGAAGTGTTCATACATGGGCCTCCTTACCCTAGATGGTTAGCACGGGGGCGAGGGCTAGGCAGTACAAACAGAAACTGAGCTAACCGACATGGTTAGCTATGGAACAGGAACCGAATGCATTGATCGTCATTGTGGTGCGCTGGTGGCTGTTGGTTCACTCTTGAGACTCCCAAGGACACTTAGCTCAAACAGGTTTCAGAGTTCAGACAGCATCTGTCCATTGGATGCAGTCATTCTTTATAGTGGGATAAATACTTCAGCTGTACAAACTTCGAGGTTGATTTAGTTGTCAATTTAATCACAGCCTTTTGTTACAAATTTGTCCATGTGGGTACTATGCTGCCCACCTAAGCTGGTACCGAAGGGGCAGCTTCAATACATGTCTGTCAAATAATTAATTAGTTTCCATCCCAAAAATAACTCAAATTCCAAAAAAATCTATAATTTCCTTCAAAAAAAAAAAATCTTTGAGAAAATTGTTCAAAATTTGAACATTTTAAAAATAATATAATGAGTTCAAATCTGCCAGGGTACATTATTGCCTAGAATCTGAGTGAATGAATCCCTTTGTAAAATTAACTAGCCACAGCAGCTTGAGAAGCTCCTTCCCAACGGGGACCGTTACTGTTTTGACCTTAACCTTTGAAGTGACAAATGCATCACAAATGAAACAATTAATTTTTTTTTCCTTTGCTCAATATGCTCTGCCGTGAGGCAAGAGCGAGAATTGCAACACAAGCATCCTGTGGTATAAAATACCTGGGGTGTAACAATGACCATTTGGCACTGTCCGTCAGCAATGAAGATTTGATGATGTAAGCTATTGTACTGAACTCACTCAATGCTAAAACTGATTATATTTTGTTGAAGCTCGATATGGTGTAGAAAGGAGTCAACAAGAGCAGGTGTACCTATTTTGGCCACGTTTATGACATCCAACATTCTGTATTAGTTGTTTACCCTGCCCCACCCATAAACATGAAAAACTGTACAGTACAAAGTGAGAGACTATTTAAATATGCCATCACTGGGGTGAATCAATATGGCCGGCCAATCAGAGGCGGTCACTATTTTTTTTAGTAGGCCTTGTGGAGACCACCCTGTCGTGTGCAATTGTACAGGTGCACACCCATTTTCATGGGTACAGTACAGCGTTTTTTTGGTGAGAATTTTCGCCAAAAGGCCAATTAAAAAAGGCACTCGAAAATAGGAAAGGGGATTTTAAAAAAAAATTTAAACATGTGTTGTCAAATGCACCACAATTGTTGGATTTCGTTTGCTTCTACAACTCCCACCTCCGCCACTTGAATCCCACCTCAACCATAGATGGGTTGTGCTTCTATCGTTGAAAAGTAGGGATCACACTCATTCAACCTCTCTTCTCATGCATTTGCCACCTAAGCTTCTTTGCTTTGTGTTGAGTTTGCTACCTCCAACCTTGCACTCCTTTGTTCCTTTTTGCCATTCACCATAGCACTTTGAGATTTTGCAAGATTTTGCAAGTAACTATTGAAGATGCATGATGATGATGGAAGCTCCTTTGGAGGTTGGCTATTGAAATTGTGAGGTTGTGCAATGCAAGCATGGGCTTTGGACTTTGGAGCCTTGGAAGTTGTCAAACATTGCCAATCACCACCATTGGTTACGCCACTAATCATTTTCACCCGTGATTTGCCATGCATGAATTGTTTTTTCATGATCGATTATAAAAATGCAAGTATTTGTCAAATTCTTCATAATCGATTGCAATTTTTTTTCTTGATCATGTTGTGGTTTCAATGTTTTCATCCAATGACCTCTATTGCCATCTTGGCGCAATCCTAATGTTCACAATTCATTGAAAGTTCATCGAAATGGTGTTGTGCACATTGTAGTTGCAACATCCCATTGCATTTGGTTTTTGTTTTTGGGTCCATTTGAAATTGTGAATTGTGATGTTTCATGTAGTGATAGTTGTTGCCATCCCAACATGATCTTGATGCTTGTAACTCACTAAAATACGTCATGGTGGTGTTGTGCACAATATAATTACAACAATTCATCACATTTGTTTTGGTCCATTTGAAGTTGCAAACTCACTATTGTAACTTGTGTTTCATGTAATCATTGATATATCGCCATTGTAACAAATCATCATCACCATCACCATCTCAACAATTTTGGCAATGGTGTTATTACACACTATAAACAACAAGCCATCACAATTGCCATTTGTGATTTTTTTTGGTGCATTCCAAATTCATTGTGATGTTATTATAGTTTATTGCAATTAAAATTTGTATTTATTTATTTATTTTGGCACATTTGAAGATTGTTGTCATATGTTGTAGTCCATTTCCATTTTGCATTTGTCTTGTTGGCCATAGTCCTATAGGTAGCAATCCATGCCATATATGTATTTGTCGTGTTCATGGTTTCATTTTGTGTAGGCAATAGTCCATGATCCATTATCATTGTGGTGTAACGGTGCCCAAACAATAATCTAGTATCATTGCCCAATCAATAGCCTAATCATTGTGGTTGTCTTCGAAATTCAAGGTTATAAAACAATGTTTGTAAATTCACTGTTGTGTTGTGTGCATTATGTAATGCATCCATCACCATCATGGTAGTCCATGTTATTACCACAAATCAACATCACCATTCCATGTCAATGTTTTCTAGTTATGATTTCTAAAGACTAAACCTCGTTGTGGTGGTGTTGCACACATTTTAAACCATTGTAATTGTCGTTTGTGATTTTTTTTTCGATCCATTTGAAATTCATTGTCATGTTATTGGAATCCATGGCTTGTTCATGATTATTTTGTTGGTTTCAATCGTTTCTTGGTCTTGGTTTTTGTGAAATACTACATGTAACAACAATCCATCACATTGTTTTTTTTTGTGATTATGTTCTTGGTCATCCTTTTGTTCATCGACATGTTAAAAATACATCCCCTTAAGAACTTCAAATATAAATACCTTTTTGGTGACATAATTATTGCCACTAATGTTGCTTCTTCTAATAACTATTCATCTATTGATATTCATACAATTGACATAGGGGAGTTTGAATGCATGATTGTGGATCCAACAATGGCAAAGATAAGCTCTTAGTTCCAAAGTTGGATTATATATAGAAACATGTTGGTAAGGCATTGGTAGCCATTGAAACATTGGTCTAATGGGGTAGGGTGGGAAATGGCGGATTATATGTAAAAACAAGTTTTTAAAAAAATTCAAAATTTTGTGCGTATCACGAGGTTTCTTTCTATAAATGTAGATGATGTTCCTACCATTGATAACCAATCTTGGATCATAGTCCATGTGTATATGATGCAAGCATGGAAAATGATGCTCACATTTCAACATTGTTGAATAGGGTAATGCAAATAATCTAGCCCCTATCATTACACAATCTTTTATACATCAAAGGAAGGTTAATTAAAGAGGAGGTGGGTGAGAAGTTCATCTGATTTGGTGCATATTGAACTTTTATTTTGCAAGGATATCACATTAAAGTGACATTTCAACTAAAGGATAAGCATTTTCCTTATATGATGGGGCAACATTGTATGGCCAGTAAATCTTGTAGTGTTAGTTTTTTCAAACCTACTAATGGTGTCCAAGTTGGAGGATTTTTTTTAGTCCTTGTATGTTTATTTTTTAAGTTCCATTAAACACCATTTGGAATTCCCTAAGGTTGTTGAAATCATGGATTCAAGGTTTTGAAAAATGTTCAAATTTAGTGGATTTCAATGTTGGAACCTTTGAAATGCATCCTAACAAAATATAAAATGTTGATTGTGAAAATGTCACAAGACAACATTAGTGTTGCTCAAGCAAGGTTGAATATCAACCTCTTTTGTGAACTTCACACATTGCTAACCTTCTTGAATGTTTGTTGGCATTGTTGGAGGCAATCAATGTTTTGATCAAATTTATTAGAGGAAGGGATTTTGTAAACAATTTTGTAGTAACGATCAAGGTTTGTCAAACTGAACTTTTCATGATGTATTTTAATCCATTGACAAGCTACCAACATGAACATTTCCAAGTTTTTTGTGATGTTGTGGATAACAGTTTTGCCACCATCACCCAAGATTAAGTTATCAACCTCAACAATTTGGGTGTAGTTACAATCCAACAAGCTAAAACAAATGTCAAATTGCAGAGAAATATAATCAAAATTGGAAAATATTTATGTTTTTCTATTTAAATCCATGGAAATCATGGCCAATTGTTGTTTTTTCATTCATATGAATGTTAAGGAATTCAAACCCAAAATCTATTTAATCAAAATTTAAATTTAAGTTTTGATTTATAACCTTTGAAAGTGAACACCTATGGTGTCATATAGGAGTTGATTTCATAAAGGACTATCAAAAGGACTCATATAATAAAAACACATTTGAAGGGGAAAAAAAAAGAGGATAAAGAATTATTAGTCACATTGAAAAAACACTCATACACTAAAATATGTGGAATTCTAAAACCTTAAAAATTCAAAGAACTCTCCAAAATTGATTTAGAATTTTAAATTTTACCACATATAAGTAAGGCATAATTTACATGATGTGTTAAGAAAAGTTGTTGCTTATTATAAAAGAAAACATAAAAAATGTAAAAAATGAATTTTTGGTTATATTTTAAAAATTTATGGTTTTTATAAACATAATAAATTTTTAAAATGAATTAAGACACTTTCAAGAATTCATATATATTAAAAAATGATTTAAAAAAACAACATGTCATGTATTGGGACAACTATAAACATTTATTATAACAAATTACAAAAAAAATTGGGGAAAAAATACATGCAATCATTCTCTAAAGTAATCATGTTAGCTCATAGTGTATTGTTTGCACCCATATGGAAACCTTTATTTTTGTATGGTTGGTCACTCCCATCAAGCTCAAATTTTTAATACAATTGTTGGGGCAAATAAGCCTATGGTTAGGAATTTTTTCCAACATCCATTGCACAAGGGAAATGCAAATGTGCTATATGTTGATAGGAGTGACCAACCATGTTGGAACATTATTTTTTGTCTTAAAAGCTTTTGTTTTGACAATTTGGGCAAGCATGTTGATGTTGTGTTCAAACTTCATCATGAGATTTACTAACATAAGAGTGTGGTGGGTGGGATTTTAAGTTCATTGGGCAAAGCCTCTTATAAAATTGGGGTTCCACTCCCCCTCAAAGTTTTGGTGTGTTATGTGCAAATTACAAAAGATGCACTTTTATTTTATATGCGTAGCTAGATTAGTCATGTGTGATGATTGAAGTAGCCACATACATTTAGTTTTATAAGTGCCAATTAGACTTAGTTTTTAAAAATTGGATTAATCACTTTAAACTTCTTTCTAAAAAAATATGTATACCAAAAAGAGAGTTAGCAAGTGATCAAGGAGCCACCTATTGCTATCCCAAAATTGTCAGGAAAGCCACTTTGGCAAACAAAAGGAAAAGAGTGATGCCACTCATGCACATTTAATTTTTTTTTAAAAACACTGGTACAATATTTGAGGGTTGTACTTCATCCAAATATATATTCTTGGGTACTTATTCATGAATGGGGGGGTGCCTCTGAAGTATTTTGTTTTTTCTTGGCAATTAGCAATTTTGATTGATCCATCACACTTAGGAACAAAAACCCAAACTAAGCTCAAACTTTGAACGCTCCTCAAAATTGAAGTTTCTATTTGAAGGTGGAGTGCCTCCCTTTGGATTACTATACATAGGTCAAAAGAGGACAACTTTAGACAAAGCATGTGGGATACATCTTGGGGAACCCTTTAAGAGCTTGATGAGGATTCATTCAGAACTTAATGCAAACAGAAAGACACCCAACAAATCCAAACCCACTCTCCCAAACAAAAAACCGTGGGTGGGCCTCTTGGTGCATGCTACATTGCCTCATTAGCTGAGCAGAATTTCTATTCATATATTTGTTTTTCACCATTTAGAACGTAGGCTAATGGCAGGACATACAACTTGGGGATGTATTGAAGGTTGTACTTCATCCAGAGTGAACTATACAGGCCATTTTACTGCTGCCAATTGACATATGGTAAGCATCCTCTTGGAAAGCAAACATTGGACTCTGTTTCTGTCAGGGTTCTGCTGCAATTCACATGGATCTAGGGCTTGTGACAGCCTACAATTGAAGGGCTGGCTGGGGCCTGACTGCCAACTCTGGGACCGCAGGTGGAGTTTTCAATTGGAAGCGAGACAGAGCCAGTAAAGAATGCAGACTTTGAAAGCTTCCGTATAACAGGAAGAATTGCATACAAAACATGGAAAGACTTTTGTGTTCTGAATAAAACGAAAAAGGTGAAAGCAGAAAGAACAGCTGACTGGTATTTGCTAAAGTCTGGCTTTTCCTGGTTTGCAACCTTTCTGGAGATGGGTGGGCAAGTGGTAGCCCATGACTACTTGTGGACTCTGAATCTCTTGGGTCCCACAACTTTTACCACATCTAGTTTATGTTTGGAAAAGTCATGGGTATCTTTTTAGTTTAGTCCGATATTATGACATTGGAGTTATAATTTTTAATATTTTAATATAGTCCGATATTATTTTTATTCTCAGGCAACCCCATATAACAAGTGGATCCTAGTAACTAGGCTAGTGCCCAGATCATGTTTGCATCAACCCCTAAACGACAGTGGGTAGTGCTGGCATACATTCCCTCTCTTAAGACGTCTAAGAATTGTTAACAACCCAATGAACATTCTGATTTTCAGTTACATTAAAAAACCAGTGTTGCTGTATAGTGTGGTATGTGACAGGATCAGAGGTTTTATTTTCAATTTTGTGATGTTGCTCAAGTGGTTATTGTCCATAAATATACTTAGCCAAATTTGGCGATATTCAAAATATGGAAGTAGAAAATATCTAGCACCCTTTCATAGTGTAGGTAATTGCAGTGATTTGTGGTGATATTTGATATCAAATATCAAATTCTTGTTTTTGGTGACTTCAAAAATGGTTAAGTACCAGCAAGCCAGCCCCTAGATTCTCTGCAAGGCTGGCAACCAACGGACCCTTGACCACTAGCTGTTTCCATACTAAAGTTTAAATTATTTACTAAAGATTATAGGTTATAATCCGGGTCATATGCTATATTTTATAGGTATAGGTCCTAGTTATCTTAAGCTGTATTTAGAGGGACTTCCAGTTATATCCATCCATACTTATGTATAAGTCCTACAAATACAAATGGGTATGCATAGGTTATAAAAATGCCCTGCACAAGTGAAAAAGGGTATATAATTCTTTAGGATATAACAATTTAGAGAAAATAGGTCACCTTACATAAAATACCCTATCTGTCCAGTGTGTATGTCCGGGTAAAATTATACCTGCGTGACACTGGTTGCAAATTACAACTGTAGAAGGGCCCCAATGTAACTTTCGTCATGCAACCATGCCAAGGATGATTGGGGTGAACCAGCACTTACAGTGGTACCATGGATAAAAACTTAAAACCCTTTTTTTTTTGGGTCGCTTGTAAACATTGTAAGTACCTTGGTGGGAGACCAATGTCTCTGCAATTCATGTCCCTACTACTAGCCTAGAACAAAATGGTTTTTTTTCTGCTACCCTGCCTGGCACTATTGAAAAGGGGTTGGGAGTTAGTGCTGGTTCAATGTGGCCACCAAATGCTTCCCACATTCCTCAGGACAAATAAACTTTACTGGCTCACAGCATTTTGAGATGATAAATTTTAGCATTTTTCATTTCAGCATAGAGCTCAAGTTTTGATAGAACGGAATGTGTACCTATTTCCAGGTGAAGCAACTTGTGCACTTGTAGTCTTCTGGTCCTAAGTCTTCTGTAGTGCTCTGTAAGAGTTCACAGTTTGGACACCACTTGTGGTCTTTGCAGAGCTCCATGAACATCCTTTTGGTCGCTTGTTGTTCACCACGAGATTACGCTTGCTGAAATACAATGTTTCTGCCGTGTGCACCTGCTGTAACCTTGTCCAGATTTATAGTCTGTCTAGCATTGCATCAATTATGTCCTCCACCTGGCTTTTTTCTCTTGGCCAGTGGAGCACTTCCTTAGATTGGGCCTGAGTGAACCAGGCAGCACACCAGTTGGTCGTTCTGTCCACAGGATGGGGCCATTTTTTCATCCTGTACTTGTCCCTATCTAACCACGACTGGTTAGCTGAGTTATTATATTTAAAGCTCCTATCTGAAGGTGCATTCACACTTAATGTTAAGTCAGTCTTAAGTGAAAATCTAGGTGGCATCTTAGGTGGCACCCAATGTTAAATGGGTGAATGTTTAATATTAAATGAATTTTAACTTAACATAAAATCTTCATGATAAATATGTATAGGTCCTAAATGACTAGCTTGGTGTTAGTGGACTTAATACTAGAGTCCTTAACACTGAGTGTGAATGCAGTTTACGTTAGTGGGACTTATCATTTAAAAAATTGGTACTTTTTCTCCCTTTTTGTGCTAAAATACATGACTACTTACCAACCAACTACCAACCTATCTACTCTCTGACTACTACCTATTTACTTGGGCCTTCTACCCATTTATATACCTACTTACCTATTGCCTCTAAACCTAGTAAACCTATAGATGCAAAAAGATTGGTTGTTTTTGTCATCACATGTGATGTGAATATGACAAAAACCTTGACATCATACTCAGATGATAAGATAAGGTGGGCCCCAAATGCAAGTGTGCACAAAGCTATAATGTAATACCTACATTTGGGGTATGTACAAAATTATCAACCACCATTTGAATAGGGATTTAAACAAAGGGTGGGTAACACAATGAAATATCCTCATTGTTAAGTCATTTTTTTGAGGTTTTTAAAATTGTGTTGTAAAGATGTTTTATGGACTTTTCAAAAAATCATCTTATTTTAAATTAATAATAATAATTATTATTATTATTATTATTATCCTTTTCTTCTTCTTTCATTAGATTAGATATATGCCATCTAGATGCACAAATGGAAATAGATGCAAGAATTACACGTTCAACCTTATGCCTAGTAAGGTTATTAAAATGTCAATTGGTTCAATGTGGTCTTTTTTTATTGCTAATTAATGACATGTACTTAACAAGTGGTTTCAAATTTGCATTGAGATGAGATAAAAAATGACAATCAACATTATTTTGTTGAAAAAATAATAATGAAACCTAGAGACTTAATGCAATTGAGTTTAGCTTGATTATCACCTACAAGCATACCCAACCAAACAAAAAGATTTTCAAGCACTACAAGAAAAGGTGTTCTTGTATGCCAAGATAAAAAAACTAAGCCTTGGCCTTGCTAGCACTTAGCAAAAAAAACCAACAAGACAACATGAAAGTTGAGGTAGGTTAAGCTTGACTTCATTGTCATCTCCACCCAAAAAGAAAAAGAAGAAGAAAAAGAAGAAAAACCATAAAAAGAAAAGTTTTTAAAAAATAATAATAATTTAACAAGAAATAGTTTACAAGAAGAAGAAACAATGACATTACAAGGATTTTAATTCCTTATAATGACACATTAGAAAGAAAACTTTTTTAAAATCAACATGCTTGGAGTTTACTTGAAAAAAAACTTTGTGTGTGGAGATGGCTAGAACAAAATGAACTTGGAGAGAACTAATTAAAGCCTAAAGTTTGGAATTAATTTGAAACTTGGACAATGGAGGTGATTATTAAAACAAAAAAGAAAAAGTGAAAATGGTGGTGGGGATCGCAAGGGTGGATAGATAGAAGGTTGAATGGTTAGTAGGTTGTGGGCCCATGTGAACCAACACCCACTAGCAGACCAATTGGGGGGATGAGGTTGTTTTGGTTGTTTTTGGATGAACTACAACCACAAGCACATAGCACCCCAACCCAATTAGATTTTAAACCTTCCCCTCGTACTTACTTCCTTTCCTCCCCCTTCTTCTTTCACTTTTTGATTGTTGGCACCATCACCACCTTTTTCCATTGCCCCCTTTCTCTTTCTTCACTATCATTGTTGTGAAGTTTCAAGCTTGTAAAAAAGCCAATGGAAGAGGAACTTCATTGAGACTTGTGAAAGAGAAGAGAAGAGCCTCATAGACCCACATGAATGAAGTAGGTCAAATGTTTTTCCTCCATCCTTCCCCCTCTCTTTTGAATCATTTATTATTATTATTGAATCCCCTTGAATTTTTTTCCCCATAGTTCTTTGATTGACTTATGTGGTGTAAATAGGGTTGTGAATCAACATCTATAACTTTTTTTTGCTAGTTTTTATCTGGACTTGTGTTGGGGTTTCCCTTGATGTGCATTAATTCTTATTTAAATTTTTTTTTGGGTTTAAATATCCAACGTGTTAGAATGGCTTTTGGTTTCCTTTGTTGATCAATGGTCATGTTGTTTAATTTCTTAAAAGTGTGTGTTCAATTATGTGAAAGATTTGTCTAATGCTTAAGGCACATGCAAAAATAATGTACCGAAAATGCCAAAAATGACTTTGAGGACATTTGATTCATTGAATTTAGTGAACTAGTGTTAGGGAAGGATTATTGTGGTTGATCTATAATCATTGTTCTTTGTTGAAGGGAGAATTTTACCAAAACATTTTTATCAAATGTGTGTTACTGAAATTGGTTATTGAATGTTTCTTTACTAGTTATTGGATTTTCCTTACCAAAAACATGTTACCATTTTTTTACTGAAACCAATTTTTCTACTAGAGTAAATTGAGTAATTTTAGGACCAATTTTTTTGGGATAGGGCTAATTACTTGTTCCACCATTTTTTTGTTTTCTTTTTGAAGGTATTTAAAGCTTTGTACCTTTGAGGATTATACATGGGAGTTTTTTTGGAGTTTTTTTTTTTTTTTTTGGTCATACTTTTGTTTGTAAAAATTTTTTTTTTTTTTTTTTTTTTTTATTTTTAAAAGATTTTTTTTTTTTTTTTTTAG
>Ga0116230_10003438_pt1 | contig 15461 bp, 15 predicted proteins | sample S1TSphfallax_3_FD_88678 | JGI IMG/M metagenome (GOLD analysis project Ga0116230, IMG submission 88678) | Host-associated microbial communities from peat moss isolated from Minnesota, USA - S1T2_Fd - Sphagnum fallax MG | ecosystem: Host-associated > Plants > Peat moss > Unclassified | place... | reverse complement strand
TGGCGCTCCCTACGAGATTCGAACTCGTGTTACAGCCTTGAGAGGGCCGTGTCCTAGGCCTCTAGACGAAGGGAGCCTGAGCATGACGGGTGGGAGCGGATCATAACCGCCCCTTACCTAAGAGGGCTGGTAGTATACGGACCAATTTTTTGGACTCAAGCGGAACCCACCTTTTTGAACGACCACGCGATTCCGACCCAACCCGTCGTCATCCCCCGATCCGAGCACCCGATTTCCCGCTCGGCGATCTCATCCAACGCCCTGAAAGTGCTCTATCGCCTCAACGAGGCGGGTTATCAGGCCTTTCTCGTCGGTGGCGCCGTGCGCGATCTGTTGCTCGGGATCCGGCCCAAGGATTTCGACGTCGCCACCAACGCGCTGCCCGAGGAGGTCCGGCGCCTGTTTCGTAACTGCCGCCTGATCGGCCGGCGATTTCGCCTCGCCCACGTGCATTTCGGCAGCGAAATCATCGAGGTGGCGACCTTTCGCGCGGCGGCGGCGCCCGAGCGGGAGGATCCGCCGGAAGGCGAGATCGAGGACGGCGTCGAGGGTGAGAACGAGATCCCGGCGGACGTGGACACGGAGCACCGGGCCGTCGACGAGACGGGGCGCATTCTGCGCGACAACATGTACGGCTCGATCGACGAGGACGTCTGGCGCCGCGACTTCACGGCCAATGGCCTTTATTACAACGTCGAGGACTTCTCGGTCTGGGATTTCGTCGGCGGTGTCGAGGACGTGCGTGCGCGTCGGCTGCGTTTGATCGGTGACCCCGATGACCGCTATCGCGAAGATCCCGTGCGCATGCTGCGGGCCGTGCGCTTCGCGGCCAAACTGAATTTCTCGATCGAGCCGCGCACCGAGGAGCCGATCGGCCGTCTCGCGTATCTGCTCGACGGCGTGCCGCCCGCTCGCCTCTTCGACGAATCCTTGAAGTTGTTCCTCTCGGGTTTCGGCGCGCCGGCTTATCGCCTGCTGCGCCAGTACCATCTCTTCGATCATCTGTTTCCGCGCTCCGCGGCGGCCTTTGCCTTGCCCCCCTATGCCTATGCGAGCGACATGCTGGAGATCGGCCTGATCAACACCGATGCGCGCATCGCGGAGGACAAGCCGGTCACGCCGACCTTCCTGTTCGCACTGCTGCTTTGGGGCGCGGTGCTGCGTGAGATGAACGAACTGGATGCGGGTCCGAGCCCTGATCTCGCCGTGCTGATGCAGGCCTGTGACACCGTGCTGCGCGCTCAGCAACTGCGGGTCGCGATCCCGCGCCGATTTGCGGCGCCGATGCGCGAACTCTTGATGCTCCAGCCTCGCTTCAATCGGCGCAGCGGCGTGAAATCGCTGAGCCTCATGCAGCACCCGCGATTCCGGGCGGCCTTCGACTTTCTGCTCGTGCGTGCCCAGGCGGGCGCCGCCGATCCGGAACTGGCGCAATGGTGGACGCAGATCCAGACCCTGCCGCAGGACGAGCGCGTGCGCATGGTTCAAGCGCGACCGCCCGAAGCCCAGGTGGAGGGTGGCACGGCGGCGGCTCCGGCGAAGCGCCGGCGCCGACGGCGACGACGAGGCGGCCCCGCCGCGAGCTGAGGTGTCCTTGACCGCCGAGGATCGCGCGATTTGGCGTCCGTCGTACGTCGCGATCGGCAGCAACCTCGAGGACCCCGTCCGTCAGGTGCGTGAGGCCTTCGAGCGTCTTGCGGCGATTGCCGCCACGCGTCTCGTAGCGCGTTCCCGTCTCTATGCGACCAAGCCCCTGGGACCGCAGGATCAGCCGGATTTCATCAATGCGGCCGCGGGTTTGGTCACGCGCTTGTCCGCACGACAACTGCTCGACGCGCTGCTCGAGGTCGAGCGGACCATGGGCCGGCATCGCGCCGGGCGCTGGGGTCCGCGGATCATCGATCTCGATCTGATCTGGCAGGTGGGTCCGCCGATCGCCGAACCGGATCTATGCATCCCGCATCCGGGAGTGTCTGCGCGCAACTTCGTGCTGTATCCTCTGGCCGATATCGCGCCGACGATGCGCATCCCCGGGATGGGTACCGTCCTCGAGATGCGCCGGTCGATCGATGACGCGGGTTTGACGGTCCTGGACTCGAGCATTTGAACCTGAAAGGGTAGAGCGAGCATTTCTACGTGAGCGCAAGTCCGCACCGATTCATCGTCATCGAAGGGCCCATCGGCGTCGGCAAAACGAGCTTGACGCGCCGGCTCGCGAAGTCCCTGGGTGGCCAGCTCGTGCTGGAGCAGGCCGACGAGAATCCCTTCCTGGAGCGTTTCTACCGCAACCCGCGCGCGGCGGCTTTTCAGGCACAGCTGTTCTTTTTGTTTCAGCGGGCGCGGCAGCTCGAAGAGGTCAGGCAGGAGGATCTGTTCGGCGCGGTGCGCGTCGCCGATTATCTGCTCGAGAAGGACCGCCTGTTCGCGCGCGTCACGCTGGACGACGCCGAATATGGCCTGTACGAACGTGTCTACGAGCGCATCGTCACCGACGCGCCGAGGCCTGATCTGGTCGTCTATTTGCAGGCGCCCGTCGACGTCCTGGTCGATCGGATCGCGAAGCGCGGCATCCGCTACGAGCAGTACATCGAGCGGGCCTATCTCGAGAAGCTGACCCAGGCCTACGCCCGTTTCTTCCACAGCTACGACGCCTCGCCGTTGCTGATCGTCAATGCGGCCTCGATCGACCCGGTCAACAACGAGGCGGACTATCAGCTGCTCTACGCCGAGATCGTGCGCGCCCGTCGCGGACGGCATTTCTTCAATCCGGCGGGCAGTCTGCTACCGGCCGGCTAGCAGCCCTCCCCGCCTCCTGGAAAGTGCCCCCATGGAAATCGTCACCCGCAGCGGCTCGGTCCATCGTCGAGTCGCTCTGTGGCGTGCGGCCGGGGAGCGCGTGGCCTTATTGCCGACCGCGGGCACCCTGCACAAGGGTCACTTGCGTCTCGTCGCCGAAGCCCAGGAGCGGGCGAGTCGAGTCGTCGTCAGCGTCTTCGCGCCGGCGGCCGGGCGCGATGCGCCGCTCAGCGAGACGGATCGCGAGCTCTTGGCGAACGTCGGCGCCGATCTCGTGTTCGCCCCGCCGATCCAGGAGATGTATCCGCTCGGTACGACGGGAGCGGCCAGCATCGCCGTGCCCCTGCCGCCTCTTTGCACCGGCACGTCGGCCGACATCGCCGTCGGGCTCACGCTGCTGCTGAAACTGCTGCACCTCATCGTGCCCGACATCGCGGTGTTCGGCGAGCGTGATTTCCGGCAACTCGTGGCCGTGCGGCGCATGGTCGCCGATCTGTTCGTGCCGGTTGAAATCTTGTCCTGCGAAACCCTGCGCGAGGACGACGGGCTCGCGCTCGCCTCCGGCAATCGCCTCCTCGACGCCGAGCAGCGCCTGCTGGCGCCGGGCCTGTACGCGAGCCTGCGCGAGATCGGTCGTCAGATCGACGCCGGCGCGCGCGATTACGCCGCCCTGGAGCAGCGGGGCTGGTCGGCGCTCGTGGCGGCCGGCCTCGCGCCCGTGTATTTCGCGATCCGCGAGGCGCGGGATCTGTCCGCGGTCCACGGCAAGAGCCGCGACCTCGTGCTGCTCGCGTGCGCGAGACTCGGCGTCGCGACGCTCGTCGACAACCTACGCCTGCGGCTCATCGACCGTTACTGACTCGGCCCGCCGCGATTCCCCGTGTTGGGCGAGAGCCCATCGAACGTGCTCGCGCACGATCGGGCTGGGGTCGTCGGCGCGTGCCGCGAGCGCCGTGAGCGTCGCGGCCGTCGTGGGCGCGTTGCCGAGCGCGACGGCGAGGTTGCGCAACCAGCGTTCGTACCCGATGCGGCGGATCGCGCTGCCTTCCGTCTTGGCGAGGAACTCCTCGTGATTCCACGCGAACAAGTCGGTGAGGGCCGCGTCATCGAGGCCATGGCGCGGCGCGAAATCCGCTTCTGCCGTCGGCCGTGCGAATTTGTTCCAGGGGCAGACGAGCTGACAGTCGTCGCAACCGTAGATGCGGTTGCCGATGGCGCGTCGAAATTCCTCCGGGATCGCGCCGGCGAGTTCGATCGTGAGATACGAGATGCAGCGCCGGGCATCGAGGCGGTAGGGCGCGACGATCGCCCCGGTCGGGCAGGCGGGCAGGCAGGCGCTGCAGGACCCGCAGTGCGCGCTCGCGGGCACATCGGGCGGCAGTGCGAGATCGACGTAGATCTCGCCGAGAAAGAAATAGGAGCCGGCGTCGCGGTCGATCAGATTCGTGTGCTTGCCGATCCAACCGAGACCGGCGTCGCGGGCCAACGCGCGTTCGAGCACCGGCGCGCTGTCGGTGAAGACACGGTAGCCGAAGGGACCCACGGCCTCTCGGAGGCGCTCGGCGAGGCTCTGCAGGCGTTTGCGCATCAGCTTGTGGTAGTCACGGCCCAGGGCATAGCGCGACACATAGGCACGTTCCGGGGCCCCGAGGACGCTCTCGGCATCGGCGGCGGCGGCCGGCCAGTAGTCCCTGCGGACGCTGAGGCAGCTCACGGTGCCTGGCACGAGTTCGGCGGGGCGGCTGCGCTTCGACCCATGGCGGCTCATGTACGCCATCTCGCCTTGAAATCCGGCCTCGAGCCAGGCGAGCAGGTGCGCCTCGTCCGCGGACAGGTCGATCGCCGCGATTCCGAGCCGCGCGAAGCCGAGCTCCGTGGCCCAGCGGCGCAGGTCCGCGACCAGGGCGCTGGAAGAAACCGGTTCGGGCGTGGAGGCGGACATGCGGCGCCCCCAGTATAATCGCGGCGTTCGGGTGACGCGGTTTCCCGTGCGATCGCCCGCGATCGCCCGCGGTCGGCGAGCGAGGACGGCATGATCGAGTCGGTATTGCAGCTGCGCTTGAGCGACACCGAGGCGACCGACATCTTAGGCTCGGCCTTGGCGCGTTCTTTGCCGTCCGTCGCCCTGAGCCCTGCGGTCTGTTATCTGCGCGGTGACCTGGGCGCCGGCAAGACGACTTGTGCACGCAGTTTGCTCCGCACGCTCGGCGTGACCGGGATCGTGCGCAGCCCCACCTATACCCTGATCGAGACCTACGCCGTCGGCGCCGTCGAATGCGTGCACGTGGACCTGTATCGCCTGCGCGATCCTCTGGACCTCGAGGACCTCGGCCTGCGCGATTATTGGACGCCGCAGCACGTGGTCCTGATCGAGTGGCCGGAACGCGGCGGCGACGCGCTGGGCGCGGCGGATCTCGAGCTCGATCTCAGCTATGCGGAGGCGGGCCGCGATGCCAGCGTGCGGGCGGCGAGCCCGTTCGGGGAGTCCTGGCTCGTGCAGTTGCGGAATGACACTAGAATTACACGCTATCTATCTAATTTAACTTGAAAAAAATCTCGGAGAGGCGTTAACTTGCGTGGCCATGAAGTTGCCGCGCATCTTGCTCGTCTGCTGTGCCTTGCTCCCCGGCGTGCCGAGCGTGTCGGCGCGCGCCGCCGACGTGCGGGACGTGCGGCTCTGGGCGGGTCCGGATAATACCCGGGTGGTCCTCGATCTCACGGGCAGCGCGCGTCACTCGATGCGCGTCTTACACCATCCGGATCGGATCGTCCTCGATTTGCCGGGCGTCGGCGTGCGGCCGGGGGCTCACGCCGGTGCCACGGGCGCGGTGCGCGGCCTGCGCTTCGCGCATCGCGCCGGCGGCGGCCTGCGGATCGTCATCGACTTGACCCATGCGGTCCGCGCCGACAGCTTTCTGACGGCGCCGAACGATCGCTATGGTTATCGCCTCGTCGTGGACCTTGCCGGAGGTTCGCCCGGCCTGCCCCGGACCGCGACGGTCCGCCCCAACACCGCGACGGTCCGCCCCAACACCGCGCGGCCCTCGAGCCCGCCGCCGGCCGTCGCCGCGGCCGTGGCGGTCAAGCCCGAACATGCGCCCGCCGCCGCGCGCGATCTGATCGTCGCGATCGATGCCGGTCACGGGGGTGACGATCCTGGTGCGATCGGCAAGAACGGCACGCGCGAAAAGGACATCGTCCTCGCGATCGCCCGGGAACTGTACAACCGCGTCAATGGGGAAGCCGGCATGCGTGCCGTGCTCACGCGCGATGGCGATTACTTCATTCCGCTGCGCGAGCGCATGCAACGCGCGCGGGCGCGGCAGGCGGATCTGTTCGTCTCCATCCATGCGGACTCGGTCGTCGACCGGCACGTCGACGGCTCCTCCGTCTACATCTTGTCACAGCGGGGCGCGAGCGACGAGGCGGCGCGCTGGCTGGCCGAGCGTGAGAACGCCTCCGATCTGATCGGCGGCGTGTCCTTGGACGACAAGGACGACGTGCTCGCCTCGGTGCTGCTCGATCTGTCCCAGTCCGCCGCGTTGAGCGCGAGCGAGACCGCGGCCGAGAGTGTCCTGCACGAGCTCACGCAAGTCGGCGAGGTGCGCAAGCCCCAGGTGCAGCAGGCTCGCTTCATGGTCCTGAAATCCCCGGATATACCCTCGATGTTGGTGGAAACGGCCTACATCTCGAACCCCGAGGAAGAGCGTCGTCTGCGCGAGCATGCACACCAGGCGAAGCTCGCCGAGGCCATACACCAGGGCATCCACGATTATTTCTATGCGAACCCACCGCCCGGCACGCACGTCGCCCAGCTGGTGGCCGGGGCCTCGCAGCGAACCGTACCGACCGGCTTGATGGCAGGCGGCCACTAGCGCGGCACCGGGCGGCGGGGTTCTTGGCCGACGCGCTCGGGGGGAGGGGATGCGCGTGCCAACTCAGCCCGCGGACAATATGCGACGATAGCGGGCTTGCGAGGCTGCCCGTGAACATCCAAATCCTACCCGACGAGTTGATCGACCAAATCGCTGCCGGCGAGGTCATCGAGCGCCCGGCCTCGGTCGTCAAGGAACTCGTGGAAAATGCCCTCGACGCGCGCGCCCGGCGCATCGAGGTGGATGTCGAGCGGGGAGGGGCGGGTCTGATTCGGGTCCGCGACGATGGCATCGGTATCGAACCCGGCGAGCTCGCGCTCGCCTTGACACGCCACGCCACCAGCAAGATCGCCTCGCTCGCCGACCTCGAGCAGCTCGCGAGCCTGGGCTTCCGTGGCGAGGCACTGCCGAGCATCGCGTCGGTGGGGCGGTTGAGCATCACCACGCGCAGCGCCACCGCGGCGCACGCCTGGACCGTGACGGCGGGTGACGGCGGACGCCGAACCCCGCAGCCGGCCGCCCATCCCCCGGGCACGAGCATCGAAGTGCGCGATCTCTTTTTCAACGTACCCGCGCGGCGTAAATTCTTGCGTGCCGAGCAGACGGAGTTTCAGCACATCGCCCGCATGCTCGAGCGGCTCGCGCTGTCGCGCTTCGACGTGGCCTTCTCATTGACCCACAACGGCAAACGCATCTGGACGCTCGCGCCCGCGCTGTCCGCCGCCGATCGCCTGCAGCGGGTCGCAGAACTCTGTGGCGAGGAATTCGCCGCGCACGTGCTCGAGATCAATCACGAATCGGCGGCCCTGCGCTTGTCGGGCTGGCTTGGGCTGCCGACGTTCTCGCGCAGCCAGACGGATTTGCAGTTCGCCTTCCTGAACGGCCGTTACGTCCGCGACAAGCTGGTCGCCGGCGCGGCCCGGATGGGTTATCAAGACGTGATGTTCCACGGCCGATTTCCCGCCTATCTCCTCTATCTCGAGATGGCCCCGGAGCTCGTCGACGTCAATGCGCACCCGCAGAAGCTCGAGGTCCGCTTCCGAGATTCGCGGCGCGTGCACGAGTTCGTGTTCCGTACCCTGGAGTCCGCGCTCGCCACCACTCGGCCGACCGGTGACGGCGCGGGCAGCGCGCCGGTCGATTGGCTCACCGCCAGCGCCGCCTACTCCGGCAGCGTGTCCAACCACGATCCGCGTGCGCCCCAGACGCAAAGCCGCTTTCACCTGCCCGAGCTGCGCGCACCCGTGCCGACCGCCGACCGCTATCGCGATTTGCTCGAGGTCCGCGACATCCAACCCGCCGCCAACGGGGTGCAGATCGGCCCGACCGACCTGCCTCCGCTCGGGTTCGCGATCGCTCAGCTGCACGGGGTTTACATTCTTGCGCAAACGGCCGAAGGCATGGTTCTCGTCGACATGCACGCAGCCCACGAGCGCATCCTCTACGAGCGCACGAAAAAGCTGTTGCAGGGGGAAACCGCGCAGCAGGCTCTGCTCGTCCCGGAGATCCTCAAGCTCAGTGCTGCGGAGGCCGATGCCGCCGAAGCCCATGCGGGGGAGTTCTCGGCGCTCGGTTTCGAGCTCGGGCGCCTGGGGCCCGGTGAAGTGGCCTTGCGCGCCGTCCCCTGCCTGCTGGTCGGGCGCGACCCCGCCACCCTCGTGCGCGACGTGCTATCCGATCTGCTGGAGGCGGGCCGCTCGCGTCGTGTCGAGCATGCGATCGATCATTTGCTGGCGACCTCGGCCTGCCACGCCTCGGTGCGAGCGCGCCGGCAGCTGAGCGTGGCCGAAATGAACGCGCTGCTGCGCGAGATGGAAGTGACCGACCGGGCGGATCAGTGCAACCACGGCCGGCCGACCTGGGTGCGCTTGTCGCTCGGGGAACTCGACCGGCTGTTCCTGCGCGGGCGCTGATGCGCCGAGCGGCCGTATTGCTGCTGGGGCCGACCGGCGTCGGCAAGTCCGACCTCGCGCTCGCGCTCGTGGATCGGCTGCCGCTCGAGATCATCAGCGTGGACTCGGCGCTGGTCTACCGCGGCATGGACATCGGCACGGCCAAGCCCTCGGCCACCGTGCGCGCCCGGATTCCCCACCATTTGATCGACATCCGCGAGCCCACCGGGGCCTATTCGGCCGGTGAGTTCGTTCGCGACGCCATGCTCGAAATGGAGGCGATTTGGGCGCGCGGTCGCCAGCCCCTGCTGGTCGGGGGCACCATGCTGTATTTCCACGCGCTGACGGAGGGGATTGCCGACCTGCCGGAAGGCGATAGCGCGGTGCGCGCCGCGATCGACGCCCAAGGCCGGGACGGCGGCTGGGCGGCGATGCACGCAGAACTTGCCCGCGTCGACCCGGAAGCCGCGGCGCGCATCCACGGCAACGATCCCCAGCGCATTCAGCGGGCCCTCGAGGTCTATCGCCTCACGGGCCGGACGATCAGCTCCCTGCAGCGCGCCCGCCGGCGTCCGCTTGTCGGGGTCCGCACGTTCGAAATCGCGATCGAACCGGCCGATCGCCGGCTGCTGCAGCGGCGGCTGGCGGAGCGGTTCCGTGGCATGCTCGCGGCCGGCTTCCTGGAGGAGATGCGCGGGCTATTGGCGCGGGGCGACCTCAGTCGGGAACATCCGTCGATGCGGGCTGTCGGATACCGGCAGATGTGGGAATTCTTGCAGGGCGGATTGTCGCTGTCCGAGGCCGAGGAGGCGGCCATTGTGGCAACGCGGCAACTGGCGAAACGGCAGCTCACCTGGCTACGTCGCCGAAAACCGGATGCGCGCTTCGATTGGGTGCATCCGAATGTGGCGGGCGCGGTGTCGGATGCACTGTCGGAGAGCCTATTTGCAGAGTGGTCATAGGTTTATGGTTTATCGCCACCCACGGCCGCTGTGCTAGGATTCCCGGGTAAGTTGTTCACGTAGCGTAGGGAAACGAGACGTTTGGACAAGTGACACTAAAAATAAGGAGCTCAACTCATGGCCCGTGGCCAGTCTTTGCAGGACCCCTTCTTGAACGCGCTACGCAAAGAACGTGTTCCTGTCTCCATTTATCTCGTGAACGGTATCAAGCTCCAAGGGCAGATCGACTCATTCGACCAGTTCGTCGTGCTGCTGCGGAACAGCGTCAGCCAGATGGTCTACAAGCACGCGATATCGACCGTCGTGCCGGCTCGGAACGTACGCTTGCCGACCGGTGAGGATGGCGAAGTCACGGAACCGGCGATCGTCGAGTGAGCGGCAGGCGCTCTGCAGTTGTTTGAGCGCCCGCGCGGTGGCGAACGCGCCGTTTTGGTTGGCGTCGGAATCGGGCACCCGGTAGATCCCAGCGACACGTCGGAATTTCGCGCCTTGGCAGCCTCCGCCGGGACCGTCGGCGTGGGGCTCGTGCTCGCCAATCGTGCGCGACCCGATCCGAAGTATTTCGTCGGCTCCGGTAAAGCGGAGGAGATCCGCGCCTGCGCCGAGGAGAACGATGCGGAACTGATCTTGGTCGACCAGACCCTCTCCCCGAGTCAGGAGCGTAATCTCGAAAAACTCACGAACCGTCGCGTCCTCGACCGCAACGGTCTGATCCTCGACATTTTCGCGCAGCGCGCGCGCAGTTTCGAGGGCAAGTTGCAGGTCGAACTGGCGCAGCTGTCGCATCTGGCGACCCGGCTCGTGCGCGGTTGGACCCACCTCGAACGACAGAAGGGCGGCATCGGCCTGCGCGGTCCCGGCGAAACGCAATTGGAGACCGACCGCCGCCTGATCGCGAAGCGGATCCGGACCCTGCGGACGCGGCTCGAGAAGTTGGGACTGCAGCGCGAGACCGGCCGGCACGTGCGCCGCGAAGTGCCGGTGCCCACGGTCGCTCTCGTCGGCTACACCAACGCCGGCAAGTCCACGCTGTTCAATGCCCTGACGGGCTCGACGACCTACGTCGCCGACCAATTGTTCGCGACCCTCGACCCCACGGTGCGGCAGATGAAGCTCGACGAGGTCGGCACCCTCGTGCTCGCCGATACCGTCGGTTTCGTCCGCGAGTTGCCGCACGAACTGGTCGCCGCGTTCAGGTCCACCTTGCAGGAGGCCCGTGAGGCGGATCTGCTGCTGCACGTGGTGGATGCCGGGGACCCGGCGCGCAACGAACGCATCGAGCAGGTTCGCAGCGTCCTCACCGGGATCGGCGCGGGCGATCTGCGCCAGCTGCTCGTGTTCAACAAGATCGATCTGATCGAAGAGCGGGCGCGCGTGCTCCTCGGCGCCGATGGGTTGCCCGCGCAGGTCTGGTGCTCGGCGACGACGGGCGAGGGTCTGCCCGAGTTGCGCGCCGCGATAGCCGCCGCCGTGCGGCCGCACCGGATCCGTTGCACCGTACACCTGAGCCTGAAGGCCGCCGCGGTCCGATCCGCGCTCTACGGCCGGGATGCCGTGCGGGCCGAACGTCAACAGGACGATGGCGGATGGGAGCTCGAGATCGAAATGGACACCAACGAGATCGCCAAATTGATGGGCAGCCCCGGTGTCGATCTGGTGGATAATGCCGAGAAGCGCGTGGCTTGAGAACGCTTGTGAGCGGCCTACCGGCTCCCTAGAATGTCCGGCTCTGCATCCTCCACCCTCAAAAACAGCAACTTACATTAGGCATTAGCATGGCTTGGAACGAACCTGGCGGCGAGAAACGTAACCCGTGGAATCGCCCGCAGCAGTCGCAAAACGATTTGGATGATGTGTTGCGGAACATTCAGCGGCGGCTGTCCTCGTTTTTCGGCAAGAGCGGCGTCGGCGGGGGCGCCCCGCGGCAGTCGAATGCGGGCAAGGGCTTCATCGCCTTCCTCGTCGTGCTGGCCGTCGTCTGGCTGGGCAGCGGCTCGTATCGCGTCGATGCGCAGGAGCGCGCCGTGATCCTGCGCTTCGGCAAGTACGTCTCGACCGCGGGCCCCGGCTACAACTGGCATCTGCCCTGGCCGATCGAGACCAGTACGATCGTGAACGTCTCGCAGGTCAACAGCATCGACGACGATGCGACCATGCTGACGGCCGATACGAATCTCGTCGAAGTGCAGTGGGCGGTCCAATACACCCAGCCCGATCCGTTCAAGTTTCTGTTCAGCGTGCGCAACGTCGAAGAGACCCTGAATCAGGTCTGCGAGAGCGCGATGCGCGAGGCCATCGGGCAGTCCTCGCTCGACCAGGCGCTCGCGTTCGATCCCTCGATCACCGACCGCGCCCGCGCGCTGCTGCAGAAATCCCTGAATGCCTACGGCATGGGCATCAGCATCGTCGGCGTGCGCCTGAACCAGGTCGGGGTGCCCGACGCCGTTCAGGATGCGCAGCGCGATGCCATCAAGGCCGACAAGGATCGGCAGCGTTACCAGCAGGAGGCGGAAATCTATCGCAACGACGTCGTTCCCCGCGCGCGAGGCGCGGCGGCCAAGGAGCTGCAGGACGCCCAGGCCTACAAGCTGCAGGTGATCGCGCTCGCGCAGGGTGAAACCGCGCGCTTCGACCAGGTGCTCGAGCAGTACGATCACGCGCCGGCGGTGACGCGGGAGCGCATGTACATCGATACGATGGAGAACATCTACAAGAATTCGCGCAAGGTCTTCCTGGACGCGAAATCCGGGACGAACAACATGATGTATCTGCCGCTCGACAAGCTGATGGCGCAGCCGCCGGGGTCCATTTCCCTGCCGAACGACACGATGACCGTGGCTCCGCCGGTGAAGGTGCCCGACGTGCAGGTCACGCCGCCCGAGGATCCGTCGCGCGCGCGGGGAGTACGCTGATGCAAAATCGTATTCTGTACATCATGCTCGCCCTGGTTGCCGTCATCTTGATCGGGCGCGCCAGCGTGTTCACGGTCAGCGAGGGCGACCTCGCGATCAAGTCGACCGGCGGCGACATCATCGACGCCGACTACACCCCGGGCCTGCATTTCAAGATCCCGCTGGTCAACGAAGTGACCAAGTTCGACCGCCGCATCGTCACCCACCAATACACGCAGGAGCGCTTCCTCACGAGCGAACAGGAGCAGCTCGTCGTGGACTTCTACATCAAATGGCGCATCGGCAATCTGCGCAAGTACTACCTCGCCACCGGCGGCGTCGAGGACGTCGCGAACGCCCGATTGGGCGAGACCATCAAGGACAGCATCAAGACGGTCGTCACCCAGCGCACCCTGCAGCAGGTGATCACCGCCGAACGCGCCGCGTTCACGGATGCGACGATGAAGAGCGCGAGTCCCGCCGCGGAGCAGCTGGGTGTCGATCTCGTCGACGTGCGCATCACCAAGATCGACCTGCCGCCCCAGGTGCGCGATTCGGTCTTCGATCGAATGCGCTCGACGTTCAAGGCGCAAGCCGCCAAGCTGCGCGCCGAGGGCGTCGAGGTCTCCGAGACCACCCAAGCCGAAGCCAACAAGGAACAGACCGAGATCCTGGCCGACGCGGCGCGTCAGGCCGGTCAGATTCGCGGCGAGGGCGATGCCGCCGCCAGCGAGATCTACGCCAAGTCGTATTCCAAGAATGCGGAGTTCTACAGCTTCTACCGCAGCATGCAGTCCTACCGCGACGCCATCGGTACGCAGAGCGACGTGCTCGTCGTCGCGCCCGACGGCGCCTACTTCAAGTACTTCAAACAACCACAAGCGCAGAAATAGCGCGATACTCACCATGGAAATTGGTTGGAGCGAACTGCTGCGATATTTCGGAGGCGCTTTCGCGCTCTATCTCGTGCTGGAGGGCATCCTGCCGTTCGTCAACCCGGGTGCGGCCCAGCGTTTGATGGCGCGCCTGGCCCAGACCGAGACGACGCAGCTGCGCCTCGGCGGATTGGTCAGCGTGATCGCGGGTTTGGCTCTGCTCTGGGTGGCGCGCAATGGGTAAGAACGTCGTCGTGATCGGTTTACAGTGGGGCGACGAGGGCAAGGGCAAGGTCGTCGACCTGCTCACCGATTCTGCCCAGGCGGTCGCACGCTTTCAGGGCGGCCACAATGCCGGCCACACGCTCGTCATCGGCGGCAAGAAGACGATTCTGTCGCTGATCCCCTCCGGCATCCTGCACGCCCACGTCCAGTGCCTGATCGGCAACGGCGTCGTCCTCTCGCTCGAAGCCTTGTTCAAGGAGGCGGACATGTTGATCGGCACCGGCGTGCCGGTGCTCGAGCGCCTGCGCGTCAGTCCCCTGTGTCCGCTGATCCTCGCCTCGCACATCGCGCTCGACCGGGCGCGCGAGGCCGCGCAGGGCGCGAATGCGATCGGCACGACGGGTCGGGGAATCGGGCCGGCCTACGAGGACAAGGTGGCCCGCCGGGCGCTGCGCGTTTGCGATCTGTTCCACCGGGAGCGTTTCGCGGCGAAGCTCGGCGAGGTGCTCGACTATCACAACTTCGTCCTGACGAAGTACTACCAAACCACGCCGATCGATTTCCAACAGGTGCTCGAGTCGAATCTCGCCCTCGGGGAACGCCTCAAGCCGCTGGTCGCGGACGTGACCGGCATCCTGGAACAACTCAGCGTCGACGGCAGCAACGTGCTGTTCGAAGGTGCCCAGGGCGCGATGCTCGACGTCGATCTCGGCACCTATCCGTTCGTGACCTCCTCGACGACGACCGCGGGCGGCGCCGCCGCGGGGACGGGCTTGGGGCCGCGGCGTCTGCACGAGGTGCTCGGCATCGTCAAGGCCTACACGACGCGGGTCGGTGCGGGCCCGTTTCCCACCGAGCTGTTCGACGAATATGGCGAGCACCTCTCGCGCGTCGGTCACGAGTTCGGGTCCGTGACCGGTCGCCGCCGACGCTGCGGTTGGTTCGACGCCGTGGCCCTGCGCCGTTCGGTCGTGCACAGCAGCTGCTCGGCCTTGTGCGTCACGAAACTCGACGTGCTCGACGGACTGGAAACGATCCGGATCTGCGTCGGCTATCAGATCGGCGGCAAGGTCTCGACGACGCCGCCGTTGCTGACCGGGAGCGTCGCGGAGTGCGCCGCCGTCTACGAGGATCTGCCGGGCTGGAAGGACAGCACGGTCGGCATCACGCGTTACGAGGATCTGCCGGCCAATGCGCGCGCCTATCTCGAACGCCTGCAATCCCTGGTCGCCGTGCCGATCACCATCATCTCCACGGGCCCGGATCGTGCCCAGACGATCATTCGTCAGAATCCCTTCGGTTGATCGCGACGCCATGCGCGCGTTCGTCGATCGCTCGCTCGCGATCGAGGACTGGCGGCGCCGGGTAGTTTTCTGGGGTGGAGCGATCGCGACCGGGGCGGTCGCCGTGCTGTTCGCGAAGGCGAGCGACCTCGTCATGACCTGGTTCACGGCCTTGCGCTCGCACTACCACTGGTGGCCGTTCCTGGTCGCGCCCGCGGGTCTCGCGCTGTGCGCCTGGCTGACCCAACGCGTCTTCGTCGGCGCCGAGGGCAGCGGCATCCCGCAGTTGATCGCGGCCCTCGCGCTGCCCACCGAGGCGGCGCGCGCGCGACTGCTGTCGATGAAAATAGCAGCCGGCAAGATTCTGCTCACACTGATCGCGCTCGGCGTCGGCGCGTCGATCGGCCGTGAGGGACCCACGGTGCAGGTCGGCGCCTCGATCATGCACTCCCTGCGCCGTTTCGCGCGCTTCCCGGCCGCGGACCTCGACCGCGGACTGATTCTCGCGGGGGGCGCCGCCGGGGTCGCCGCGGCCTTCAACACGCCCCTCGCAGGGGTCGTTTTCGCGATCGAGGAGTTGTGGCGATCCTTCGATCCCCGCACGAGCGGACGCATCATCCTCGCGGTCGTCGTCGCCGGCATCACCTCGCTTGCCCTGATCG
>Ga0116230_10003437_pt1 | contig 15461 bp, 14 predicted proteins | sample S1TSphfallax_3_FD_88678 | JGI IMG/M metagenome (GOLD analysis project Ga0116230, IMG submission 88678) | Host-associated microbial communities from peat moss isolated from Minnesota, USA - S1T2_Fd - Sphagnum fallax MG | ecosystem: Host-associated > Plants > Peat moss > Unclassified | place... | reverse complement strand
TGATATTTACATCAAAAGATTAAAAGAGAAATTCAGCAAACAATGTGCAAAAAATGAGCAATTAAATACAAATTAAGTTTATGTTTTTTAGGGGGAACATTTGAAGTTTAAATCAATGTACATAAAAAGATCAAAAGAGAAATTCAGCAAACAATGTGCAAAAAATGAGCAATTGAGTCCAAAATCGGTTATCTATTTCTTTTTAATTGACAAAATAACCAAGTTGGTTCGGCACAAGCCAAGGGCACATCCCACATTTCGGTAACGTTCAGTCCACATTGCATTATCCTTCACATCAATGCCTATCCCGGCAGCGAACGCAACGGGTACACACTATATGTTTGTTTAATGTGCTACCACTCTCTAAGCAATAAGCTTTGAGAAAGCTTGTTCCAAACTAGTGGCATGTGATGAAAGTTATGTCCAATCTAAGAGGACTTCCACTTTATGTTGAATTTGCAACTCAAGAAGGACAAACTATAATTTGATTCAATCTCACTTGGAAATTGTAGCATCATTAGAGTAGCATTGTCGGCTTGCATAGATTACATTTGTAATACATCAATTGTTTAAACAATTTTATTGTCAAGTTGAATAAGGATATTTGACACCACGTTTGTGTTTATAAGGCTTGTTACATCTCAAGTAAATTTGACAAGGCAACTATTCTTTGAACCATCCATGTGTTTATGATTGGTGTATGATGGTTTTGAGTTTTGAATATGGTTTTGCCAATATGTATGCCTAAGTTGTTGTTTGAAAAGCATGACTTATCCACACATAATATGCATGCCTAGATACTTTAAGAAAAACTGATCTATGTGGATGGCCGAAGTGCTTAATTTTTCAAGAAAATATAACAAGACTAGGTGCTACAAACTTGACATATGCATTTTTTTTTAATGCCCTACTTGTTGGCTATGGTTGAAAGTGCATAGCTGGTCAATGCTCATCAACACCCAATCTCCATAGTACCAAGCAAGTGGGTTCAATGATACTAGTGTAGCCATGCCATTGGCCCAAATGGAAGTCTGTAGATAGATGGAGTTTTGGTTGTGATGAAACCAGAACTCCTGTTCTCCTGGATTAATTTCAGTGGTGAATGTCCATGCAGCTGACATGATAGGAGAGTTGAGTATGCATCCTTGAGGAATTCTATCCAAGTCACAAAACAAAAACCTTGAACTTGTGTAACCTCAGTTGATAGTTCACACACCAAAACCGAGCATGGGTGGGGCACCTTTATGAGCATGCATTTCCTCCATTAGACATTGTGTTCTAGCGTTGAAGGTTTTCAGTCTATTTTGAAGGGCAATTGAAACCCCCTGAGGTTTGCTTTGTCTACTGCTGAACTCTCTAGCTTCAAACAATTCTTTACTTCTACCAAGATGATTAGGAAACTGTTTCCATATATATAGAGCTTCGCCCAGTCATCTTGATTATCCATTTGCTTCATGCAGCCCCAGGACCAGGATGTTGCACCTAACATTATTCATTTTATGAGTCAACTGCTGAGGAACCATAAGCACAAAGCTCTACAAAAGTGTGAAAGAATTTTGTCATTCTTTGGATTGGAACCAAATAGAGAGTTTGTGAATTCATGTAGTTCAACTTCTCAACAAAGAAGTGAAAGGTTAAATTTGTTACTTTCCTTATCTGGTTAGCAATATGCTTGTTGCTTGTGTCAGTTTTCAGTCAGTGAGCTTTCCATTTCTTGGAACTCTGGCAAGCATGGCAACTCAAACCTGTAAGTCTCCTGCGTGTGAGTACAAACACATACCTAGCCTTTATGGAAAGAGGAAGCTGGGGGGGTCTTCTTTATGTGAAAACACACACAACTCACCAGTTATTACAAGTTAACACTCACAGATGTAAACTTTCCTCCTTTTAACCATCTATGAGAATGAAAACTTCTGGTGTGAATGCCTTGTCAAATTGACCAAGAGCCAAGGCAACTGCACAATTGAGAGATTGCAAACTCTCTCACATTCGAGAGAGATTGTGAACTTTTGAGGCTCCAATCAGTAAAAGGTTTGCAACTAATTGTTTCCATCAAGGACGTAATAACTAGAGCCTTAAACAATGGCTATCAGAGGATGTTCTCTTAAATGATAAAACTTTTCATGCAAATAATCCACAGACAAATGGATTATCTAATATTAAAGCAACTAAACCATGTGAACCCTGCGATCTTGACATATGAATATTCAACATAGGTGCTCATCCAAAAATAGATTAGGAAGTAATTTGGGGTTCTAAAATTAGAGGAAGGCATCCAGCCTTGGTGGAAAAACAAAAAGGCTCTGCCAAGAAAACAAAGACCATAGGATAGGAATTTACAGTAGACAGCAAACTGCACATTGCATGCTCACAAGATTTGGGGTAGTGTGGCCCAGATCAACTCATTGTGGAACACTACCGAAAGATTTTCAAGATTTGCTAACTTCCAGAACTTGAAAGTGGGTTTTAGATTGTGGGATCATAACTTCTGTTTTTCACTTGATATTTCAATGTTTTATACAATGGGGCCTGAAGTACTTACCTTCAGAGTCTTCAAAAAAGATCTGGTGTATCCACCTTTGTCTAGTCACAGGCTACCGTGGGCTGCCTCACAAAGCCAAAACACCTTCACTATTAAACTTTGGAGTCTTTAAATGGGATCTGGTGTATCTACCCCAGTTTAGTCACAGACTACCATGGGCTGGTCTTACCACAAGCTGCCTCGTGAAACCAATATACCCTAACTGCTAAAATACAAACTATTGTTCTCACTCAATGAATTGCAGCCTGGGTACTGCACTCATCTAGGCAACATCTGGGCATACCTCTCACTACACCTAGAGAGCATGTTTTGCCTGGATTCATACCAGGTCTGCAGATTCAACCATCATCCCACAGTAAGCACCAGCCAAAGGATCAAGCTACCAAGAAATTTCAAATAACTGGTTTCCCTTTTGGATCTGTTAAAAAACTTCCTGCCTCAAATATACCTGAAGGAAACTGAAGTTAGGAGTCTACTGACTTATTTAACAGCCTCACACTGGTGTTTCAAGTTTTCAGGGATTGCAGAAGAGCAAAAGACCATCCTACATTTCAACCTACTGAGGAATGGTCAAGCCCCTGCCCATTTTGTTGGGTCCAGGCTCCTGCCAAAGCCCTTAAAGCAAGCTAGGTGATGCATAATGGGCAGAGGTGAGACCATTCCATGACATTAAAGGTATGGGATGACAGATTCAACAATCCTTTTTTAAATTCATGTTCAACAGATATTTTAGTCACTATCCTGAGCGTATGAGCATGAGTGGAAGATTATGTCTATTAATGTGGTAAAAAAAATGACATAATCTGCCACCCCACCTTAATTTCCACAGAATGCTCTAGAGTTTAGTAACACCTGCAAATTGACAGTGGCACTGTTAATGAGCTACCAAAGAAATTCAGCAGGGCACTACCTGGAAAAAAATAGGTGGCCAGGTAGATGACTTGCAAAGGACAACTGCATATATACTTGCAGCACTCTTGTTCAAGCTGTCAAAATTCACTTGAGCAACATTCCCCAGGCACTGTGTTCAACTCTTTCTACTTTGTAGTGCTACTTCCAAATCACATGCAAGCTTCCCTTGAAACACAAACTGATTACTGCCAGAAATGCATTGTAAACCCATGATCTTGTGCAATATAGTAGCCTGTATTGTACCAGGCTTACCACAATGCCTGCTGGCCAAATCAGATACCATAGCACCCATGCCCATCAGACTTCTGTGGACAAGATATAAGACACACAGTATCCATGTACTGACCAGTTTTGCACAAAACTCTTAAATGCAGGATACTCTGTCTTCCTGCTCAAAAACTGAAAAACAATATGGCTAAGCATTATGATAAGGTACTGTACTCACAGGACTGCCTACTTTGATCAGTCCAAGCATTCAACAAAAAGTGCATGTACATCCCTTGCTAGACTTTGATTGTCAGGTACTCCTATCATCCAAGGAGACCACAAGTGCTGACACATGCCAGAACTCTGTTTTAAAAGTAATGTTAAAATTACACACAGGCATTATGAGGATGTTCTACCTGAAGCTCAAACCAAAACCTTTGCTTCAAACCAAGCCTAGAAATGGTCTACTGTGCCACATCTGCTTCTAGCACTCATAATTTCACACATATTGACAAGGCACAGAGATCCTATCTTTGTACCTCGGCCATGTAAAGCATTTCTGCACAATTAAGCCCCAAGAGCTACCCATTTCCCCAAAACCCACCTCCTGGAAAAAAGATCCCGTAAACCTGTGGTCTGGTTCCAACAGCTTCTTTTGTACTAATAGGGTACCATTCTCAAGAAACAGTTTGATCACTGTCCCAGACCACTGGAAAAGGGGAATACACGCATGCCCAAGACTTTGCTTGTGGAAACAAAGACACATGGAGTCCATGCTGTTTGCTCCTAACTAGTTCTTGTTCAAATGCAATATTGCAATCCAGTTTAAATGCATTAACATGCACACAATACTGCACCATTGAAAAGGAAACAAAATGGCTGGATACTTCGCATGGGCACCTAAGAGTGCACTACTTCACACTACCAGCATCATCTCTCTGCGCCAAAGGAAGCTCCACATTGACCAGAAAATAACTCTTACCAACATCACGTATATATTGCATATCACCATTCATGAGCTTTACAAGTTTGCGGCACATACTCAACCCCAGTCCTTCTTGTGTCATCCCCCGCCCCCGGTCAAACATCTCATGAACCAGTTCCTCAGGCAGCCCTGATCCTGGGTGCGTTACTCTGCACCCAGCATGCCACATTTCCTTTAGCACCTGAACAACCAGTAAAGATTTCAAGTGCTCAAATCTAGACAAAAAGTTCAAAATGGAAAGCCTGAAGACATAAGGATGCCCTGAGTACTCAGATAGAAATGAAGTTCATGATGGCCAGGATAAAGAATGAGCAACCAATGATATAGAAACTCAAGACACGACATCATGAAGTAAATCTGTCCATAACATTGACACCTGCTGGTTGCTTCAGCTAATATGCCCACTCTCAAGGAGCTTTCCATCTTTTGTCAACTAGGACCAAAGGTGTAAAGTGAATGAAAATTACACCTGAACTCTAGTTGCATGACATGGACACCACCACCTAGGCGCTTCCTTGTGGGGGCCACCTTGATGCCAACCCAGCCCTCAGAAGAAGGGGTGAAACGCACTGCATTCAGCAAAAAATCTGCTAGCACCTGTTGTAACCGGACTTGGTCACCAAACAGGCACATGTTCTTAATCTCCCTTGGTGTCTCCCGAATGAGTTGAAGCCCCTTCTCCCTTGATGTGATCATACCTTGACTTACAACCGCGTCCATCACAGTCCCCAATTCAAACTCTGTTATTTCAAGTTCCAGATACCTGCCCCATTGCATAGGAAACCATTCAGAGCATTGACAATGTAATACTCTCCTGCAGAGAGATCACCAGCTCCACTGAAACAGGATGTTTCCTGACAGATGCTAGAAAGCAGATCCTCTCTTGAAGATATCTCAGAAGATCTCTGTAGCTAAAGCAATGTAGTGACTTGCTTGCCCTAAGGAAGCTGACTCTGATTCCCAAACACATAACATTAACAGTTGGCAGTCAATAAAGTGTGAGTTTGAGATTCCCCAGTAGCTATTGAACACCTCATGGTATGCTTTATCATTCCAGAACTGTCACAATGAGCTCTCTAATTTCCCTTTCATACCCAACTCTGGTTTCCAGAGGGAGTGTCACTAATGGTAGAATAAATGGCCTCAATAAACAAGTCGATGTTATAAAACTGTATTTGCCCCACAAAGGGACATCCATGAGTTTGCAGAGAATACTCCACATAGAACTTTCATTGTAACCATGGTGCCAATCCAGCAAAACCAAAACAAAGAAATCAGAATGAGTGCAGTCATTACCCTTAGAACGACACTCAAAAGTATCAGACCATCATATCCATCATGAAGAGCAGTGACTGGCTGCCAACACTCCCCACTGACTTGAGAGCTCCTGACAGTGGGTGTACATAAGTATCTAATAACCTGCTGAAAATTGCAGGCAAACAATTATACAAAATCTGCATCCTGAGTTATGTCACATTTCCTGAAGCAACAGGAAGGCCCAACCACGACGTTGGCTCGAACTGAAGAGAAATAGTTAATCAGACAATTCAATCATATTCTAATTCAAGCATTGAGCTTGTGATGGTAGCCCTTGTTCCATTTTAGCTTGCTGCTGGTCAAACAAGCATCTAAGCCTAAGACATAGAGACACATACATGGAGGGTAGTGTTTGCGGCCTCCAGAACCCTGAAATATCCATTACGCACACCATTGATGAGTATTTGGATGCAGTGTATTCACTTAAGCCACCAGAAAACATATGTGTGAGATTGCACTGTAAATTCATGATAAAAATTTGAAGCTCAGCATACGGTCTCAGCTCCAGTAAAATCAAGAGGAACCAGACAAGAATGAGTATATGATAACCTTTCAGTACCGAAGAATCAGACCATCACCTTCATCATGAATAGCAGTGACTAGCTGCCATTACCCCCCTCTTACTTGATCAGCTCCCTACAGTGGGTGTTGAACTGTATATTGACCTGCCCAAAAAGATACAATCCCATGGGAAAGAGAAAGAATGAATTTTTGCTGTACCCATCTTCAATGCTCTCCAAATCCATGTCATCTAGAATCTTCCGCAGTTGCCGCTCACAAACTTCACTTGTATCAACAAACTGCTTTTGGTCCTCTGACAAGTCTGTATCCTGCATCAGATTTCGTGTGAACATGATGCCATACAGAGGGTTCTTAATCTCCTGCCTAATGTAAGCCAGTTCCTTGAGCTTTGCAAATGCCACCTTCTCAGTTGCACGTTGTACTGTCAATGCCTGCAAGCATTTTACGAAGTCAGCAAACCACCACTTGACCTCATATCAGAAAGTGATAAAAAATACAAGCGTAGAAGTTAAGAGGCCAGACTAACCTGAAGTAACTCCACACTAGCAATTTGCAAGAAGCAAAAAACACCAGTGATGACCCCATCAGCATCAGTTCTCTTGTTGGCTGTGAGAAGGGCTTCAACATACTTGCCATGCCTGTTGAAAAAAGAGAATGGAAACTTGTCTGAATCTTGCCCATCCATAGCGCCGTTCAACAATATCATGAACTTAGTCATTGAATCCTGCCCCTTGAGCCGGCAGCATGTCATTTGCATACCAAATATCTCACCAACAAGCATCCTGCCAAGCACCTGCATCCAAATTCACATAAAACCTAAAGTACTGTTTCTGTCCATGGTGAGAAAACCTGACTTTTACACAGAATGGAACCACAGATCTAAGTGACAGACATAACAGGGAGAGCCACTGGACCCCATAGTCATGGACATCAAGAGGGGCTGGCTACATGGTCCATTGAGAAACATGGATGTGATTCTGTGTATCACCCCAGACAACATTGAAAGAGTGTGCATTGCATCAAAACGTAACAAGTGGTGAACAATACCTCTTCTCTTTTCCATCCAGTGAGCTTCTCCATGGATGCATTCCACTCCAAGCAGTAACCATACTCATCAGAACCAAAAATAGGTGGGATCAAAGGATTTGGATTTTGTACAATTGCTTTGTAGTCGCCCTCAATACGAGTGAATTTGTCAAAGACCAACTTTTGACCGGTCACATCTTGTCCCACAAAACAAACACCAACAACATTCTCTGTCACATCCCTGCTTGAGCATGCATTGACAATCAAGATCACAGCTCCTTTGTCTTTCTGTGATCCATATGTCCTTAATTTAATCTCCACATTTTGCTCTTCCTCACCTGCAAGAAACAATTGCTTAGCTTGCAATAGATTACATCAATGCAGGTTATTGCATTCAAAAATTGTGAGGAAGAGTAGATACATGAAATGAAAACCAGTGATCAAAACTGTACCTTGTAATGCAAGATAAAGCAAGCGCTCTACAACTTCCACAGAATCCACCAGAATCAAATCCTTCACAAGAGATTGGCCCATGGCTTCCCCAACTGGCAACCCTGTCAATTCTGCAACTTTAGCGTTCCAGCCATTTATGAACCCACTTGAATCAACAGCCAGAATCGGTGCCGTTGCTGTCTCAATCAATCTAACCATCTCATTTGCTACAGTGCTGAGCTCATCCATACCCTGCAGCTTCAGGTCATTCAGTCGAGCATGAATCATAGTCTTAGTGTCACTGTCATCAATGTCCTGAAAAGAGCCACGCAATATGAGCTGGAGTGAGTGAATGGCATCCATCTCCACATCCTCCCAAGGTAGACTCCGACGCTTGACAACCTCCAAAAAGGCCTTGAATGAAGATCGTGGGTGCATTTTCCGCCCATCATCCCTTTCATCTGGGTCATGCTTGGCTCCTCCCCACTTTATTTCCTTTGCTGTGTGAGATCTGAACCAGAAAAGAAAGTCTTTTGATGTGATTTTTGCAGCTGCCATTCCACAGACAGCATCACCAAGCAGAGCTGCATGTGGATAACCTGCATCTGCCAAACTGTCTGTACTAAGTCCCGTAGAATCCTTGTGGTACTCAAGCAACCAGTCTGCAATCTCTTTAATCTGTGACTCTGTGGGTGTGATCCCCAGGAGCCAAAATCTTTTTCCATAGTATAATGCTGCACCATCACACTTTACCAGATCCATGATGTTGGGGGACTGTGACACAATGCCAATAGGTGCATCACGGAGAAGCATGTCACAAAGTAAAGTTTGAGTCCTCAGAATGTGTTTCTCTCTCAGCTGGGCAGACAGCTCAACTTCCATGTTCAGCTGAAGCCCAAAAACCTGCATCAGAAACTCACAGGCAGACCGGAGAGGAAATGGCACAGTGCGTGGTGATGTATGATGACAAACAACCAAGCCCCACAGTTTCCGACTTTTCTGTTGGTATGCACGCCCATTTCCATCTTCATCGGAGTCATTGATGATCACTGCCATAACAAGGGATGCAACAGAGCCCATGTTGCCCATATACTGGGCATGACATCCATGAGGAGCTCGCAGGGTAGAGCCTGCCAGGCTTATAGGCTGCCGTAGATCCTTGTCTTGAATGACCTTCACAGGTGGTGCGCAGCAGTCACCTATCATCCGAACTCTATTTTTCATAAACAAGAACCTGGAAGCCTGGGGAATGTCAGTGGCTGGATAGTGCAGACCTAAGTAAGGCTCCAGATCGGATCTACGGATCTCCGCAAGGACCTCGCCGTGCTCATCTTCATGAAACTTGTAAGCCATAACACGGTCATAACCTGACAGTTCTCGCACTTCCTCAACAACGGTGTCGCAGAGGAGACCTATGTCTCCACCCGGAAGAGATTGTAGCCTTGAAATTGCTTTTGCTGCTAACTTGTGAGATTGCAAAGCTCCCGCTGAGGACACAATCACATCGCTCGGGTGCACCGGCTCGAAATCGATGACTAAACCTACGTCGATGCGGTGCATAATCGCATAGAACGGCTTCCCGGAGCTGCGGGAGTGCACCGAGATAGGGTTTAGCATGCTTACATCCACTGCCACGGCTGCCTTCTCTAATGCCGCTGCACTGGAGGGAGTCAACAAAGACCTGGCATCTGTGCCTATCCCTAGCACATCGTGCTGCCCCACGCTAGGCACAGCTTGCGGCATCAGATCCAGCATCTCTGGCGCATTTTCGGAGTATGCCACCACCCTAAAAGTGCCATCCTCCACCGCCAGCATGCACCCGAACGTTTGAGTGAGCCCACCGCGCTGCATCCGCTGCAGATACGCCGTCACTGCCTGCGCAGGAACACTCTCACCCGTCGACTTGCTGGCATGAACAGATTTGGCATAGTCGAAGGAGTCACCAGAGTCCCCGGATTCCTCGTACACTGCTTGCAGCTTCGCATCTGCCGTCGTCTGCGCCACACGCACGCTATGCTTCGACTTGGCAGAGCTGCCAGACGAATACGTCACTTTGGTAGTCGACATCATGCATGCTCTCTTCTCTTGTTGTTGTCGTTGTCGTTCTTCTTCTTCTCCCCCTCCCCTTTGAGCCCCAACTCTATAACTCACCCAGCTCTAAACCCTAGACCGCTGTGGCCATAAGGTTGTTTCTTCGATCAAGCTCCGGACTCGACAAACGAGCTCACTCCCACCAAAGAACCCACAAAAGCGTCAAAAACATCTAGCTAAAATTGCTGCCAAAACAAAAAGAAAAGACTGTCTTCCGCAGGCCATCCTACTTTCGGACATACTCCGACCTTTGGAGGCCTAGTCGCTGGGACTATAATCGGTTGCCACAAACATACCTACTCCCGAGGGAATTGCGACACGACAAGAGCAACAAATTTGCAGCCGAATCGAAGACTGACTGCAGCAGCTTGCTGTGCGTTCATTCGTTCGTTCCTTCGTTCTCGCTCGCTGCGCAGCGATTCCGCGTGTGAGGTATGGCTTGCCTGCACGACACTACCGGCGCAGGCAAGCCCCACCGGTCACCCAGGTAGACCGTTACTGGCCTATCCCAGCGGCAGCAGAGAGTAGTATGTGTGTCTGTTGTTTTTTTTTTTTTCCATTTTTTTTTGCCTTCGAGTTCGAGCGGGTTGTTTTTTTTCTCCAATTTTATGGTTTCTCTTTTGCTTGGCAAATTTTTTCCGAATTTACACTTAATGACGTAAAAAGATTCCATTCTTTTTCGCCACAGCTCCTCCAAAATTCGCTCTTAAAATTTTAATTTTTTTAATATTTAAAAGCTGATTTTGAGTTTGATGTTAGTACCTTCTTCGACACTAGGGGTTTGTGAGTCCTTTTTTCTTGTTTGGGGATTTGGGGGGTTGACTATGGCCCCAGAATTTGTGCCCAAGGCACTAGCCTAAGCCAAAATAGGTGATGACTGCAATTGGGAAAAGAAATTCTGCTCAGCCAATGAGGATTTGCAGCATGCACCCAATCAACAATAGATCCAGGTGTTTTTTTTTTTTTTTTTCCCGGGAGAGGAGAGGAGAGGGTGGGGGGAACTCAAAACTCAACTCCACTGAGACCCCTCTTTTCATTCATTCCAATCTTGGCTTGCTGTTGTCACCCAAAGAGTAAGAATGAACAACACAAGAAAAAGCACTGGATGGGAGCAGAAAAAACAAACAAACAAACAAACCATAAATTGTGTGTCAACAGAGCAAAGAGAGATTGTGTCGGATCTGATCATTCACGTGAATGTTCAGGTGCTGTTTGACAGAGGCTGGACATATTATTGGTGGGAAAGTTTTTTTTTTTTGGTTCCCCCTTTTCTTCCATTTCTTGAGACCTGAAACAACCCCAGAAGTAGAGAATCCGTCAAATTGGAACCAACAAACAAACCAACAACACAACCATCCAACAGCATGGTGTCTGCCAACCGACTGCTGCCCAAGCCCTTTCTGATTGGGAGTTGGATACAGTTGTTTGGAAAGTAGATATGTTCTGTCTGACCCCATCTGTTTATCTGATCTGCTGAGGGGAGTGTCCTTGCCATTTGCTGCAAAGGGAAACCGAAGTCTGAATTTTTACTTTTCTGTGTTTTAGTGAAATCCTGGTTCTCTTCTAACTTTTTTTGTTCTCAGCCCCGCCCCCCCCCCTTCCTCGAGGTGTTCCAGTGACAATCGTAGCTGTGCATTGTTCTTAGCTGCATTGTTCTTCTTGTCCCCTTTCGCTAAGAGTTTGAATTTTATCCAGATTGATTTTCACTTATCAGAAGTTCTCTAGCTTGCATCATGTCCTCTTGGTGGGACCTAAGTTCAAAATTCTCTCTTTGTTATTTTATTTTAAAGAAAAAACCATAAGGCATATAAAAGCATGAGAGAATGCCAAGAAAAACAAATTCAAACGTCTGTGAACAAGTTACTGCTTCAAATTGTGAGTCCAATTTCCCCAATAATGCATTTCATCTTTTTTGACAAATGGACCCCAAAACAATATTCATAACCATCCTTTTTAGGGAGAATGTAGACACTCTGATTGACTGTCGGGCTGCAAGTTCACAACCTGTAACCAGTTGTCGAGGGGTGCCTCAAGCGGCTATCGATTGGCTGGATGCAGGATATAACCCATGTGTGCCATGTCCTTTTATTGGTCAAGGTGATAACCTCATGCCTATGTTGGCCCAGAGAGTGCGTATGACTGGTGGAGCATCATAACCCATGCTCAAGGATCACTCAAGCTTGAGTGATCGTGCTCTTGGCACCCCTTCATGGTCAGTTATGTCTGATAACTGACTTAAACTGCTAGATTATTGAAAGTGGTCTCACTGCCTTCATAGCCTTACCACTTTCATGGCTTGATTACATCCCATACTCTGACCTGCGAGGTTAACTGGTCCATAATCCTCGATTTCCATTTCATTAGTGACCTACTAGTTAATTAACACAAGGTACCGTCCCTCAGCTCTAATTGGCCCACTCAACCTTCTTCTGTTTTGGATGAAAATTTCATAACTGCACTCTGTGTGAATGAAAAGGTTGCATGTGGATTCTCAGGAGGGATGTTTAATTACTTGTAACCTGCAATGTTCTTGGCCCTCACCTAGTCCTTAAACCCTTGCTTTCCCAAGCAAAGAATTCTAGATGGGGTGGAGGGACAAGAAACAAGGCCTGAGATTATAAATAAGTTAGTGGTTCATGGGGTTCATGGGATTCATTCTCATCACAATTGTACTTTGGTACCTACATCAATTGTTGAATTGAATTCTAGAGACAAGTGGATGATGTTGACACTTACTGTTTCTTATTGTTTTATGTATATATGTGTAGGCTATTATTGTGACTTCACATAAATCTTTTCACTAAGGTAGACCTGCCCATCATCAATCAGCTGTCTATGATCAAACATTTATTTATATCTTCATCATATGCAATTCATTTTGAGTGATTCAAAATGTTATAGGAGTGCTACCTCAAGCTCTAGAAATCATCTTTGAAATTCAAAAAAATTGAATAATAAAAAAAAAAACAAGAAGAAAAATAAGCTTTTCAACTTATAAAACACTTCTTTTTTTTTTCTCTCTTTGGACCCTCTTGCTTTCAAACCTCATAACTTTCTTATTTCTTATTTATTTTAAACTATTTAAAGTGCTATAGGAGCACCACCTAATGTTGTACAAATCATCTTGGAACTCTAATAGCAACAGAGCAACATACAAAGAATTTTTTTTAAGTGTTTGAGAACTGTCTTTGTAATGTTTGGTGATTTGCTTTTTTGAGTTTTTGACCCCCTTTACTTTGGGGGCCATAACTTTCTCATTTCTAATCCATTTTCAACAATTGTTCGTGTGTCAGATGCACCAAGATGAGGAGGGGTTCAAGTTTTGTTTGGACACCAGAATCAAGCGAGCCCTCCCCTTGGATCCGGCCTGCCCTGAGCTCTTAAGTGCTCGATCACTGACCAGTCTACCCTACATGATAAAGGAGTGCTAATGCCTACTTATTTTTGCCGTGGGCTAATACCCAGTCCAAAGAGAGTGGGCACCTAGGTGTTTTGGACCTTTTTCATTTTCTTCAATTTTAAACACCCTGCCCCCTTTTTGAGTGTTGTGTTGTCGCCCTTTTTATTTCATTGTCCGACCATAACTGTTCCATGTCACGTCTTCTTGTAGAACCTTCTCACAGTTGACACTAGATAGCTAGCCTAACGAGATCATCTCTCTCCCTTCAACTACTCACACAAAAGAGCCCACCACATGTCCTAGTACAAGGGTGAGCTTTAACCACATGTTTGCTGAATATTTGATTAATTTTGAATATTCCAAGGTGAAAAATAGAATGCATCCCAACTTTTCAAAATATTTTTGGCCATATATATATATATATATATATATATATATATATGCAAATTTCAACATTTTTTGCAAATAATATTTTTATTTGTAGAAACTGCCAAGGCACTACAGTAATCACCTAGAATGCAATATTACTTTTCTACTTTCCTGTTTGACCCCTAGCCAAAGTTGGCTTGCAAGTCCACCTAGTTCACAAAATTGGAAAAAAAACGCTGCCCTATTCATCACCAAGTAGAGTATGGAGAACCAAAAATAAATAAAAATGGCTACTTTAAAACAAAACAAAAAAAAGAACCCCCCAAAATGAGTGCATTAAGTTCAATATCTTACCTTTATTTGCAGTTCAAATCACACATCAATACATTGGGGAGTTTAATAAGGTAGTAAATTAATAAAGGAAAAAAACTATAATTTAGTGTGGTTTTGACAAGGTATAAATATTTTTATTTCTGTTAATGGCTAAACACATAGGGGGGCCTAAAGGTAAAATCTAATACAATTTTGGCATCTATTGGCCCTAGTGACCTATTATTATTATGTTGGATCTTGTCGGGAATTCCTCTGGAGTTGGAGTTTTATTTTTGGGAACGTGTGCTGAATCCTTTATTAGTTACAGTCCAGAATCTGCTTTCTTTCTCTCGGAAAAAACAAAATTGGCTCACCCCGCTTCCCACCCCTCTTTTGTCCATGGAATGGATATTGTATTTTTTAATGAATATTTTTGGGTTGTTAACAAGCATAAGGAGGGCCAAAATGAAAAATCAATTTTGTGATGTAGCCAAAATTGGCGACTTTTGTAATTTTCTTGCTTTCCCTCAAATCAAGGATTGGTTTCTACATTGGATTTTTAAAATAGAAATTGTATTTTCTTTGAAGCATCACCATTCAATTTCCAACAAGGGCAACACAATTCAAAAATTTGCTTATATCTTGTCCAAAATAAATGAAAACTTCTTGTCAAGTTTTCTCTATAGGTAGCTTAAAACATTAGTGAGGAAAAAAAAAAAATTGAAGGTGAGGAATCCTATGGTTCGTCTAATAAGGTGATTAAGAAACTGAAATAAGTAAATAAACATTTGGGATTTATTTTCTTGCTTGTATGAATGGTCAACATTTAACAATTATGTTATAGCTAAAGACATCAAAATCAACATGTAGATCTAAGGATACATCATCCATCCATACCAATCCCAAAATAAAACTAAGGGCACCTTCCAATGTCCACAACAAACACCCAAATCATAATACAATTATTATAGGTGTATTAGTGATTAGTTCATGGGTGCCCCCACAATTTTGTTTTGTTTGGAAGGGGCCACATTGATTGGCCCATCACCAATATTTCTCAAACATTGGGCAGTTCGCAATAGAAAACAACATTTTGGCACCCTATTACAAATTATATACATGAAAGTTGAAATGTGTCCAACACAATATGGGATAAAATACTAGTTAATATTGGTCAGATGTACCTCTTGGGGAACTTGATGGGAACTCATTAGGAGCAAAAAAAAATACCCCAACAAATCTCCCCCCCCCCCCCCCCCCCACCCCCCCCCCCCCACCCAAACACAACCACCCCCCCCACCACCACACCCATCCCCCCACCACCCTTTTGTTGCTTCTTGTATCTC
>Ga0116230_10003435_pt1 | contig 15467 bp, 12 predicted proteins | sample S1TSphfallax_3_FD_88678 | JGI IMG/M metagenome (GOLD analysis project Ga0116230, IMG submission 88678) | Host-associated microbial communities from peat moss isolated from Minnesota, USA - S1T2_Fd - Sphagnum fallax MG | ecosystem: Host-associated > Plants > Peat moss > Unclassified | place... | reverse complement strand
GGCAACGGCACCCAGGCGGCCTTCGCGGGCGATCCCAGCCTCTTCTTCGCCTCGGTGCACCAAAGCCCGCTCTATCCCGGCACCGGCGATCCCCGTGAGACAGGGATTGGTAATTTGGCCAACGCCACCGTCCCGCCCGGCGCGCCTCGGGAGGCCTGGAGGCGGGCCTTTGAGAGCCTGATGGCGAAGATCGACGCCTTCGCTCCCGATCTCATCCTCATCTCAGCGGGGTTCGACGCGCACGCGAGGGACCCGCTCGCTGAGCAGGCGCTGGAGGCGGAGGATTTCGCCTGGGCGACGCGCGCCATCGTCTCGGTGGCGAACAAGCGCTGCGGCGGTCGAATCGTCTCCTCGCTTGAAGGCGGATATGATTTGCGGGGTCTGGCGGACTCCGCGCTGGCCCATGTGGGCGCCCTGAATGGGTGAGGCGATATCCGGCCTCACCAGGGGCGGGGCTATAACGCTGGTGCGTCATGGCGAGCCCGCCCTCTCCAGGCGCGTTCGCCTGAGCGCCGCCGGCTACCGCGATTGGTGGGCGCGATATGAGGTCGGCGGCCTGAAGGCGGGCCAGACACCGCCCTGCACACTTCTGGACGCCGCCGCCAAGGCGGATGTGCTGATTGCCTCCACGCGTCCGCGGGCCATCGAAAGCGCCATGGCGATCACCGCCGGTCGCCGCTTCGCTGAAGATTCTATGTTCATCGAGGCGCCTCTGCCACCGCCGCCCCTGCCGGAATGGCTGAAACTGCCGCCGCGCCAGTGGGGCGTGATCTCGCGAATCTGCTGGTGGTTGCTGGGCCATAATGAGGGCCAGGAATCCTATGCCGAGGCCAAGCTCCGAGCGAGCCGGGCGGCGGAGTCCCTGATTGCCAGGTCGGCTCAAGGCGAGGAGGTTCTCGTGGTGGCCCACGGCTTCTTCAATCTGATGGTGGGCCGGGCGCTCATGGCGCGGGGTTGGCGCCTCGCCCAGAATGAGGGTTTCCAATACTGGAGCGCGCGCCGCTTCGAGCCTCGCTAATTTGAAACCGATCGGCGTTGCTTGTTTCGGTCACGTCACCGCGCGCCCTTGAAGCGCCTCAATCGACGTTCCAAAACAGCCCCGATGACCGAGCGGGGCGGAAAAGCGCTTCGATTCGCCGATTGTGATCACTAGGGGTAAGACCGCCGGACTCTGCGGATAATGACGATGACCGAAGACACCGATATCGCCGCGCTCAGCTTTGAGCAGGCCCTGAGCGAGCTGGAGCGGATTGTCGCGGAGCTGGAATCCGGCGACGCCGATCTTGAGCGCGCGGTGGATGTCTACCGCCGTGGCGCGCGGCTTCGCGCCCACTGCGAGACCAAGCTGAAGGCGGCTCAGCTCAAGGTGGAAAGCATTATTCTGGGGCCGGCGGGAGCGGTGGGTGTCGAGCCGGCGGCTTTCGGGTGATCGAAGCTCAGGACGACATCGCCCGGCGTATCGCCGAGGTGGCCGATCTGGTCACCGTGGCCCTCGATGAGCTCCTGCCCCGCGCCGATGGGCCAGAGTCGCGCCTCACCGAGGCGATGCGATATGCGGCCTTGGGGCCAGGCAAGCGTCTGCGCCCATTTTTTGCTTTGGAGACCGGGCGGATATTCAATCTTCCCGAGCGGCCTGTCCTGCGCGCCGCCTGCGCGCTGGAATGCGTGCACGCCTACAGCCTGGTTCACGATGACCTGCCCTGCATGGATGATGATGATCTTCGACGCGGGCGGCCCACTGTCCATAGGGCCTATGACGAGGCCACCGCGGTCCTTGCGGGCGATTCCCTGCTCACCGTCGCCTTCGAGATCATGGCTCATGTCGACACCCATGAGGATGGCGCGATCCGGTCCGAATTGGTGCGGCGCCTGGCCTTGGCCTCGGGCGCCCAGGGTATGTGTGGCGGTCAGATGATTGATCTCCTGGGGGTTCGCGGCGATCTGGGCGCCGTGGCCCGGATGCAACGGATGAAGACAGGCGCGCTCATCGCCGCCGCTTTCGAGTTGCCGCTCGTCATGGCGCGGGCCAAGGATGGCGAACGGCATGCCCTGATGGCGTTCGGTCGGGATATCGGGCTGGCCTACCAGATCGTCGATGATATTCTGGACGCCGAGGGCGAGACGGCAATTTTGGGCAAAGCGGCGGGCAAGGATGCGGAAAAGGGCAAGGCTAACTATGTAACCCTGCTCGGGGTTGACGCGGCTAAGGAGCGGCTCAACCATCTGATTGCTCAGACCAAGGCCCACCTTGATCCTTTTGGCGAGCGTGGCGCGCCTCTTAAGAGCGCCGTGGATTTCGTTCTGGACCGCAAGTCCTGAACGGCTGAACGAAGAGGGGAAGCCTTTCCAATTCGTCGATGGCCATCACGGTCAAGCGGCTGGAGGTTTTGACAGGTTTAAAGATGACGTCACCTACGCCACTCCTTGATAAGGTGTCCGATCCGGCGGACACGCGCGATTTCAGCCTTGGCGAACTTCGCCAATTGGCCGACGAACTTCGGCAGGAGACGGTCCACGCCGTGTCCACCACCGGCGGTCATCTGGGCGCGGGCCTCGGCGTCGTCGAGCTCACCGTCGCTCTGCATCATGTGTTTGAAACGCCAAGGGATATTGTGATCTGGGATGTCGGCCACCAGGCCTACCCGCACAAGATCCTCACCGGTCGGCGCGATCGTATCCGCACCCTGCGTCAGGGCGGCGGCCTTTCCGGCTTCACCAAGCGCTCCGAGAGCGAATATGATCCGTTCGGCGCGGCCCATGCCGCGACCTCTATATCGGCCGCCCTCGGTTTCGCGGTGGCCCGCGATCTCCGGGGCGACAACAATTCGGTGATCGCCGTGATTGGCGACGGCTCCATGAGCGCCGGCATGGCCTATGAGGCGATGAACAACGCCGCCGAGGCCACCCGCCGGCTGATCGTCATTCTCAACGACAATGACATGTCCATCGCCCCGCCGGTGGGCGGAATGAGCGCGTATCTGGCGGGACTGGTTTCTGGCGGCGCCTATCAGCGCGTCCGCAAACTGGGCAAGGAGGTCGCGAGCCGTCTGCCCCGTCCGCTCAAGGACATGGCGCGAAAGGCCGAGGAATATGCTCGCGGGATGGCCACCGGCGGGACGCTCTTCGAGGAGCTGGGTTTCTATTATGTCGGGCCCATCGACGGGCATAATCTTGAGCATCTCGTTCCGGTTCTGCGCAATGTCCAGCAGATCGACGATGGCCCCGTCCTGATTCACGTGGTCACTCAGAAGGGCAAGGGCTACGAGCCGGCTGAAAACTCCGCCGACAAGCTCCACGCCGTGGTGAAATTCGATGTGGTCACGGGGCAACAGGCGAAGCCGCCGCCATCCAATGCGCCGAGCTATACCAAGGTCTTCGCGAACGAGCTGGTCAAACACGCGGAGCGGGACCCGGCGATCGTGGCCATCACCGCCGCCATGCCTTCGGGCACGGGTCTGGACATTTTCGCCAAGCAGTTTCCCAGCCGCACCTTCGATGTGGGGATCGCGGAGCAGCACGCGGTGACCTTCGCCGCGGGCCTCGCGGCCGACGGCATGAAGCCCTTCGCGGCGATCTATTCAACCTTCCTGCAGCGCGGCTATGATCAGGTCGTCCACGACGTGGCGATCCAGAGGCTGCCGGTCCGGTTCGCCGTGGACCGCGCGGGCCTTGTGGGTGCGGACGGGGCCACTCATGCCGGCAGTTTTGACGTGGGCTTTTTGGGGCAGTTGCCGAGCTTCGTGGTGATGGGCGCGGCCGATGAGGCTGAGCTCGCTCGAATGATCTCCACCGCCGTGGCCCTCGATGATCGGCCGAGCGCATTCCGGTTTCCCCGGGGCGAGGGCGTCGGCGTGGCGATTCCCGACTTCGCCGATCCGCTGGAGATCGGCCGGGGCCGGATCGTCCGCGAGGGCTCGTCGGTGGCCATTCTCTCCTTTGGGACACGGCTTGCTGAAAGTCTCAAGGCCGCTGACCTTCTGGCCGCGCGGGGCCTGTCGGCCACCGTGGCGGATGCGCGATTTGCGAAGCCGCTGGATATTGATCTGATCCTGCGGCTGGCCCGCGAGCATGAGGCGCTGATCACCATCGAGGAGGGCTCGGTCGGCGGCTTCGGGGCCTTCGTCCTGCACGCTCTCGCCGAACACGGCGCCCTGGACCGCGGTCTCAAGGTTCGCACCCTGACCCTTCCCGATATCTTTCAGGATCAGGACAAGCCCGAGGCCATGTACGCCTTGGCGGGTCTGGACGCCGAGGGGATTGTGCGGACCGCGCTTTCCGCTCTCGGGGCGGAGACTGTCGCCCGCGCCCGCCGCGCTTAAGGGACATTCTCGGCGGGCCGGCAGAGGCGCCTCAAGCGCGCAAAAGGCTTGCCGCCGGCGCCTATTTGAAGCCTCGTTAGCCTAAGAGGCGGACGCATAAGGTGCTGTGGAAAAATCATGACCCCATGGCTTATACCATCGGATAGGGAGGAGGGTGGTGCGGGGGGCGGCTGATGATCAGCTTCGATGCGGTGACCAAGGACTTTGCCGGGCGCCGCGCCGTGGGGCCGCTATCCATCACCATTGAGACTGGCCAGTTCGTGGCGCTGCTGGGCGGCTCGGGCTGCGGCAAGACGACAACCTTGAAAATGATCAATGGCCTGATCACCCCGACCTCGGGAGTGGTGCGGGTGGCTGGAGCGGTGGTGGGGGAAGAACCCCTGCACCGACTGCGCCGCCGCATCGGCTATGTCTTCCAGGAGGTGGGGCTGTTCCCCCACATGAGCGTGGCCGAGAATATCGCCATGGGACCACGTCTTGCGGGATGGGACGGCGCCCGGGCCAAGGCGCGTGTCGCCGAGCTCCTCGAACTCGTCGCCCTGCCGGCCGACTGCGGGCTCCGTCTGCCGGGCACGTTTTCCGGAGGTCAGCGCCAGCGGGTCGGCGTGGCCCGCGCCCTCGCCGCGGGACCTTCGGTGATGCTGATGGACGAGCCCTTCGGCGCGCTCGATCCCGTCACACGCGATGCTCTGGGGCGCGACTTCCGCGCTTTGCACGAGCGCCTCGGCCTGACCACGGTCATGGTCACCCACGATATGATGGAAGCCCTACTTCTGGCCGACCGAATCCTCGTGCTGGATCAAGGTCAGGTCCGTGCGGATGGTTCGCCGCGTGATCTGATGGGCGCCCAGTCAGACCCCGTGGTCGCCGCTCTTATGGAAACCCCCCGCCGCCAGGCGCGTCGGCTTGAGGCCCTGGCGCATGGATGACCGCATCCTCGCCGCCTGGCGTCTCCTGCCAGGCTACCTCTCTCAGCATGTCCTCTTAAGCCTTTGCGCCCTGGGCATTGGCTTCGCCATCAGCCTGCCCCTGGCGGTCGCCGCCAGCCGCAGCGCCACGGTACGATGGCCCAGCCTCTTTGTGGCGAGTCTCATCCAGACGATCCCGAGCCTCGCCCTTCTCGCCTTGTTCTATCCCCTCCTGCTGGCTCTCTCGACGCTGACTCGGAGCTGGTTTGGCTGGGGTTTCGCGGCTCTGGGCTTCCTGCCGTCGGTCATGGCCCTGACCCTCTATTCCATGCTTCCGATTTTGCGGAACGGCGTGGCGGGCCTGCGCGGCGTCGACCCGGCCGTCATGGAAGCCGCCAGGGGCATTGGCCTGACGGGCAGCCAGCAACTCCTTTGGGTTCAGCTTCCCCTGTCCGCGCCGGTGATCATGGCAGGCGTGCGCACCGCCGCCGTTTGGACCATCGGCGCGGCCACCCTGGCGACGCCCGTCGGCCAGACCTGCCTTGGCAATTACATCTTTCAGGGCCTGCAGACCGAGAACTGGGTGTTTGTTCTCTTCGGCTGCGCCGCAGCCGCGGTCCTCGCCCTCGCCGCTGACCAGCTTTTGGGGCTGATTGAGGCCGGCCTGACCCACCGCCGGCGCAGCCTGATCCTGATCGGGTCGGCGGGCCTTGTGATTGGCTCGGTCGCGGCGCTCCTGCCCATTTTCACGGCGTCCGCCGGGCCGGCCTATAAGATCGGGGCCAAGAACTTCGCCGAGCAATATATCCTTGCCCGAGTCATGGCCGATCAGGTTTCCGCAACCGGAGCAAAAGCGACGGTGAGTGAAGATCTTGGCTCCGCCACGGCCTACCGAGCCCTCGCCGCCGGCGAGATCGACGCCTATGTGGACTATACGGGCACCCTCTGGACCAATGTGCTGGGCCGCCACGACAATCCGGGTCGCGAGGCCATGCTCGCCGATGTGAAGACCGCCCTGATGCGGCGCGACGGCGTCCGCCTCTTCGGACCCCTTGGCTATGAGAACGCCTATGTGCTGGCCATGCGTCCTGATCGCGCCCGGGCCCTGGGAATTCGCAGCCTCGCCGACCTCGCGGCCAAGGCGCCCTCCTTGAAGTTCGGGGCGGATCTCGAATTCCTGTCCCGTCCCGAATGGACAGCCCTGCGCAAGGCCTATGGCCTGGGCTTTGGGGCCATGACCTCATATCAGCCCACCTTCATGTACCGCTCGCTCGAGGACGGATCGGTGGATGTCATCTCCGCCTTTTCCAGCGATGGACGGATCGCCGCCGATCATCTGGTGGTGCTCGCCGATCCCAAGCAGGCTCTGCCCCCCTATGACGCCGTCATCCTTCTGGCGCCCGGTCGCGCCGAGGACGCCCGACTGGCCAAGGCCTTTGCGCCCTTGATCAACGCAATATCAGTCACCGCGATGCGCCAGGCGAATTACAGCGTCGACCGTCCCGGCGATAAACTCTCCATCGCCGCGGCCGCCCGCCAACTTGAGCGCCCCTTAGGGACAGGCGCCTCGCGGTGAGCCTCGGCCTACGATGGCCCGCGTCGTTCCTTGAGCGGCTCCCGGACGAGGCAGGCCTCATTCTGGACGCCCTGGACGAACCGGCGGCCATCTGCGCGGCCAGCGGGCGGGTCATCCTGGCCAATGCCGCGTTCCAGGAGGCGCGCGGCGACGAGGTGGGGCCCCTGCGTCACGGGGAAGGCCTCTTCGCCGCCTTCAAGGCCGCACGGAAAGAGGGACGCGGCAAGGGGTCCTTGAGATGCGGCGATCACGACATGCCCGCGATTATCACCGCCCTGGGGCATGACCGATTACTCGTTCGTCTCGGGCGCCTCGAGCGCGGCGCCGCAATCGTCCCCTCGCGGCCGCCTGCCGGCGTTACGGCTGAAAGCCTCATCGCCGCCGCCCCCTTCGCCGCCGCCCTGATCACAGGCGAGGATCCCTTCACGGGGGCGATCATCGAGGCCAACGCGGCGTTCAGCGAACTGATAGGGCGCCCTCCTGCGTCCGGTGAAACCCTGGCCGATCTGATTGAACAGGGATCGCGCGCAGAGGCTGACGCCAATTTCAAGGCCGGGCGCTCGGGCCCTTTCGAACTGCGCCTCATCTCCCGCGCGGGTCTCACCGCCAATCTCTATTTGACCCGTCGGTCCGGAACGCCCGGTGAGGCGGCGATCATCGCCCATCTGCTCGACGTCACCGAGCAGAAGGCGGTTCAGACCCAACTCGCCCAGCGCAACAAGATGGAGGCCGTGGGCCAGTTGGCCGGCGGCGTCGCCCATGATTTCAACAATCTGCTGACCGCTATCCGACTGCGGGCCGAGGACCTGCTGGCGCGCCACCCCCTGGGCGACCCCGCCTACGAATCCTTAAGTGAAATTCGAGAGACCGTGGGGCGGGCGGCCGAGGTCGTCCGCCAACTTCTGACCTTCTCGCGCAAAGCGACGGTCCAGCGCGACACCCTCGACCTCGGCGAGGCTCTGGGCGACTTCGAGGTCTTGCTCCGGCGCCTCCTGCGCGAGGATGTGGCCCTGACCACCCATTACGGGCGTGACATCCCGCCCGTGCGGCTGGATCGCGGCCTGTTGGAAAACGCGGTGATGAATCTGGTGGTCAATGCGCGAGACGCTATCCGTTCCGGTCAAGGCGAGATGATAAACCTGAGCGCGCGCCGGGTCTCCCCGGCGGAGGCGGCGAGGCTCGGATTTGCGGAACCCGCCCTTGGCGACATGGCGCTCATTGAGGTGGCCGATGATGGTCCGGGCATGACGCCGGAGGTGTTGGCGAATATTTTCGATCCCTTCTACACCACCAAGGCCCTTGGCGAGGGGACGGGCCTGGGCCTCGCGACCGTATATGGCGTGGTTAAGCAGGCAGGTGGATGGATCCTCGCCGACTCGGCCCCCGGCCAAGGCGCGCGAATGCGCATTTTTCTGCCGGCCTTTGTCGCGCCACCCGCCCTTCAGCCGCCGGCGCCCGCGCCGGGACCGCCGCCCCGGCCCGTCAGCCGCGATCTCTCCGGACGGGGTCTGATCCTGCTCGTGGAAGATGAGGCCCTGGTGCGCGGCATCACGGCGCGCCTTCTGCGCGCGCGCGGCTACGAGGTCTTGGAGGCGGCGGACGGCGAGGCCGCCCTCGATCTGGCCCGGGCGCATGCCGGAGCCATCGATCTGATGATCTCTGACGTGGTGATGCCGGGCCTGGATGGGCCGGCCCTGCTCGTGGCGGCGCGGCCCTACCTGCGCTCCGCGCCGGTGCTGTTCATTTCCGGCTACGCCGAGGCCGAGTTCTCCGACCTCCTGGAGGGGGACGCCAATGTCTCCTTCCTGCCCAAACCCCTGGACATCAAGACCCTCGCCGAAGAAGTCAAACGCCGACTTGAGGCCGCGCGCGGCGATGCGTGAGCGCCAGACAGCCCGGGTGCTGCTGCTGGACCCCCAAAACCAGATCCTCCTCCTCAAGGGCCGTTTGCCCAGCGACCCCACGGCGCCGGGCGTGTGGTTCACCGTGGGCGGGGGCGTGGAGACGGGGGAGAGCCTGGAAGAGGCGGCCCGGCGGGAGATCCTCGAGGAGACCGGGTTTGTGGTCGCGCGGGTGGGCGAGGTGCTTTGGCGGCGTGAACAGCGCTTCGCCGACCGCAAGGGCTGTCCCATCCTCATCAAGGAAGCGTTCATGCTGGCGCGCTGCGGGAGCGGCGAGCCCTCGCGGGAGGGATGGGTCGCCCTGGAGCGCGAATTTGTCGACGACATCCGCTGGTGGACCCTGGACGAACTCCTGGCCACCAAAGAGCCTATCTATCCAGCGGATCTGGCGCTGAAGCTACAGGAGATTTTTCAAACGTCACCAGACTTATATGATCTCATAACAATATATTGCGACGGAACCATAGGACAGGACAGCTCTTAGTATTTGGGTATTCAAAAAAAGGCTAAGATAAATGCTTATAAAGTTCATCCGCGCCTCGTTGGCTATGGCCGCGCTATATCCTGCCACCGCACTCGCCCAGCCTGATCCGACTTGCGAAGAAAAAAAACAAGGCGACGAAGTCTTTGGCGCGGTGGTGGGCGGCGGCCTGGGCGCGCTGTTCGGAAATTCGGTGAGCGGCGGACGGGCGGGTGGCACGATCATTGGGGGCGTGGGCGGCGCTGCGGTGGGCGCTTCGGTGGCCGGGAGCGGCGTCGATTGTGCCGATCCCGCCTATGGTAATTATGACTCAGAGGGTCAGTGGATCCCCAATCGGTCCATGGCCGATGGCGCCTATGGCCCCGCGGGCGGTTGGGCCGGCGGCCCGCCACCGCCGTACGTCGCCAGCGGACCTCCCGGTTCCTCCCATGGCCTGCCGGGCGTTTCCAGAACCGACACACGCGAACGCGAGATGCGCCTGGAAGCCCTGATCAATGCGCGGCTTTCAGACGGCTCGCTGGCCCGCGACAGCGCCAGCCGGGACTTCCGGCGACTGGACGATGTTCGCCACATGGATGCGGCCTATCGGGACGGCAACGGCGACGGCGGATTATCACCTGACCAATATGGGGATATCGATCAGCGCCTTGATAGCCTGCGCCGGGAACTCGCCATCGAATCCCCGTTGCCACAGCCCTATTAGGGCGGCTCACGCCCCGGCGCGCTGGGCGAAGGCCCAGGCGGCGGCGGCGAGGGTCGGTACGCGCTCGGACATGGCGGCCGCCTGAGGGCTATTGGCCGTGCCGTCCCGGACCCGTCCCACGATACCCTGCAGGATGCAAGCCAAGCGGAAAATATTATAGGCGAAATACCAGTTCAGGTCGGGCAGGCCTGATCGGCCGGTGAGCCGGCAATACTCCGCCACATATTCCTCCTGGGTTGGAATGCCATGGGCGGCCAGGTCCGGGACAGCCGCGAGGGGGCCATTGACCCATTGCATGAGCAGGTTTGTGAAATCCGCCAGCGGGTTGCCCAGGGTGGAGAGCTCCCAGTCCAGCACCGCGATGACCCGCGCCTCGGTGGGGTGCATCACCATATTATCCAGGCGATAGTCGGCGTGAACGATGGTGGTCTGGTCATCTTCCGGCACGGTGCGCGGCAGGAATTCGATGAGCCGCTCCAGGGTCTCCAGCGGCTCGGTCTGTGACGCCTTGTACTGTTTGGTCCAGCGGTCGATCTGGCGCGCCATATAGTTGCCGGGCTTGCCGAAGCTCTCCAGCCCGACGGCGCGGTAGTCGGTATTGTGCAGATCCGCCAGGGTCTTGAGCGCGGCCATATGGATCGCGTGGCGCTCGGCCGGCGCATAGGCGGGTAGGGTCTGGTCCCAAAGGATCCGGCCCTCGACCATGTCCATGATGTAGAAGATCGTGCCAATAACGGTTTCATCGACACAGAGCCCAAAGGGCTTGGCCACCGGAAAACCGGTGGGATAGAGCGCGGAGATCACCCGGAACTCCCGGTCGACCGCGTGAGCCGAGGGGAGGAGCTTTCCCGGCGGTTTACGCCTCATAACATAGGTCTTTGCGGGTGTGACAAGCTGATAGGTAGGGTTGGACTGGCCGCCCTTGAACTGGCGGACCTCAAGTGGCCCCGCGAAGCCCTCCACATTCTCGCGCATCCAGCGGGAGAGTGCGCCCTCGTCAAAGCGATGTGAGTCCGCGACGGACTTTGTCCCGGTGTTCAGCTGCTCGCGAACCTGCTCGTCGGCCAGTGTGTCCGTGGGCATGTCGCCGTCTCCCTGGGTCTACCGTCTTTTGAACGAGCCTATTCCCCCGCCGTCCCCGACTCCAGAGCCCGCCAGCCAATGTCGCGGCGATGGAACCCCTCCGGCCAGATGATCTGGTTGATTGCCTCATAGGCGCGGGCCCGCGCCTGCGCCAGACTGGGCGCCCGGGCACAGACATTAAGAACCCGCCCGCCGGCGGCGCGAAGCTGGCCGTCGGACACCGCGGTCCCCGCGTGAAAGACCACGACGCCCTCGCCAAAACCCGTCTCCGGCAAGGTGATGATCGAGCCGCCCAATGGCGCCTCGGGATAGCCTCGGGCCGCCAAGACTACACAGATTACCGCCTCATCTCGCCATATGGGTGGGGGCAGGGCGGCCAGTCCGCCCCGCGCGCAGGCGAGAAGATAGGGCACGATATCGCTTTCCAGGCGCATCATGAGCACCTGGGTTTCGGGATCGCCAAAGCGCGCATTGAATTCCACAAGGCGGGGGCCTGTATCGGTCAGCATCAGACCCGCGAAGACCACGCCGCGATAGGGCGCGCCCTCGGCGGCGAGGCCTCGCATGGCGGGCTCCACGATCTGTTCCATGGCCGCGTCCTCCAGAGCGGTCGTAAAGGCGGGCGCCGGGGCATAGGCGCCCATGCCGCCGGTATTGGGGCCTTGATCGCCGTCAAAGGCGCGCTTGTGGTCCTGGGCTGATCCGAAGGCGATGGCGTGGTCGCCGTCGCAAAGCACAAATAGGGAGACTTCCTCGCCGGCCATGAATTCCTCGATCACGAGCCGCGCCCCGGCGGCGCCGAACTGGCCTCCGAGGATTGCGTCCACGGCTGCTCGCCCCTCATCCAGCGTCGGGGCTATGATGACGCCTTTGCCTGCGGCGAGGCCGTCCGCCTTGATCACATAGGGCGGTGTGAACCGCCCAAGGGCGGCCTTCGCCGAGGCGGCGTCGTCAAAAGTTTCGAAGGCGGCGGAGGGTATCCCGTGGCGGCTCGCGAACGCTTTCATGAACGCTTTGGAGCTTTCGATTCGCCCGGCGGCCGCGGAGGGCGCAAAACAGGCGATGCCCGCCCGGTGCATGGCGTCGGAAAGGCCCGCCGCGATGGCGGCGTCGGGACCCACCACGACCAGATCCGCGCCCATCGCCGTGGCGAGCGCCACTTGTCCCGCCACATCGACGGCCGCCACGGCCGCGACTCGGCCCAAAGCGGCCATGCCGGGATTTCCGGGAGCGCAGACCACCGAGGATACCAGAGGCGACTGGGCGACCTTCCAGGCTAGAGCGTGTTCACGCCCCCCTGAGCCGACAACGAGAATCTTCATGGCCGCCCGCATAAAGCAGGATGATTTTTGCCGAAATCGTCAAAAATCTGAATCCTGCTTTTAACGCCGAACTTCGAGCTTGATTGAGACGTTTTCTTGAAAAGTCATCAGGCTCTCGCGTCCGCTACGATAAGCTCGTCAAGTCCGCAGCGATGCGTGGGGTGACCTCCGCGGCGCCGTCAACGGCGGGGGCGGCGGGGAGATAGGCGGTGAACAAGGCCCCCTCGCCCGGCGCGCTTTCCACGATCAGCCCGCCCCTATGCCTGTTGATGATATGTTTGACGATGGCGAGGCCGAGACCCGTGCCGGGCTTACGCAGTCGCTGACCTTCGACCCGATAAAAGCGCTCGGTCAGCCTGGGAAGATGGCCCCGCGCCATGCCCGGTCCGAAATCGCGAACTCTCACGGCGACATAGGTGCGACCCTGAGCGTGCTCCGGCGTGATGAGCGAGAAATGCCCGTCCAGACCCGCCGACGCCCTCGCCGCCTGGGCGAGGGTGAGGTTAGGGGCCACCTCCATGCGCACGACGCCGCCATCGGGCGCGTATTTCACCGCGTTCTCCGCCAAGTTCTGAACCACTTGGACAATTTGATCGCGATCCGCCAGGGCCAGGGTGGGCGCGGCCGGCAGGCTTGCGTCGAAACGCACACCTCGCCCCGCGGCCAGAGGCGCCAGTGCGTCCATGACGTCGGTCACCAGAACGCGGAGATCCACCACGCCGGAGGGCGGGATATGCTCGCCCAGTTCGATTCGCGACAGACTCATCAGGTCGTCGATTAACCGCCGCATCCGATCAGCCTGACCGTGCATGATGGCCAGGAACTTGTCCCGGGCCTCCACATCGTCCCGGGCGTGACCGCGCAAGGTCTCGATAAAGCCGGTGAGCGACGCCAGGGGTGTGCGCAGTTCATGGCTGGCGTTGGCCAGGAAGTCGGCGCGGGCCCGCTCCGTGCGACGCAGTTCTGTCTCATCGCGCATCCACAGCAGGGCGAGACGGCCGCCGTCGCCGAAGCTGACATCCAGGGGCAAGGCTCGCGCGCGCCAGAACCTGTCCTGTGGGCCACGAAGTTGGTAAGCAGCCTCGCCCGATTTGTCGTTATAAAGAGCGTCGTCCACGGCATCGAGAATGTCCGGGGCCCGGATAATGGTGGTCAGCAGGCCATCGGGCCTTTGGATCCGCAGCAAGTCCCGCGCCGCGGCGTTGGCGAAGAGGAACTTGCGGCTGCTCTGTTCATCTCGCGCCCCGCCCGCAATGAGAAGGATCGGGTCCGCGATCTGCTCGATCATGGCCGCGAATGGCTTTGGTGATTGCTGGGGGCGTTCCCCTTCGGACCGAGGGGCGACGCGGGAGCGACCGGCCGCAAGGCTTGCCAGCGCGATCGCGCCGACCGCCACGCAGATCGCCGCGGCGACGCCCGGCCCCGCCTTCGCGGCGTGGGCCATCACAAGCATGATCGGCGCCGAGACACCCATTGCGGCCAGCGCAATAAAAGGCCAAGGCGTAGTCCCAACGCCGTCACCAAGGACTTCTGGCCGTTTGTCCGCCGTGTCGCTCATGCTGGAATGCGTCAAACCCTTGATTCGTCTTATCCGAACAGTTCAACAGGCATCATGTGTCGGCGGCGTGACAGCCAGACTCGGGAAGGGGCGGCGATTGTGTGGCTCAAACGCCGAAACCGCCCCAATGCGGTCGTATTCCCCTGGCCCTAAAGGGTCATCAACAACGTGCGAGTGAGACTGCCCCCTGTGATGACGCGAAAGCTTCTCGCCGCCGCGGCTTCGGTCGCGCCTTTGATCCTGGCGGCCGCCGCGGCGCAAGCCCAGGTTTCGATCACGACCGGCACCACCACGCCCATCGCCACGGCGACAGCCAGCAGCGGCGCGCCGGCCAATATCGATATCGCGTCGGGCGGGTCAGTGGGGCTGACCGCGCCGGGAACGGCCGTTACGCTCAACAGCAATAATAGTATCACCCTCGAAGGCGAGATCGGCGCCACGAGCATCAACAACGTCACAGGCCTGCTGATAAATGGCGGCTACACGGGATCGTTCATCAACACCGGCACCTTCGTTCTCACCGAGAGCTACCTGGCGCCAACGGACACGAACACAGGCGTTCTTTACGGTCCCTTCGCGCAGGGGACTGACCGCATCGGCATCTTGGTGTCGGGAACCTCGCCGTTCAACGGCTCCATAACCAATACGGGTGGGATCTCCGTCACTGGCCAGAACTCCTATGGGATCGATATTCAAACGCCCATAACGGGCAGTCTGCTCAGTCAGACGGTCTCACCGACGACATTCACCTCGAGCACGACCGTCACCGTGACCAACGGGTCAATCACGATGGTGGGGGAAAACAGCACGGGCCTCTATGTCGCCCCCACCGGCGGCGTGGGCGGCAATGTGCTGATCACGGGTGTGACGGCGACGGGCACCGGATCAAAAGCCGTGGAGATCGACGGCGCGGTCGGAGGGGGTATCTCCGTCGCCGGCGCCGTGACCGCCACGGGCTATCGGACCACGGCGCGCAGCACTGTTCCTCAGATCGAGTCAGACTATACGGCCGCAGAACTGACGCAGGGCGGCGCCGCCTTTACGGTCGGAGGTTCCGTAGGCGGAGGGCTGATCGTCAGCGCACCGCCGTCGGTCTTGTCGACCACTAATCCAGACCTGGACGGCAATGGCGTGCCCGACGCCCAGCAGACGGCGGGCGAGCTCGTCTCCTATGGCTCCGCCCCGGCCCTGCAGCTCGGTATCGCCACGCAGAGCGGCACGATGGGCCTCGTCGGACCGGGGCTTGGCGAAGTCACCGCGCTCGGAACGCCGGACGGTGGCAATATGTATGGGCTGGTCCTTGAGGGCACCGTTATCGGCAATTCCCTGTTCGATCCGGTGACCTCGCCAAACTTGACTTCGGTCCTTCCCGCCACGGCGATCCAGATCGGGACGGGCAACAGCAACTATACTTATACGATCCGAGGCGGGATCTATAATACGGGGATTATCACGGCCGAGGCCTATCAGGCGAGCGCCACAGCCATCCATTTTCTGGCTGGCGGCAGCACGCCTCTGATCCTGAATGACGGCCAGATCAGCGCGATTTCCAATCAGGAGACCAACATCAGCGCCGGCTTCGCGCCGGTGAATGTCTACGGGATCCTGATCGATGC
>Ga0116230_10003434_pt1 | contig 15467 bp, 9 predicted proteins | sample S1TSphfallax_3_FD_88678 | JGI IMG/M metagenome (GOLD analysis project Ga0116230, IMG submission 88678) | Host-associated microbial communities from peat moss isolated from Minnesota, USA - S1T2_Fd - Sphagnum fallax MG | ecosystem: Host-associated > Plants > Peat moss > Unclassified | place: USA... | reverse complement strand
GGCTACAACTTTGGTTTAGACCTCGTTGCGATCAGACTTGGAAGTTGGGAGTTATGAGCTCCCAAAGTTCTGGGACTCCAACCGGGACAGTTTCGGGACAATTTCAGGACTCCAACTTGGGAGTCCCGAGAAAAAGAGCCATTTGGATGTAGCCTCAGCGGAGCGTCACAAAGAATACTATATGGGGGAAGGTGATGGCTTCCCCCGAGTCCGGGCCGTGGTGAGTCTTGTGGTCCAAAGTGCCCGTGGTTTGTCCCAACACCTAAGGGTGTCCCCGAATGTGAAACTAACCCCGTGTGGTTGGTTTGTGGATGCAGATTCAAGCTTGATATTCTAGTCCCTCTTCCTAGTCTAATCCTGGGACTTCTAGCACGCCCCTCTACCCCTCTATAGTGCTGGAAGTCGGGAGCGCCTTCCGAGTCCCAACTTTCCGCTACTACACTTTGGTGAACCCTCAAGTGGGTTCACCCCGGGACTTGGGAGTGCGTCAAAGGATTGAATTATTTTAGTCCATGCTATTGGAAGGGTATTACTTATGCCTAGAATTATTCAATGCACATGCAATACCCCTATTAAGGTATATTGAAAATCCTTTGGGTTTCATCACATACTTATTGAAACCTAAAGGGGTATTGCATAGCCATACCAAAACTTAGAAGGAAAACATTACCATATTTGGGGTAATCTACAAACACCATGGGTTCAATTATTCTGGTTTAGGTTATTGGAGGGGTATCCTTCATGCTTAGAACTACTCAATTCACATGCACTACCCTTTTCAAGGTATCCCATAAAACCTTTGGGCTCCATAACATATTTTTTGGAATTTGGGTGGGTATTGCATATCCCTAACAAAATTTAAAATGCAAGCAATATCTATATCATTTTGTGATAATATATTGTAAACCATGAAACAAAACATTTAAAATATTTATTCCATGCTCACTATATGATGCCAGACATATTGATTCAAGTAAATGAAGGTATTGCAAAGTTTTTTACATTGATGTTAAAAGGTGCACTTGAACAAAGTTACATAATTTAAATGTAATATTTGCATCATCTTGGGATATTTGCATTCACTTGATATTGGGAGGGGTACTGCATAGCACTAACAAAACCTAGAAGCAATATAATACTTGCACCATATTATGACAATATCCTAAACCATGCACTGACGCTAACAAATGAACATGTGAATAGGTGAATAGGTGCAAGAAAGAATTTTTAAAAATATTCTATGCCACATCATGGAATATTTCTTATTTTTTTGCCATGTGGAATTAATATATGACATGGTAGAATATTCCATGCCTTGTCATGGAATATTTTGCCATGTCACATGCATGATTTGTTTGGGAAATCAACAATGATTTATTGACTTTAAACATTTTATCATTCTTAATGTAACTAATGTGCCAAATATTTAGGGCTCCTATACAATACCTTCAATATTTTCAAAACTATTGAAATGATGAAAAACTTCATGCTTGAGAAATATTTGATGAATTTAAACTAATGAACATATTAGTTATTCAACAAACATGTGCTACAATGGCAAGGTACTACAATATTCTACAGAATAAAACAATATACATGAAAACATGTTATGATTTTTAATGGGTTTATTGCAAATAAAATGTATAAAGTTTTATCAAGTCACATACTTTGATGCCACACCACTATTCCATAACAAAAGAACATATACATTTCATAAGAACAATTGAAATAATACATAGTGGAGAAAAAATTGTTTAGCCATTACTAGAAACAAAACTTCTTACATAATGAGGCAATTACAACAAGTTTGATGAATGAGAAAACACAATTGATTTGAAATAAATGTGATTGTTATGTACTATCATTAAAGTCCAAAGGCTTTAAAACATTTTAATAAACGTTAAACTTCATCCCAACTCCATTTGTAGCAGTGAATGAACTCTTTTGTGAGCTCTTTGAACATAATCGTTTGCAAGACGTGATACACATGTTTACATTGCACATATGCCCCACAACCACCCAAGGAACTTGCCAACTTTTTGACAAAGTAGACACATGAACATCCAAGGAAATTACCAATAGTTATGTCATATCGTTTGTCATTAGAATGAATATTGTAAATTCGTCCATACCCGAGTGGCAAGACATTAATAATGAGGAAAACAGTGCATTAAAGAAATATCATGCCAATTTCCCAATTGTTGGTGTGTTGTATTATTTTGAACATAGAAGGTTGTCTCACCTTCTTGCCACCATGGGTTGTAAAGCCAACAACTTGCATCAAAGGACTTCACACGGCTATGACAACTCACAGTAGGCACATGGGAATTGCTTGAACTAAAAGATTTGAAACCAAATAAACTTTGAGCAATGTTTCTATGCATGTAGTCAAAGGAAAACCCTACCTCTTCTAGAGTTGTTACTTCCTTTTGGGTCAAATTAGTACCTTCTTGGATCGGCCACACGGTTCAAACTACAAGCATAACAATTGTAAATTTTCACATTATCCCACCCACATAACGGCTCAAGTCATCGAGACAAAACTAATGCTTATGGTGTTCTAGTGATTCATTGTGATATTCAACCGATAAACTTAAGTAACATGGAGTAGGAGTTCCACTTACTAATTTGTAAAGGTTGATCCTTGCTTTGCATTTGAGCACCATGGTTTTTTGGAGTGTAGAACATTGAATTGTAGATTTGGGTGGGCAACATTCAATATGCCACTAGCCATCAACACAAATAGTTTCCTTCAATTCCAAGCCAACTTGAAATAACAAAGGTAGCAAATTACTAGAACTAGATGGCAATTGTTGAACGTGTACATCCTCCACAATATTGGGTTTAACAACCAGAACGGACACTCATGGACAAAAGAAACTCACACAATTAGGATGATGGGAATTTTTGTTTGCACCTAGAGGACAATTAATAAGTTGCATAACAAACCCAAACACCTCTTTTTCCTTGAGGTGCAAAAGGCAATTTGTGAAAGATGACCCAAATGTGTAATTTGCCACATCGGCCGTAAGTTTGGCAAGATCACTAGATCCTTGTGCCTTCTTCAACAACAATTCAGTTTTATTAGGTCCTTGACCATTTGGATCACCTTGCAAGTATTGTCTATATAATGTAAATTGTTTGAAAACATGAACATAGTCATTGGATGTCACCCCAAAAATAGCCCTTGATGAGAGTCACCACCAATGAATTAGAGCATAAAGATTATCAACCTCCCCAATAGATGTTAATGGACTTATCAATAAAATAATAAGCATATTGCATTTACACCTCAACATTTGCTCAATACCATCAATGTGACCAATTTTGCAATACATTTGTTTACTTGTTATAATATGGACATGGCATGATATATTGAACATGGATTATGCATGAGAAAAAAAACTCAATATATTTCATGGTTAATGACATCATGAAAACACAATGACGATATTGCAATTACACTTATAAACTTTATTCAAGTAAACTTTATACCATCAATGTGGCTCGTTTTGCAATACTTTCATTTACATATATTAACCAATTTGCATTGGTCCATTAATGAATTATTGTCATTTATGATGTTGAAAATGTCTTTAAACTATATTTAATGTTTAATTAAAATTTTACCAAGTTAAAAAAAAAGGAAAATAATATATCTTCAGAAATGATTTTTTTTTGCATATTAATTAATTAATTATATCATGATTTCAACTAAAATATTAATAAAAATAAAAATGGATAGATTATGCACCATTTATATTTCTTGAATCATAATCAACCATTCATTTATTCAAATAAACTTCACATGTGTTCTAAGTTTAATAAATTATGAAAAAAATACATATTTTAATACAAAAGGGGATACAAATTGAAGTGTGACAAAATTAGTGATCATTAATGGCATTATTTGATATGTTATTCCCTAAATTTTAATTTACATAGAATAAATATTTGATTACATGCATTAATTAAATATACATAATTAATAAGGTATCTTTTGGATTTTTAAAATTAAAAAAAAACATCATAAAAAAATTACACTATACCTAAAATGGGAAGACATTATATTAAATAAATAAATAAATATTAAAATATATAATGAATTTTATCCTATTTTAGGTGACATTTTATTCATTATATGTCAGAAATAATAAAACAAAATTTCAATCATACATAGGATTAATTTATGGAAGAGATGTCATTTTTTATTATTAAGTGAAAAATTAAAAAAATAGAAGATCATGTGGTTTATTTTATTTCTAAAAAACATATCATTCAAATCTTATTAAATGAGGAACTTTTATTTATTTATATTTTCCACAAAACTTGAATTCTAACATTCAATAATCTGACCTTTAATATCTATAAGTTTGTTCAAGCTCTTCCATAACCTTCTACCATCAATGTGTCCAACTTTGCCTTACCCTTGTTTATTTGAATCAATATGTACTTTGGGATACCCCAAGTGTGGTATTACAAGATAATTGAAACTTTCTAGAAATGAACAATACTCCTTTCATGAACTAGGCGGAAATGATTCAACCCATGTGGTTTTACATGTAGGTTTTGGTAGGATTTTGCAATACCCCACATAGTGTAAAAATATATGTAATTGACCCAAAAGCATTTATGGGATACTAGACAATGGTATTATAGTTTAATTTCATCCTTCTAGCCATGAGCAATACCCCTTGGATAGCTTAGGCCGAAAATAATTTAGCCTATGGTGTTTTACATAATACTCAAATTAAGGTATTGATGTCCCTGTAAGTATTGGTAGGGTTATGCAATACTCCATTTAGTGTAGGAAGATATGTGGTTGACCCCAAAACATTTTTAGGATATCAGACAAGGGTATTGTAATTTAATTTCATCCTTTTGGCCATGAGCAATACCCCTCAAATAGTTTAGGCAAAAAATGATTTAGCCTGTGGTGTTTTATAGAATATCTAAATTAGGGTATTGATGTTGGCCTAGGTTTTGGTAAGGTTATGCAATACCCCACTTAATGTGAAAAGATATGTGATTGATCCAAAAACATTTTTCAAATATTGGACAAGGCTATTGCAATTTAATTCCATCCTTTTAGCCATGAGTAATACCCCTTGGATACCTTAGGTAGAAAATGATTTAACCATACTTCCATGACCATCCATATGCAAAGGGGAACAAAATACCTAAAGTAAAAGCAAAATTAAAAAAAAGAAAAAGAAAAGGAGTTTATTAATAAAGAATATTGTACCTTTGATATTCAAGGGTGATGGCATTGATGCTCGATGAGGTTTTGACCCTATATGAAGCCACATCCATGGATACATCAACATGGATGTCATTAAAAAAAAAACACTAAACCCTAAATAGTTCCAATGGTGGATGCCATGAATTATGGTAATTCTAAACAAACAACTACACATGACCCTAAAAAATAAAATACACATAATAATTATTGAAGCCAAATATTCAAACACAAATTAAATGAAACTTCATTATAACCATTAATTAAACCTTAATTTGAAAAAATTAAATGCAACAAACAAATGAATAGAAGCATGATGTGTCTTTTACCTCTTGGTTTGATCTTTGTTTGTGAGCCTTTTTCCACTATCTTTGAGAGAAAAATAAAAATGTATTGTGGCATATTGGTAGATGTGGATTAAATTCCTGCAGAACTATTTCACACTTATTATAACAATAGATTTGCACTACAATATGCACACATCCACAATTCCTATTGTAATTCTAAACACACCTACTTTTGTAGTTCATTAAAACACAAGATTCAAGGTTATTTCGTATAACCAAAATTTGTACTTCAAAATACAATGTAGAAAATCCAAAAACAAAATTACAATTCATATATTTTTGATACTACAAAAAAATCACACAACAATATGAATATGAAAATCATTGCAGAAGTTTGTACTTCTCTGGTTTATTAAACACTTCAATAAAAATGCAACAAAAAATCCATTTTATGTTGAAATGAAATCAAAACAACAAGATAAATTTTTTGGTATATCAAAAGCAGAATATGTAGTTTCTGCTACAAAACACCTACATCTATTTCCTTATTTCAAAATTGTGTATAATAATGAAAATATTTTTCCTAGAAGTCCCATCTTTGGGTAATCCCCAAGTCACCATGAACATGATTCAAAATTATACAAGAATTCAAAATTTAAACTTCCAATGTCCAATGATCAATCCCTATCTTTAATGCCTTGTTCATCCAAAACAATGTAATCATTCTACCCCCTTAATGCATATATGTGCAAATGCCAAATCCCCCCCCCAAAATCCATATGAGGTCTAATTTTAATTAGGCTTAAAAGGTGCAAAAATTCATAAATGTTTGTTGTTTCCATAACCCAAAATTAAAAAACCTTAATGTTAAATAACATAAATAATTGTTAAATCTAATCCACATTGCTTAAATATGTCGTTAAAACAAGCAAATCAAATTGTTTTATCTAGGCCTTCTTGTTTGATGGAGGCCCCCCATGTGTGCAACATTGCATTAAATGTGTTGACTTTGTAATACCTTCCCATCGTGGAAAACACTCTCAAAGCAAAACTTGCAATACCCTCATTGGGGGGTTTCACATATTCTAGATTTCCAAACGATTCTACAATACCCTTAGAACACATAAAAAATCATGTTTACAACCAATGTCTATTTGCAATACCCTTACACCGAGGGGTGATAATTATTTAAATCTTTCCCTTATTAATTTTGCTTCAATGAACAAGACCAAGTTCAATGCAATACCTTCATTTTATTATTTTCTCATCATTTTCGACCATTGGGGGTCTATTGGAATGCCAACCAAGTAGGTAGGTGTAGTCATGTAAGTGGGGTTTGGTAGGTACTTACCTAAAGTGTTGGTAGGTAGAAAAATAGATGGGGTGGGTAGCTGGATGGGGATGAGAGTAGCACATTTTAAATATATAGGTGAGTAGGTAGACGGGGAAGAGTCTACCTTTGATTTAAATATATAGGTGAGTAGGTCGGTGGGGGACGGTGGGGGAGTAGTAGGTTGGTGGGTGGGAAAAGTTTCAAAAGCAGAAAAAAAAAAGAAAAAAAAAGAAGCAACCGGGTGGGGGGTGGGGAGAAAATAAAGTTCTGCAAAAAACAAACTGGGATCAGGGCTGAGAAAGGGCAAACCAAAAAAGTCAACCAGGGATGGCACAGGGACAGAAAAGAGAATCCTTTCAGTGTACCATCCATCCACGTTGGTGCACTGGTGCGTGCTGGTTCACTCTGGCCAAATCAATCATCACATCAACAAATCGGAAAATAGAATGGGTACATTGCTTCTATTACTCATGACAAAAATACACTAGGATCCTACATGTATAAGATGACGATCTCCAAAAGGGTTTTTTTTCTCTATCCATAAGGAACTTCCTCTAACTGCTCTCTCTGAGTCATTATAACTACCTCCCACTGGGTCTGTTTGGGAAGACAATCCCTGGTCATTACAAATTCGGTCAGAAATTTCTTGGTAAGTGGTACATCAGCTAGATATACATCCAGAAGGTTCATTCGAGTAAGAGCAGTTTCGGCAAGTTCAAATTCAGTAAGCCATATTTTCATCTTCCTTGGTGACAATCGACTATTGCTACAAGTCTATCCTTCTAGATCATCTATATCTACTGTTGCTACAGACAAATACTACCCCTAACACTAAGAGACCGAAATCTCCAGTCCTAATGTAGAGCATTACATGAGAGCGAAATTTCTGTCCCATCCAGCGATCTTCAACTTCATTTCACTATTTCGATCCTCCTGTGTAGTATCATGAACTCAACCTCCTCGGGGATCAATGCAGGACAATCTCTTATGTTCAATTTCCGGAGGTTGTACAAAGATCCAAGGGATGCAGGCAATTCAGAGAGCTGTTGGGTTTTCTCCAAATCAAGCTCTTCAAGATTTGGGAGCTTCTGGAAACAGAAGGAATTGTGTTCCAAGCTTTGCAATTGGGTGCAGCTGCTAAGAGAAAGATATCGTAAGGTGGTCAAATTTGCAAGGGATTCTGGGACGTTGGGAAGCTGAACCCATGCTTTCAAATTTAGGTACACCAGTTGTGGCATTGCACCGGGCTTTAACTCTGGGAAGCTTGCAACTTTGCGGCAGCTGGACATTGACAGGTGCTTTAGAACAGGGAAACCACCTGGTCTGCCAAATGATGCTGGAAGCAACTGAAGCCTAGAACAGTTATCAAGCTTCAAGGTCAGTAGTTGTGGGAGGCCATCCAACTCTGGAAGAGAAAGCAAACCATGACAGCCAGACAAGTCTAAGGTTGCAAGACACTGAACGGAAGACCCAAAGGAGGCAGGAAGAGAAGTAAGGCATGGGCACCCTCTCAGATTCAGAAGTTCCAACTGCTGCAAGTCATCAGGTCCTGGTGCTGGGAAGGACTTAAGCCCTAGGAACATAAGCTCCAGTATCCGCAGCTTTTTCAGTGCTGTGGTGAGCCCAGTTGGAATATTCTTCTGGGATTGACTGGCAATACGCAAATTTTCCAAGGCCACCAGGTGGGTCAAGTCCTTCAGATCAGCTTTCCCCCAGTTTGAAAGAACGCCTGTATCACTCCATACATCCTGGGTGAGTGACAGAACGGAAAGTATGCGTAGCCTGCTGAGTGAAGATAATTGGCTGGGTAAGTAAGTGAGCTTCTCGCAAAAATCGAGGTTGAGCTGCTCCAAGTTGCTTAGGTTTCCTAAGGAATGTGGAAGCTTTGTCAGCTCAGTCTGTGAGAGGTTTAGGACTACAAGAAGCTTGAGATTCCCGAAACTGCTGGGGAGAGTTGTAATGGAAGTATGCCTCAGGTCCAAAACTCTCAGGTTCCTGAGATTGGAAAAGAAGCCATCAGGGATAACAATCAAAGGATTGTCGCGCAAGAGCAACACTTGCAGCTTAGGAGCATCAAAAAGTTTTGGGGGTAGGTCCTCGAGGTTACTCTCCATCAAAGACATCCGGCAAGCACGAAGACTAGTGGTGACTGTAGTGGAAGTACCACTTGGTTTGCTGCTGCCTATGGCCGGAGGAGTCCATTCGACTGGGAAACCTTTCAGGTTCCGACCTGCTTCATACAAACATACTCTCTCAGATGTCACAACATCGTGCTGCAAGATGTACCGTGCTAGATCCCTAAGCACATCATGCACCTTGCAGGTCATGAAATCTGGGCTCATTGTAATTCTGCTTGGCTTGCTGTGGAGCTCTATGAGCGAGCGTGAAATTAGCCATCCAAGCAGCTCATACGCCTCATCCACAGGATTATAATCAGGATTCTTTCCCACAATCCGCTCTCCAAGCCATAACGGAAGCAGATCTTCATCCACCTGGATATTTTTGTCCTCTGGAAATGCAGCGAAGTACAAAAAACAGTCCTTGAGATGGGTCCTTGCAGGAAGCTCATCCACACTTAGTTTCAGTCGCAAGTAGAGCTGAATTTCATGATCAGTAGACAGGATATCTGCGTTCCGCAGCTTCTGCAATGAAAGCTGCCAATACCTGACATCAGTTTTACCTGCGACAGCTCTCCCAATCACCTTCAGTGCCAGTGGGAGCCCTTTACACTCATTAGTGACATGGGTCGCATAGTCTTTGAGCTCAGCTGGCACATGGGAGACTCCTCGAAACGCAGACCAGCAGAAGAGCTGCCAACTATGATCTGGAGACAGCAAGGGCACTTGAAGCTTGGCTGCGTGTCTCTGGTTCAAGACTTCCTCGTTGCGCGTGGTGACTAGGATTTTACAAGTTGTTCGATTGGGTAACACATCCGACCAGTCCAGCAGCTCTCCATCCCACACATCGTCCAAAACCAGCAGCAGTTTCTTGCGATCTCGCAGCTCCCAGGAGAGTTGATTCTTAAAGTCTGCATCTGAGAGGTTCGGCGCCTTCTCCGGTCTACCAGTGATCTCCCACCTGACTTTGCCCAGGAGACTTGCTGGCCGAATTTCCTTCGTGACAGTCACCCAATAGCAGTTCTCTTCGAAGTGCGACAATATAGACGAGTCGTTGAAGATCCGTTGCGCGGCAAGCGTTTTCCCCGCACCGCCTGACGCCCACAGTCCCACCCAACGGCTTTCACTTTCTTGCAGGAGGCTTTTGGCTTCCTCCACGACTTCGTCTCCTCCGAAGATCGTGAAGCTGTCTTGGCGCCTGAGTACTGGACCTGGGGAGGCTTGCTGGATATTGGGCGAAGCACTTGTTGATGATGTCGAGGCCACGGAGTCCGCTACATCTTTGATGCGCCCACATGCCTCAGTTGCCGTGATGGCGCCAACATCACTGTTATAGTACCAGCTAGGCGTCATCATGGCCGCTCTGGTCGTTTGAGCCATATCTCGTCGTTGCGTATCTAGTCGCAACTCATAAAGCTGCTCGCTGATCTCCTTCATAGTCTCGCGCATGTTGGAAACCTCTTCTTTCGTTGTGAGCGAAGATTGAAGACTCACGATACTGGCTTCATCGAAGAGATTTGTGAGTTTCACTGTCTCCTTCACAAGCATGCTGGATCCAGAGATTCGCTTCCACAACGACGACGAAGTTTCCAGCACCTTCTTTACGGCTTCTAATCTTTCGCGCAAAGCTTCCAGCCATGCATTAGTTGACGCGTCGCCTCCGGTCGGAGAAATGCTAGACACCACGGGCTCCAGGCGGCTGAGCATCCCACGCAAACGTTCGTAGTCCTTGTTCCCGGCCCAGACAGTAGACACGTTCTGTTTCACCACCTCACTGAGAAGGCTACTGACCAACGCTTTAAGCAAACTAATGGAGGCAGCGATTGCAAGAGCTTCCGCCATGTCTTCAGGATGTCGCAATTCCCAGCAGCTGTGCCTTGATGAAGAATTGTTTATCGGCTCGAGCACGGATCAGCGAAGCTGTTGTTGACACAGGGAGTGTACGACACCACAACAAACCAGCAGCAAGATGCATAATGTCTCTGCCCTAAGAATGAATAGGATTTTTTGTGCTTAAATCTTTATTTCTACAACAGAATTTTTCGGGGTTAACAGGATTTTTTGGTGTTTACATCTTTATTTTTCTATGTAGTCATCGTTCCCTAATCTCTCCCCTGCAGGGCAGAGCCCAAAATGTTCGAAATAAGTGTAGCACAGAGCCGGAGGAGCACGCCGATGCCGAAGGAATCCGGACGTGTGTTGGGGGCGTCCAACCATTTGCATGCAAGATTCTCTGAAGCGATGTTTCTGGCGAATTTAGCAACTTGGCAGAAAAAAAGGAGGATAGAGGAAAGGTATAAAAAGGATATTGCCCTTTTTTGGGGTGAACTGGGCTCAAGTTGCCACACTATGAGGAAAAATGTGTGAAATCACCATCTTAAGGCAATAGGCTACAACAAGTCGCTAGTTTATAAAGGGAAATCCAACTTTTTGTCCTTCCGTCTTACCAAATTTGGCTGAGTCTTCTTCTTCGGAAGGTGCGTCTTTAAAACATACTTTAATTTAAGTATGTACTCTAGTAATTCAACGGCAAAACATAGAGTGCACGAAAAAAGAAGCAGCCGTCATATTAGGTAGCTACATTTAGCTAAACCCTCTCATGGCTTCTCACCACTTTGGGCGTGACAGGAGAAAATTGAAAAAAGAAAACACTTTGGTGATAATCGAGGCTCTTCTTTTCAATTTCGTGGTTTTGAAACTTTGGAGAATTTTCCAATTCTTGGGCAATTTTGTTTGAATTCCCACAAACCAAACGAAAATCTCCACTTTTTTCCTTTTTTTTGGTCGTCACCAACAAATACAGATCATGGCAGAGTTTTTTTATATCCAACTTTGTGAAGTAGGTTGGTAGGGGATGTTACACAAGTCAGCTTAGCCAAATTTGGCGAGATGTAAAAGAGAAAAATAGAAGGTGTTGAAGGATCGCCAGCCCACCAGATTCAAAAATCTTATGAAAATGTAGCCGCTCCTGAGCGGTGTTTTTCTCCTGTGGCAAATTATCACAACAGTGACAAGGAAAAACGGAGGGTGTAGGAGATCTTCCCCTCCTGAAGGATCAGGCTTTTAAGAGGGGTCTTGCTTCTTGCCCCCATACCAAGTCACTAAATCTAAATCTAAATGGAGAATAAGGGAATGGTCTTGAAAGGCCCCTTTTTGGATATTTTCCAAAGAGGGGGGTCGCAAGAACATGGGGTGAGACATCACTAGCAGCTTGATGGTCCCCAACAACCTTTTCTTACTGGCGAAAGTTTGCCAAAAAATGAAGTTAAAATTCAAAATTTTGAAATTGAAGTGTTTTCAGAGGCTTTCAATTGCCTGAAGTGAGAAAAAGAGAAAATAAAAATTGCTAGGTTCCTACATTTGTTTTTTGTGTGTAGCTAACTATATGGAAAGATGATTAAAGATTTATCCTTCATAATTGGTTCATAGCCAGATTTGGCTAAGTCTTTTGAGGGACTGCAATCAGTTTTATTGCATCTTCCTAGGGATGATGGTACCTTGGCTCCAAGGAAAAAAATCCTAAAAAAGGTCAGTAAAATTAATGTTTTTTCTGAAAAGAAATCTTAAGATTAATTTAGCATTTTAGGATTGATAACCTACATGGATGATAACTAGGTCATCCGGGTAGAGAAAATTTCAATACCACGGGTTATCAATATTAGTTGTGTATCCCAAAAATCAAGAACCTACAGGTAGGTTATGAACACCTGGGTTGATAGCTGGGTCAAAACTAAATAATTGGCCAACACTGGTGGGAACATACATTGCCATTTTTCTTGAAGGTCAAAGCGCAGAGTCACACAACAACCCCAATCAAAGGTATGTCCAACTCAATCCCATGATCAATATCATGTGATCCCAATTCTTTTATCAATCTCACTGTCACTTTTGAAGTTTCAAACAAAAACATGTACCAACTCAACTCTTGATTTGAATCTTATATATAAATTCACTATGTCCGTCTGTGATGGAGCTCGGGTTTGTCATAGAAGGCCGATCGAGTTCGGCCCGGCACTCCCGGACTCCCGGATTTCCATCGATCGGGCCCGTCATGGGGGTGTCGGGCGGGGTCCATCACAGAAGGCCGGCCGGCTCTCTAGTCCCTTGCATAGGTGGAATGAGCATGACCATTCTCTGGTTCCCAGTACGGGCGGTGCAGGCACGGTCGTTCTCTGGTTTCCAGCATGGGCGGAGCGTGGCTTGGAGGAGAAGCGTTGCGCTGCTATAGGCGAAAGAAGAGGAGGACATAGGAGAGAAGAGAAGAAAAGAAGAAAAGAGCGTGGCCTGGAGGAGGAGTGCTGCGCTGCTACAGGCGAGAGAAAAGGAGGAAGAGGACAGAGAAGAAAAGAAGAGAGATCTTGATTGGAGTTGATCAAAATCAGGATCTGTTTTTTCTGTTGCGACTCTCTCGTGTTTTCAAACAAGAAATTCTGTCTCTGATTTTCTCTCGCTGGCGTTGCTGAGGAAACCAAATCGTGAAGCAAAAGCCTGGTGGAGGTGGTGGTGGTGCTGATTTTCAGGATGTGGGATCTCAATTTTGAAACCTGAATTTCACACAGTGGGCTTCACATGATCCAGGAAGCACACGACTTCACAGTATCCGAAGGACCCGAGCACCCACTAGAAAACACAAGAACATTGAGTTTGATTCAAATTCAATGTTGCACGAACTTTTTTAGATATTATTATGCAGCATACAGACTGGGGACCCAGGACATGAAAAGTCCAACAATGTGTAAACTCTAATGTAATGTAGGAGAGTGAAAATGGTAATTATGCTGTAGGCCTGTAGGGTTGATAGCCACCACACCCAAGCCCGCAACTCATGTGAAAAAAGTATTATGGTCAGCCCCATCCGAAAGCTAGAACCACGCAGGACCATTTAAATGTCAAACTGAATATTTTTTGTCTGTTTCCCATAAAATTGGGGAATCCCCACCCAACTTGCCAAAAAAACAAAAAAAAGTCGGTTCCACAAAATCATCAGAAAAACTATTTCTAAATTGGGGAATCCCCGCCCAACTTGCCCAAAAAACAAAAAAAAGTCGGTTCCACAAAATCATCAGAAAAACTATTTCTATGGTACGTAACAACCTCGAATAGGTTTCCATTCAAACAAAAACATGTACCAACTCAACTCTTGATCTGAATTGTGGATTATACCAATGTTGGGCACATATTCAGACATGAGATCAGAAGTCACTTTGAATATCCTCCAGAATATCACCTTGGCTGATATATTCAAGGTGATATTTAGACCGTCAGATATCATGGCTATGACATCCGACAATGTGGTATCCAGCAGTGAATCCGGATCTATTTAAGGGGCATGGACTAAAGTTTAGTTGGCTAGTAAGTAGTGGGTGTAGGAGGTACATTTTTAGTTTAGGTAGTAAGTATGGGGTGTGGGCTAAAGTTTAGTACGTTACATTTAGTCTAGCTAATAAGTACAGGGGTGGGCTAAAATTTGAGTACATGGTGTAGGGTAGTTATGAGTTAATAGTAAACCTAAGAAAAGGGACCTTGGCCAATTCCACACGAATTTTATGACTAGTTGAAATTTAAAAAGAATATTTTTGTCCAGACTAGGGGTTGTTTTTCTATAAAATCAAACTTGTGAAGTACAGTCAATCTCTAGTGAAAATTAAAAGTAGAAAGGGAATATTCTGTCACGATATTCCATTTTTGGGGCAAAACATCGCCAGAAAAGTAGGGGTTTTGCCAGATTTAGAGCACTTGCTCTTGCAGGTCGCCAACAGGCAGCAAGATTACAAATTTATTCTACCATCTTACCTGTCATGTAGCCAAACCTAGCTACATCCTCCTGTGGATGGTTGCCAGCGTGGCTACACCACAAGAATGAAAAAAAGAACCCTGGTGACGTAGGTCAGTTGGCAATCTTCCACCAGATGAAGTAGCCAACTTTAGGGAGAGTTACAAGAAAGAAGTACGAAATTTTAGATTCCCCCCTACAAAGTGCGACTCGGTGGAGCTCAAATATGGCAGCTTTTGTCAATTTTGTTTCTTGAAATATATGATCAAATGGTTTTCAAAACTTGATACATGGCTTGAGATACTGGACCTTGGAATCTGTCAGATAATATATTTGTGATATCCGGCTTGATAAGTCTGGCAGATACCACACCTTCTGAATATGATATCCATTGGGTATTTAAATTGAAACAAAAAATATTATATGAACGGATCTCACAATGAGAGGTAAAAGATCCAGATACGAAAAATATTTTAAAAAGTAATATGTGTCCAACATTGAATCATACAAAACCTTCATTTATGTAACAACAATAATTCCGCTCAGTCCTTAATGGTACTTTTGAATGGTCCTCCACTCAGTAACTTTGTGGACAGGGGCCTGGGAGTACCAAAATCCGCTCATGGTCCTCCAAAATGGGCCCTGTCCGTTGTCACACAACACAGCGACGTTTTTATCACTGAAACCCGTTTTACACAACACGGGCCCGTTTTGATAT
>Ga0116230_10003433_pt1 | contig 15467 bp, 11 predicted proteins | sample S1TSphfallax_3_FD_88678 | JGI IMG/M metagenome (GOLD analysis project Ga0116230, IMG submission 88678) | Host-associated microbial communities from peat moss isolated from Minnesota, USA - S1T2_Fd - Sphagnum fallax MG | ecosystem: Host-associated > Plants > Peat moss > Unclassified | place... | reverse complement strand
TCGCTGCATTTTCTGAGCGCCATCACGTTCATCGTCGCCTATGGATTGATGTTCAAGGATCCGGTGGCCGCCGCGCTCATCGGGTGGTTGGTTGCGATGGTTAGTCGACAGTCGGGTCATTTCTTCTTCGAGCCCAAGGGATACGACGAGGTCAACCAGGCGACCCATGAGCACAAGGAAGCCATCAAGGTGGGCTACAACCTGCGCCGCAAGGTGATATTGCATGTGGTCTGGGCGCTGTCCCCCGTCGTGTTATGGCTCACCCCGACCCTGTTCGGCCTCTTCCACCCCTATAGCGGCGGCGAAGAGTTCGTGCGTCACGTAGGGCTGATCTGGTTGGCGGTCGGCGGCGGCGCGCTCGTGTTCCGCACGCTGCAGCTGTTCTATTTGCGGGATGTACAGACGGGGTTGGTCTGGTTCACCAAAATCCTGACCGACCCGTTCAACGATGCCAAGCTCTACTGCAAGGCGCCGCTCTATTTGCTTCGCGGCGAACTCATCGATCCCTCGGGCAAACGCTTGAGCGCCTGAAACATTTCGATCATGACGCGGCGTTTGATGGCCTTATTGGTCAGTTGCGGATCAGCCCACCACCAACCGTCCTGCTGCATGGCCCGGGCCGCCGACACGATCAGGTCGGCTACCTCGGCGAATTCCTTGTCCGTGTAGTTGAGGCTGAAGATGAGCCGGCCGGTGCCCACCCAACTGAGGGCGAGCCCGGCGGCTCGAAGATAATATTGAAACATCCAGTTGTAACGGGACGGCGCGCGGTAGCCGATCGTCCAGATCGAAGACAGATTGGCGACGTGCACCGGCAGTCCGGCTGCCGCGAGCCGTTCGTTGAGCGATGTGGCGCGCCCATTCCAAACGGCATCGAGGTCGCGATACAGGGCGCGAATGGGTTCGCTGTCGAGGCGCTCCAGAAATTCGTACATGGCTCCCATGACGTAGGGATGCGAATTGAAGGTGCCACGCGCAAAACACACGTCGGCGGGGCGGCTCTCGTTGAAGCGACGCATGAACTCGCGCCGGCCGCAGAGCACGCCGATGGGCAGGCCACCGGCAACCGTCTTGCCGTACGTCACCATGTCGGCGCGCACGCCGAAATATTCTTGGGCGCCGCCGCGCGCCAGGCGGAAACCGACGAAGACCTCATCGAAGATCAGCACGATCTTGCGCTCGGTGCACACCTCACGCAGCCGCTCGAGCCAGCGGGTATAGGCCGCGCGATCGAAATGCGCACTGCGGCCGCTGTCGACGAGCGTCGAATCCCCGGGCGCGGCGATATTCGGGTGCAGGGCTTGGAGCGGATTGACGAGTACGCACGCGATGTCCTTGCGGTTGCGCAACACCTTGAGGGCGGCGTCGTCCATGTCCTCGAGCGTGTAGGTATGCCGCGCCGGCAGCGGATTGCCGACGCCGGGTTGCACGTCACCCCACCAGCCGTGATAGGCCCCGCAAAAGCGCACGAGATGGGTGCGCCGGGTGTGGTAGCGGGCCAGCTGCACGGCCTGCATGACCGCTTCGGTTCCCGACATATGGAAGGAGATCTCGTCGAGACCCGAAATCTCCAGCAGCCGCTTCACGTTGGTCGCGGTGACCGGATGATAGGCGCCGAGCACCGGCCCCAAGTCGCGCACGCGCTCGCTGCCCCGGGCGATGCATTCCTTGTAGAAATCGTAGCCGAACACATTCACCCCATACGAGCCCGTCAGATCGTAGAAGCGATTGCCGTCGAGGTCGGTGACCTGCACGCCCGCCGAGGATTCGAGGAAGGCGCCCGCCTTGAAGTGGTCACGCACCACGCGGCTGAACTGGAACGGGACCCGGTAGCGCGACGTGAATTGCAGATCGGAGACTTCCGCGAAGATCTCCCCGGTCAGGGCCGCTGTCTTTCGAAAGCGCTGTTCGAACAGGGCGGCCAGACGCATGAAGCCCTCACGCCGCTGGGTGGCGATGCGTTGCGGCGCCGCATCCGCCTTGAAGAAGCGCGTTTCGTCGTATTCGTAGAAGGGCACCCAGCCGGCAAAGCGGCGCGCCATTTTGGAATGTCCGGTGAGCGAGCGGTGCTTGGCACGCGACAGCTGCAGCCGGATCCATGCTTTTTGCGCCAGCAGAGCCAAGAGGATCGCGCCGGCAAGATACCCGAGATTATTCATGATGACCGTTCTCCTCCAGCATCACTGTATTGCAGACGAGTGACACTACGATGAACGCCCGCTCCCTGATCGACCGTATCGTTCAACAAGAAGACATCAATTTCCTGCTGACCAACCGGATTCCGCGGCGCTGGCTCACGCTCGGCATGGGGCGTTTGAGCCGCATCGAGAATCGGTGGCTGTGTGCCGCCTGCATCTGGCTATGGCGGCTTTTCTCCGATTTGGATCTGCGCGAGGCGAAGCAACGCCGCTTCAACAGCCTGCGCGAATGCTTCACTCGCGAGCTCCGGGAAGGTGCGCGGCCCATCGACTCACGTCCCGACGTCGTGGTCAGCCCGTGCGACGCGCTGATCGGTGCCGTGGGCGACGTGCGTGAGGACACGGTGCTGCAAGCCAAGGGGTTCCCGTATCCACTGATCGATCTGTTGGGCGATGCCGAGCTCGTGCGTTACTACCGTGGTGGAAGTTTCGCGACGCTGCGGCTGACCTCGAGCATGTATCACCGCTTTCACGCGCCCTACGATTGTCGCGTGGAACAGGTGAACTACATCTCCGGGGACACTTGGAACGTCAATCCCATCGCGTTGCGGCGCGTCGAGCGACTGTTCTGCAAGAACGAACGCGCGATCATCCAGTGCCGTTTGCCGTCGGGTGTCCTGCTGACCTTGGTGCCGGTTGCCGCCATCCTGGTCGCGAGCATACGCTTGCGATTCTTGGACGTGATGCTGCATTTGCGCTATCGCGGGCCCAACCGGATCAGCTGCGACGTGCCGCTGAAGAAGGGCGAGGAGATGGGCTGGTTCGAGCATGGTTCGACCATCATCGTATTCGCGCCGAGCGGATTCTCGCTGCACACCGGCCTCGAGGAGGGCGGCCAGATCCGCATGGGGCAACCGCTCATCGACGTGCCGCGGGCCGCATGAGGGCGGCGCGGCTGACCGTGGCGGTCGTTACAAAGGTCGGCGGTGGCGCGTCAACGTCATCGCGATCGATGCCAGCACCGCCATCCGCACGGCCACACCATTGTTGACCTGCTCCCGGATTACCGAGCGCGGACCGTCGGCCACTTCGGAGGAAATTTCGACGCCGCGATTCATCGGCCCTGGGTGCATGACCAGCACGCTCGGCGATGCCCGCTTCAGGCGCTTCGCATCGAGTCCAAACTCCCGGAAATAGGCGTCGTCGTCGAGCGACGCGCTTTGCGCCATGCGCTCCTTTTGAATGCGCAACATCATGACCACGTCCGCGCCGGCGATCCCGTCCTCGATCCGCGTGAACCGTTGGGCACCGCCGAATTCCTCTGGCGCGGGCAGCAGTGCTTCGGGCGCGACGAGCCGCAGATCGGTGGTGCCGAGGGTCATCAAGGCGTGCGCCGAGGAGCGGGCCACCCGGGAATGTTTGATGTCACCGACGATGGCCACCTTGAGCCCGGCAAAACGCCGCTTGTGGGTGCGGATGGTCAACGCGTCGAGCAGGCCCTGGGTGGGATGCGACAGATGCGCCTCGCCCGCGCTGATCACCGACACATGCGGTGCCACGTGGTCGATCAGAAAATCCGGCATGCCGGCCTCGGAATCGCGAATGACGAACACGTCGGTGTTCATGGCCTCCAACGTGTAGATCGTATCCAGCATGCTCTCGCCCTTCGCGCGCGAACTGGAATTCAGATCCAGATTCAGAACGTGCCCACCGAGCCGGCGCGCCGCCAAATCGAACGATGCGCGGGTGCGCGTGCTCGGCTCGAAGAACAGATTGGCGAGCGTGACGCCGGCCAGTTCGCGCCCCTCGTAGGCCGGCTGACCGGGCAGACGGCGGTAACTCTCGGCGCGATCGAGGATGGCGGTCAACACGTCCCGGGTCAGTCCGTCGAGCGTGACGAGGTGGCGCAGGCCGCCTGCGCTGTCTTGTTGTGAACGCATTTGCGCCTCAGGTTGATTCCGTAAACCAGCGTTCCAGGATGACGCATGCAGCGGCGGCGTCGACGTCTTCCTTGGCGACCCGGCGTTTGCGCGCGCCCGATTCACGCGCCGACTTGAGCCGGCCGGCGGCATCGAGCGAAGAATATCGCTCGTCGACCAAATCGACGGTCAAGTCGTAGCGGGAACCGACCTCGCGGGCGAATCCCCGGGCGGCTTCGCTCATGATGCTCTCCGAGTCGTCGACATTGTACGGCAGACCGACGACGAGCAGCGCAGGTTGCCATTCGCGCATCATCGAATCGATGGCGTCCCAGCGGCGAGCCGCGCTCGAGTTGTCGACACCGGCCAGGGGACGTGCGGTCCGGCTCAGCGTATCGCCGCACGCCACGCCGATGCGCCGCTTGCCGAAATCGAAGGCGAGGATGAGCGCCGGCGCGGCGATGCGGGCGCCGCCGGTCGGGGAGCCGCTTGCCCGCGGATCAGGCATTGCCACTGTGCGGGCTGATTCGGGACATGTCGACACCCAGCAGTCGCGCGGCCGCATGCCAGCGGGACTCGAACGGCATGTCGAAAATGATGCCCGCATCCACCGGCGCGCTGAGCCAGGCATTGGCGCGAATCTCATCCTCCAGCTGGCCGCCGTCCCAGCCGGCATAGCCCAGCGCCACGACCGCTTCGCCTGGACCCTCGCCTCGCGCCATGGCAGCCAAAATGTCGCGCGACGTGGTGACGTGGAGGGTTTCGGAGACCTTGAGTGTCGAATCCCACTCGCCACCGGCCCGATGCACGACGAAGCCTCGATCCGTCTGCATCGGACCGCCGCGCAGCACTTGCCGTTCGCTCATGACCCCTTCGACCAATTCGATCTCCAGTTGCTCGAAGATCTCGCCCATGCGCATCGGCAATGGCTTGTTGAGGATCAGGCCGAGGGCGCCGCGCGGGCCGTGGTCGCACACCAACGTCACGGTTTGGGCAAAATTGGGATCACCCATGGACGGCATGGCGATCAGCAACTGATTCGTCAGATAGCCCGAGTCGGTCATGGTGGATCGGCGTAATACACGCTGGAGCCTTGGGGTGAGCCGCCGAGGAACTGCCACTCGTAGGCTATCCGAATCTCATCATGTTTGGCACCGATGTCTTTGGGAAAGGGATCGTAGGGCGATGCGAGTTTCAAGATGCGCATGGCGGCTTCGTCGATCGCGGCATGACCGCTGCTGCGGCGAACCCGTGATCCCCGCAGCCGGCCATCGGCGCCGATCGTCACCTCGATCACGGGTGTCCCCGCCAGATTCTTGCGGCGCACGACGTCGGGAAAATTCACGGTCCCCACGCGCTCGATCTTGCGCCGCCAGCTGTCCAGATACACCGCCACATCCGCTGCACGGGTGTCCGCCGCTACCCACAGCTGGTTGCGAGTCTCGCCGCGCAGGCGCAATTCGACCCCATCGTCGTTGGCCGCCATGCCGAGGTTCGGCTTCTTCTCGAGTGCTTCGGGCATTTGAGATACCTCGGGCGCGGCCTCCGGCGCGGCAAAGTACAAGACCTTGAGTGCCGGTGCGTGGGTCGCGATGCGTTCCTCGTCGCCGAAATCCGTGGCGGCCTGTTGCGCTGACGAGCCGGTGCCCGCGGCCACGCCGGCCCGCTCGAGCGGAATCAAGGACGATCTCGGTATGCGAGTGCGTTCGGCAGCCAGCGTGTTGCCGGTGCCGATCTGAGTGCGCTGGGCGACGTAACGAGCATTCGGATTCTTCTGCCCGAGGGGTGCCCGTTCATCCACCAACACCACTTCGAGGGCGGGGGCATCGAGTCCGTTCGCATCGTCCTTGGGCACGCCGAACGTGACGCCCAGAATCACGATGCCGTGGAGGAGCGCCGCCAGGAAGCAGGTCGTGAGCATGCGGTCATTGGCCGGGGGCAACCCGGATTGCAGCAAATCGGAACTCACGCGGCGTCCAATGTCCTCTGTATCGCGGTTACCAGCATTCCCCCGATGTCGACAGCGTGCTTCTTGTTTAGTTCTCGAATGCCGGTCGGACTCGTCACGTTGATCTCGGTCACGAAATCGCCGATGACGTCCAAGCCGACGAAGATCATGCCCGCCGCCTTGAGCTTCGGACCGATGATGGAACACAGCCAGCGGTCTCGATCGTTGAGAGGCCTGCTTTCGGCGCGTGCCCCGGCCGCGAGATTGCCGCGATTGTCTTCGGGTGCCGGCATGCGCTGCAAGGCGAACGGCACAGGTTCCCCATCCACGAGAATCACCCGGCAGTCGCCCGCCGTGACGATTTCAGGCAAATACCGCTGCACGATGGCATAGCGCCGGCCGTAGTCGGTCAGCGTCTCGAACACGACGTTGCGATTCTTGTCGCCCTCTTCGAGCACGAAGATCGACCGGCCACCCATGCCGTCCAAGGGTTTGCAGACCGCTTTGCCATGTTCGCGCAGAAAGGCGCTCATGTCGGTCATGTCGCGGGTTATCAAGGTCGGCGCGCAACACTCCGGGAACCAGGCCGTGTAGACCTTCTCGTTCATGTCGCGAAGTCCCTGGGGTCGGTTGAACACGCGGGCACCTTGCTCCTCGGCCCGTTCCAGCAGATAGGTGCTATAGATGTACTCCATATCGAAGGGCGGGTCCTTGCGCATCAAGATGGCGTCGTACTCGCCCAGCTTGGCAGCGACCGCCTCGCCGCGCGTGAACCACGTTCGCAAATCATCGAAAACCTGCAAAGGCGCGAGTCGGGCCCACGCCACTCCATCGCGTACGTACAGGTCTTTTTGCTCCGCATAAAACAGTTCCCAGCCGCGTGCTTGTGCAGCAATCAGAATGGCGAGCGTGCTGTCCTTCGCCGGCTTGATGGATTCGATGGGGTCCATGACCACGATGAGACGAACTCGGGACGACATGCGAGAGCCTGTTTTCTAGTTTGGTACGGTCGATTCTAGCTCACACCGCAAATCGGCACGCGCGGCGGCCGCGCACGGTCTCTTGGGGAAACTGTGAACCACGCCACCGTTGTTTACACGCCGTTGCCGCGAAATGACCCTCCCGTACCGTGGCTTGCGGACACCGGATATGTTAAAAAGCCATAAGAATACAGCACATACGCGTGCTTGGCCGAAAGGTCCTCAAGGGCAGTTTCATGGAGAGCGCGATCAGCACCGGCAAGCCGAAACTCACGGGACTCAAGGTCCTCGTGATCGACGACAGCAAGACCATTCGGCGGACTGCTGAGACGTTGTTGACCAAGGAGGGCTGCGAAGTCTTCACCGCAGTCGACGGGTTCGACGCGCTGTCGAAAATTGCCGATCACCAGCCCGACATCGTGTTTGTGGATATCATGATGCCCCGGTTGGACGGCTATCAGACTTGTTCGCTCATCAAGCACAACAAAGTTTTCAAGCAGATCCCCGTGATCATGCTCTCGAGCAAGGATGGATTGTTCGACCGGGCGCGAGGCCGCATCGTCGGGTCGGAGCACTATCTGACCAAGCCGTTCACGAAGGACGAGCTGCTGGGCGCAATTGAAGCACACGTCGGCAAGTGACGGAGACACTCACATGGCATTGATCCTCATCATCGACGATTCACCGACCGAGGTCTTCGTCATGCAGAAGGCGCTCGAAAAGCACGGGTTCAAGACGGCCGCGGCCGAGAATGGCGAAGAAGGCATCCGCAAGGCGCGCGCCATGAAGCCCGACCTCATTTTCATGGACATCGTCATGCCGGGGGTCAACGGCTACCAGGCCACGCGCATGCTCATCAATGATCCGGAGACCAGCCTGATCCCGATCATCATGGTCACCACCAAGGGTCAGGAGACCGACCGCGTCTGGGGATTGCGCCAAGGGGCGGTCGATTATCTCGTCAAACCGGTGTCCGCTCAGGCGCTGGTGCAGAAGGCTCAGGCCGCGCTGGCCACATGACGACGACGATGAGTGGGGGCGAATCCAGTCTGCGGATTCTGCGGGACCGCCCGTTCGAATTGCTCAAGGAGCTCGAAAAACGCAGCCGCAGCGTGACCGCGGGCAGTGCGCCCGATCCCTCTGTCGGACAAGAATGGGTGGGCATCGCCTTCAGGATGGGCGGCGAGGCGTTCTTGGTGGCCCGTGAGGAAACGCGCGAGGTGTTGGGATACCCCGCCGTGGTCACCCGCATTCCCGGCTCGAAAAGCTGGGTCAAAGGGCTGGCAAACGTGCGCGGGCAACTCCTGCCCATGGTGGATTTACGGCAGTTCCTCGGCAGCGGAACGACCACGGCCGGCCGCAATACGCGGGTCGTCGTGGCCAATCATCGCGATATCCCCGCGGGTCTCATGGTCGATGAGGTATTGGGCTTTCGCCGCTTTGCCGAAACTGAGTTCAATACCGAGCCGCCACCGACGGTCATTCGCTGCGACAGTTATCTTGCGGGGGCGTTTCGGCGCGGCGGCGAGGTGTGGCCGGTGCTCAGCCTCAAGCGATTGGTCGAAAGCCAGAGCTTCTTGCAGGCGGCGAATTGAACGCCGCCGGAACCTGAGTCATGAGCAAGCGCGACATTCCTGCACCGAAATCGATTCTGCTGCCGGCGCTGTTGGTGCCCATCATGCTGTGCCTGGCGGGCGCCGCGGCGCTGACGCTGATGTCACGCAGTGCAGCACCGGTGGCCGCGCCGGCCGACCAGGTGTCCTTCGTGCTGCAGCGACTGCCGTTCGAAGCGCAGAATGCCTTGCGCGGTGACTTGAGCGCTTTCGATGCGATGGCCAAGAGCAGCACCCGGTTGAACAATCTGCGCGCCGGCTTGACCGACAGCGCGATAGCCGGCGATCCCGCCTGGAACACGATATCCACCGACGTCGCCATGGTGGCCGATGCGCGCTCGGCGGTCGAAGTGATCCAGGCGGCCAATCATGACGCGCGTGAATTGGCACCGAAGTTGCTCTCCGAATTGGGCGACCTGGCGAGCGCCGTGGGCGTCCAGAAACTCGAGGGCTTGAGCCGCTTTCTAGATCGCTTCGAGATCACCGTCCAGCGCGTCCAGCAAGAACTGATCGGTCTCGGCGCCGGGGTGACCGATGCCGCCCCCACGGCGCAGCGGTTGGCCGACAGCCTGGAGTTTCTCAATCAGGTCATGCGCGGCTTGTCGGGCGAGGAATCCGGTCTGGCGCTGTCGCGCGTGACCGGCAACGATGCCGAGCAGCGGTTGAAGATCGTGGTACAGCGTAATCAGCAGTTTGCCGCCGCCGTCCGCAAGGCGATCGGCGCCGCCGAATCCTTGTCGAGGGCCGAGACGGCCGCGAGAGCGCTGCCCACCTTGACCAGCGGCCTTGCCGCGAAGATCGGTGACGCACCCTATGCCGGCGGCGAAGCCGGCTCCGGTTACAAGCCGTGGATCGTCACGTTGCTCGGCGCGGCGGCCTTGATGCTGATCGTGATGACGTGGATCGCCCTCAAGTCCATGAATGCGCGGCGCAGTACCGAGTTGCGGGTGCGTGAGAACGAGCGCAACCAAGAAGCCATCATGCGCCTGCTGGACGAGCTGTCGAGCCTCGCGGATGGCGATTTGACGGTGCAGGCGACGGTGACCGAGGATATTACGGGCGCCATTGCCGACAGCATCAATTATGCCGTCGAAGCGTTGCGCGAACTCGTCACGACGATCAATGACAGCGCGATTCAGTTGGATGGTGCGGCGAAGCAAACGCAGGCGGCCGCGGCCCACATGGCCAAGGCCAGCGGCGCGCAGTCGCGGCAGATCTCCGCGGCCAGCGAATCGATGCAGGACATGGCCGCCTCGATAGAAGAGGTATCGGGCAATTCGGAGCGCTGTGCCGACGTCGCGCGCCACTCGGTGGACATCGCGCACAAGGGGGGCGATGCGGTACGGCGCACCATCGATGGCATGAATGCGATCCGCGAGACCATTCAAGAGACGAGCAAACGCATCAAGCGTCTCGGCGAGAGCTCCCAAGAGATCGGCAACATCGTCGAACTCATCAACGACATCGCCGAGCAAACCAACATCCTGGCGCTGAACGCATCCATCCAGGCATCGATGGCCGGCGAGGCGGGCCGCGGGTTTGCGGTCGTGGCGGACGAGGTGCAGCGGCTGGCCGAGCGCGCGGCGAACGCCACGAAGCAGATCGAGGTGCTCGTGCGCACGATTCAAACCGATACCAACGAGGCGGTGGTGTCGATGGAACGCAGCACCACCGACGTCGTCGGCGGCGCGCTGCTCGCGGAGAACGCCGGTGCCGCGCTCGAGGAGATCGAGCAGGTATCGAACCAAATCGCGAGCCTGGTACAGAACATTTCGGCGAGCGCGCGTCAACAAGCCGTGGCTTCGGGGAATATTTCCAAGAACATGCGGGTGGTGCGCGAGATTTCGTCCCAGACGGCCGAAGGTTCGACGGCCACGTCGACGTCGATCGCGAAACTCGCCGCACTGTCGGCGCAGCTGCGCAAGTCCGTTGCGGGCTTCCGGCTGCCGGAAACCGCCGGGGCCACCGGCTCCCTGCGCGTGCCCACGGTGGTTTTGCCGGGCAAGGATGCTGCGCAGGGAGTGCAGGATACGAGCCGGCTGCGCAAGGCGAGCGGCGTTGGCGCTTAGTCGATCGATTGTGGACATGCCGGACACCGACGTCAGCTCTCAGACCTTGCATATCGTCGCCAAGGAGCTGACGGTCACGCTGAACGAGGCACGCGCCGCGCTCGAAGCCTTCGCCGAGCGGTCCGACCAAACCGCCCACCTCGAGAAATGCGCGGAACAATTGCACCAGGCGCACGGCGTCCTGCGCTTGGTCGAAGTCTACGGCGCAGCACTGCTCGCCGAAGAAATGGAGCACGTCACGCGCTACCTGCTCGCGTCGGGCAATGATCAAAAACATCAGATCGAAGGCCTCGACGCTCTCATGCGTGCGATGGTGCAGCTGCCGACCTACCTCGAACGGGTGTTGTCGGGCGGCCGTGATCTGGCGCTGGTGCTGCTGCCGCTGCTGAACGACTTGCGCTCGGTCCAGGGTAATCCGCTGTTGTCCGAGGGCACACTGCTGCTGCTCAATCTCAAATCCGACCAGCCCGCGCAGCCGCAATTGCAGAAGGGCGAACCGGACCTCAACGTGGCGCAGTGGGCGCGCCGCCTGCGACCACGATTTCAGGTGGGTCTGCTGGGCTACATCCGCGGCGAACGCACGGTGCAGAACCTCGAGCTCTTGGCGAAGGTAGCCGAGAAACTCGAGCAGGTGGCGACCACGCAGGCGGTATTCCAACTGTGGTGGGTGGTCGGTGCCTTGTTGGAGGCGGTGCAGGCGAACGGCCTGGAAAGCAGCGCGACGCTCAAGCGTTTGTTCGGTCAGGCGGACCGTCAGATCAAGGTGTTGTACGAGCTCGGCGAGGCCCGTTACGCCGAACATCCGCCCGTCGATTTGCTCAACAATCTGCTCTATTACGTGGCTCGAGCCTCGACCAGCACGGGCCGGATCGCCGCGGTGCGCGCGTCGTTCAAGCTCTCGGAGCTGTTGCCGGTCGATGACACGATCGAACAAGAGCGGGAGAGTCTATCCGCGCCCAGCGTGAAATTGATGCGCACCGTGGCCAGCGCCATCAAAGAGGATCTGTCCAAGGTCAAGGATGTCCTCGACATCTTCGTGCGCCGCGGTGGCGGGCGCGCCGAAGAACTCGTCCCGCAGCTCGATTTATTGAAGAAGATCAGCGATACGCTCGGGGTGCTTGGACTCGGCGAGTTGCGCGAGCGCGTCCAACGGGAAGTGTCCGAACTGACCGAGATCCTGGACGAAGGTAAAACCCCGTCGGAGGCGGCCCTCGTCAAGGTGGCGGGTGTCCTCTTGTTCGTGGAGGACAGCTTGGACGAACAGCTCGTCCGGTTGATCCTACCGGCTTCCGCCGCCGCGGACGGTGAACCGGATCAGGATCACGAATTTCGCCTAGTCGGTGAAGCGGTGATGCGGGAATGCATCGTGAATTTGGCGCGCATCAAGGAGGCCGTGTCGCTGTCGGTGCAGAAGCCCAACGATTTTCCGCCACAGGGCTTGGATAACGTGCCTCAGCTGTTGCGCGGCATCACCGCCGGACTGTTGATGCTGGGTAAGGGCCGCGCCGTCGAACTGATGGAAGCCATCGGCGCCGAAGTGCGCCGATTGGTGGAGCCGGGTGCGCCGGCGCCCGAACCGCTTCGTTTGGAACGCATTGCCGATGCCATCGTCAGCGTCGAGTACTACATGGAGACGCTCCAGAACGGCCGCAACGACCCCTGGTACATGCTGGACAATGCCGAGAACTGCATCAAAGCCATCGCCAGAGATAGCGAGGTTCGCGTTGCCGACGAGCCGCTCACCGACGTCGAGGCCGCGCGGACGCTGCAATTGGCGCCCGTACCGCCAGTCGCACCGCTGGCGACACCCGCGGCGGCGCCGGCCGCACAGCCGGCTCCCGATCCGCAGTTCGTCGAACTGTTCATCGAAGAGGCCAAGGAGGAAATCGCTTCGATCCAAAGAAGCTTTCCGTTATGGGATCGCAATCCCATGGATCTGGAATCGCTGGGGGTGTTGCGGCGCAGCTTTCATACACTGAAGGGCAGCGGCCGCATGGTGGGTGCGCGTTTGATCGCCGAGTTCGGCTGGTCCATCGAAAATTTATTGAATCGGATTCTGGACAAGACCTTGTCGCGCACGCCGGCCATGATGGCACTGTTACGGACCGCGGTGGCAGCCCTGCCCGAACTCGTCGAACAGTTGGAGACGGGCCGCGATAGCGCCGTTCCGGCCAACGACATCATGGCTGCGGCCTTCGGCTTCGCCGACGGGCGGGACCCGGGCGACGGGGGCTCGGCCGCGAGCGAGGACCACGGCAGCACCACCATGGCCGTGGTGACACAAGCGGCCGCGATCGCGCCGCTTGCGGCGGATCACGAGGTGGCCGGCGCGTTCTTGCCGTCCGAGCCGGTGCCTTTCGACGCCGCGATAGCGGGGGCGCCGGGCGCTGCCCATGCGGCAGCCGACGCACCGCGGCCCGCGCCGGCAGCGCTGCACACCGCTTCGCCCGCGCCCGCGCCGGTGCCGGTGCCGGCGCCGAGCATGGACCCGCTGCTGCACGACATTTACAGCAAGGAAACGTCGAGCCACCTGGCGGAAATCCGCGCGTACCTGCAAAAACGCGCGGGCCAGCCGGCTCCTCATGATCTGCCCGAAGCGGTATACCGCGCCGTGCACACGCTCTCCGGTAGCTCGAAGATGGCCGAGGCACGACACGGCATCAGGATCACGGAGCCGCTCAATAACTATGTCCGCAAACTCTACGAAAGCGGGCATGGTTTGAGCGACGCCGGCATCGCCACGCTGGCCGATGCGGTCCGCGCGATCGAAGAGGTCGTATCGCACATAGACGAATCCACCGCCTTCTTCATGGACCAACCCGCGCTTCTCGGGCGGCTGCACGACCTCGATGCCGAACTCGATGCGGAACTGGCGAAGACGTCTTCCCAAGATGTTCTGGCGCCGGTGGTGGAAGCCTTCGACCACGAAATCGCGGCCATTTATTGCGAGGAGGCCACGGAGCTGCTGGAGGCGGCCGAGGTTTCCCTGACCGGCTGGAATCGCGACCGCCGCGACAAGGATCGCGTGGCGGAACTGCAGCGACAGCTGCACACGTTGAAGGGTGGCGCGCGCATGGCGGGCATTGGCGCCATGGGTGACTTGAGTCATGAGCTCGAGACCCTGGTCATCAGTATCGAAAGCGGTCTCGTCCCGGCCGACGACCACGCACACGCCGTGATGCAGGCGAGTCTCGATGAACTGGCCCGCATGCGCGACCTCGTCAGCCGTGGCGTGCTGCCGCCCGCCGCGACGGCGCTCCTCGGGCAAATCCGCGCTCTGGAAGCAGGGCAGGGCGTGCCGCGCGATGAGCCGGTCGCGACCCCGCTGCCGCCGACCGCGACCCAGTTGCCGCCGACTGCGGTCCCATTGCCGCCGACCGCGGCGCGGGCCGCGACCGAGCAAACCGCTGCCGCGCGGGCCGCCGCCGCCGAGCCGGCCACCGCGCAGCCCGCGGCGGTGCCGCCGGTCGCGGCAAAGCCCGCGCTTGCGCCCAAGCTCACCGTGCCCGCACCGGCAGCCGACCTTCGACCCACCGAAGCGCTCGCGCCCGCCGCGGCTGCCGCGCCCGCGCCCTTCCATGAGGAGTCGATATCCGCTCTGGAAGTCACCAGTTCTCCGGTATTGCCTGGCCGCGAAACCGCCCCGACGGAACGGGTGGAGATGGCGCGAGTCGATGCCGAGATCTTGGACACCATGCTCAACAACGCGGGTGAGGTGAGCATATTTCGCGCGCGCCTCGATCAACAGGTCAACTCAATCGACTTCAATCTCGCGGAGTTGGCGCGCACCGTCGTGCGGCTCAAGGAGCAATTGCGAGGCTTGGAAATCGAGACCGAGGCCCAGGTGTTGCACCGGCATCAAGGCGAGGAACCCCGACGCAGCGATTTCGACCCTTTGGAACTGGATCGATATTCGGCGCTGCAGACGTTTTCGCGCGCCCTGGCCGAGACCTCCGGCGACGTCGCCAGCATCCAGGCTCTGCTGGAGACGCTGACGCGGGAGGCCCAGAACCTTCTCACGCAGCAGTCGCGGGTCATCACCGAACTGCAGAACAGTCTGATGCGCACGCGCATGGTGCCGTTTCAGCGTCACGTGCAGCGCCTGACCCGGCTCGTGCGCCAGGCGGCGAACGATACGGGCAAGCGCGCAGAACTCATCGTGCAGGGCGCGGCCGCCGAACTAGACCGTCAGATGTTGGAACGTATGGTGGCGCCGCTCGAGCACATGTTGCGCAACGCCGTCATCCACGGCATCGAACCGCCGCATAAGCGCCTAGCCCAAGGCAAGCCTGAAGCCGGCGTGATCTCGGTGACTCTCACGCGCGATGGCGCAGAAGTGATCATCGTGGTGGCGGATGACGGCAGCGGCATCAACGTGAAACTCATCCGCGACAAGGCGATCGCGCTCGGACTCGTCGATCGCTATGCCAAACTCACGGATGAGGAAGCCATGCAGTTGATTCTCGAGCCCGGTTTCAGCACGGCGGGCCATGTCACGCAAGCTGCCGGTCGCGGGGTGGGCATGGATGTGGTGGCCACGGAGGTCAAGAAGCTCGGCGGTGGGCTATTCATCGAATCCACGGCCGGCCAGGGTTCGCGCTTCACGATACGTCTGCCGTTCACGCTGGCCATCAGTCAGGCATTGATCGTGCGCGTGGGAGATGAGACCTATGCGTTGCCGCTCGCCACCGTGGAGGGCGTCGTGCGGCTGCCGCTCAACATCGTCGTGCGGCACCTGGGCAAGGACGCACCGCTGTTCGAATACGGTGGCCAAAAATATCGTTTTCAGCAGTTGGGGTC
>Ga0116230_10003432_pt1 | contig 15468 bp, 16 predicted proteins | sample S1TSphfallax_3_FD_88678 | JGI IMG/M metagenome (GOLD analysis project Ga0116230, IMG submission 88678) | Host-associated microbial communities from peat moss isolated from Minnesota, USA - S1T2_Fd - Sphagnum fallax MG | ecosystem: Host-associated > Plants > Peat moss > Unclassified | place... | reverse complement strand
TGGGGGGGGGGGGGGGGGGGGGGGGGGAAGGTTTTTATATCCGCCTCTGGTGCAGTGGGAGAGGGATGCGATCCGACCGTCATTCCTTCCCTTCGGACAGTTGCGATGCTTTGTGGAGATTAGGTCCTGGTTTGTACACCTGACCGGTGCGAAAACCGTGGTGGTCCAACCCCCGTCATAGACTGACACCGATTGCCCACTGCTTCACCGGCCTCTCCCTCCCCCACCCCCCAAAACCCCCGTCACTGACTGACTAAAAGATGTAGTGAATTAATATATTAGATTACTAGCATTCGTCTCGAACATGGAGTCTTGGGGTACTTTATGAATGATGCACATTTCCTTTGTAGTTGAATGTGAAAATGAGTGGACACGAACATTTCCTTTGGAAGTTGTCTCCTTAACGTACACGCGACATGTGAGCCAATTGTTGGGATTGAGGTGATTTTGGTTCTATCATGCCATTATGGTTTGTGGTGATATTGTCAGATGGAAATGCAAATCCACATTATATTTGTCTAGTAGCTTTGGTTAGTGTGAGGATTCAATTGTGTCAAAAGTTATACACTCAAACTTGTACATGCATGGCATCAATTGTGGTTTGCAAATTATATATCTCAAGAAGCAGATTGAGGAAATCCAGGGCAAAGATGTCTTTCCTTGTTCACAATATTTTTTCATTAATCAAGGGATGGTTCTTAAAGATGACATAACCATGGATGACAACAATGTTTCATAAACTAGTTTCCTCGTTGTCATGCTGACTAAAGTACATATGATCATGATGTGGATTATGTGATTTAGACACATATGAGTTGATTTCTCTAGGCAACATAAAATTGACAATTTTTTTGCTATGGTTAGTTTGAAGTTTAGATTGAGATTTTAAAAAGGTATGGTAGCAATGAAGATTTGTAGAATTCCATTGGCTTACGTAGCGATATGTGTCTCCAAACAAAGGAACCATCAACTTTAGATTCATCTCAATTAGAAATTGTTCCTATTTGATTCTTCCCATAATTATGTCCCGATTATTAATTGGAATTGTCTAGTGCATTTGTTGTATTCATATCCATGGTGATGTGAATTCTTGTTTGAATTCAAGATTACCTCTTTCTTATTCCTCTAACACAAAATTGAAATAGCTCATGTTTGGCATGTCTTATTTTTATTACCACTATTGTGGCTCCAAGTGAATTAATTAAACTTTGTTTTCAACATTGATTGATTTTAGGCATTTGTAATGGTTGTCCATTTGCCTTCTCCAACTTTTCGTACCTCTTCTCTATGAGTTGTCTATCCTTGAATAATCTTGCCTATTTTTGCACGTTTTGGAAATTTCAAGTGTGAGAAAATGAGAACAAGTATTATGTTTAGTTGCAAGTTGTGGAAACCCCACATAAATGATCCTTGGCTAAAAATCTTTGCTTAAGATTTGATTCCTAAAGTACTTTCATCTCACTTGTTCAAACATCTACATATTATCTTGAATGAATGATTGCAAATTAACTGAATGTACAATTGGAATGCAACATTAATATTGCATTAGGCAAAAAACATACATTATTTTGTAGGATTGTCAAATATAGGACTAGTATGGCTTCATTTTTTTAATGTTGTATTCTTATCAATTGATTTTTGCAACAAAACACCTTTAACTACATTTGATGTCACTACACCAATTTTTAGAGGTTCACTATATGCATCATTCCTTGTTCACCCTTAACTAATGGGCTAAGAGGAAGTTGATGCCAAAAACCATTACTATTAAACAATAGATGTGCATGATTTGTTCACATTCAAAATGTATACCATAAGAAGGTCAAAGCAAGATAAAGTAGACAAAAAAAAAAGATGTTTCCACTTCAATCCTATGCCACTCATATAACTACCATAATGTAACATCATTGAAAATATGTGTCAAGTAACATTAATTTTCTCTACTGAATTTATAAGAATGAATTTTGAATGAATTTAAAAATAGATAAAAAATACATTTGAAATCAATTGAAAAATACATGTTCAAACTTACTTTTTGGTTAGAAAGATTAACAAAATTGATATGCAATAAGTTAGGAAATGAAAATCAACATATGTTTTAACTGGTCATCCAAAAGAAAACCCCAATTTATTTTAGTAAGAACCTACTTAGCACCTATTTGAAACCAAAAGCTCACATTCAAAAGTAAATGTAAAAAGCTATTTTTATTTTGAAAAAACTACTTAAAACTCACTTTTACAATTTGAAATATGAAAATTCATGCACATTAATGTAAACATATGTTATTTTTAATCATTGAAATGAAAACATTCAATGTTCCACAATTTTATAACGTTTTGTTGAAATTTTAAATCTACTTCTTCAAGTTTTGACAAGGTAATCAAATTTGTTTTATCTTGCTTACACCCAAGATAAAAATATCAAGATTATGAGAAGGGTTACAATTGAAATTTGAGTCCAAAGTTTGGCAACAAGGTCTTTTGTGAATATTTTGAATCTCACCTTTTCACCCATAATTGAAGTGTGTGTCTTTATAGAGGTCTTTGAAGCTTTAAACAAGGCACCTCACACAAGACAATTTCATTTCCCCACAAATTTTGTTGTTGGACATTATTAAACTTGGGTTCCTCGATGTTGCGCACTACCAATGACAATCTACCATTTTATTTTTATAATGTGCTTGAATGTGAGTATTTGGGGGATGGAGATATAGTTTTATTATTTATGTTGTCATGAAAATGCAATCACATTTGTGGCACATTGTAAATAGATTTTTCTAGGTTTAATTCAAATGTTATATTGGTTACATATGTTATTGTGAGAAGTCCACAAGATGAATTGTTCGGTTGTTGCATAACATTTGCATATGAATACAATAAGTGTTTTACATTTATGATGTTAGTTAATAATTGAATGGTGTCATTTGGTAATTTTTTTGTTGTTAGTATATTTGAATCATATATTGTGCAATGTATGTTTAATGTGGATGCATGTATTTTGATTAAGATAAAATGATTATTATGTATGAAAATGTGTTGAAGATAGTTGGTTAAGTATCTATGTATAATTCCTATGATTGCATATGTGTGTTGTTGGTATCCTAACAATTGTAATTTTTGAACATATAATATTTCCATTACGGCTGTTAAATGTTGATCATTCAACCATCCATTTGGATTGAGATGAATATTTTCATCATGTTTAGTTAATTAGAATTTTTCATGCTAATAATTGATGATATTGTTATCAATATTGTCATTGTCTAAATCACCAATCATAATTAAATGTTTGTTTTTTTCTTTGTGGGATTTCAATGGATTATTGTTTTGGATTTTTTTGTTATATTATGTTTTCAAATAGGTTATAACATTTATAAGGATCTTTTTTTGAAGTTAGCTTTGCACATGTCTTGCATAGTAATATTTTGTAAGATTATGAGTCCATTTATGGATCATAGACATGATAAGGTTATGTATATGTTGTGCATATTTAAACGCACATTGTCAAGTGGTTGTCAAAGGTCTATGATTAAGTTGTCAAATGTTTGTCCTTGTGCTTTGAAGTTTGTGAGACGAAAAGCTAGGGCAATTGGCAATTGATATCTATTGATTGTGAATGTTTTGGAAGTGTTTAATTCCAATATGTGATGGTGATATTGGAAATTCCTTGATATGGGTATTATCGGTATGACTTTTTTAGGGAGGCCTTCTAATTTTATGTTTTGTAATTTTGTGTTATTTTCAATGAAATTGTCAAAATTGATCAAGACACTTACGAGGGGATCCATTGTAATGTCTTTTTGTATCCATTCCGAATCTATGAGGGATATATTTTTTATGTATTTGGTGACATTATTTACAATTCCAAGTTTAATATATAATTTTTTAGTAATAATGATTTTCATTCCTTTATAAATTTAAAGGAAAGGTGCTAAACGTTGAGTTTTAGATGTGGACATTGTTTGTCTTATGATGTATTTGATATCATTACATAGTGGACCTCTTTGTATGTGTCAATTGCGACATTACTGTAACATTTTTGTTTTGATATTTTGGAATGGATATTTATCATGTAATGGTTTATGGCATTTTGTAATTTGTTCCAAGGAACTATAAAAGTTGTTGTCCTCCATGGATCATCAAATCAGATGACATTTAAATTAAATAGAAAATAGGTTTTTAATAAATCAAAATTTGATTTTAAAATATTTCCAATTTGAAGGTTTTCTAAAAGGTTAGCACATTGAATGTCTTTGTTTTGTCTCATTTGCCTTATTAGGATAATACTATTTGGTTGAATGTAATTCTCCCAAAGGCTTTTTACCTATGATTTTTTTTTGTATTAATTTTGTGAATGTAAAAATTGATTGTATGTGTGTTGAATACAACGGTGTGTCATTGATTGGTGGAAATTGTAAAAACTCTCCCATGAACATTATGTTGATTCCTCCAAATGGTAAAATTTGTATTGTAATTTGCAAAAGATAGTACATATGTGAAATGTAAATAGATGTTTTTGTGATGTAATAAATCAATGATTTATTGTCTTTGCCAAAAGCTGTTATAAATTTCAAATGATGATTACATCTTGAAGCCAATAATATCCATGAATTTGCATTATTTAACCATTTATTTGTTATTTTTATATGTTTAAGTCTTATCTCAATGTTGAAATGAGTTTCATTGACTATATCTGTTGAAGGAATCCATACTTGCATTATTTTTTTAACGCATTAACATATGTTTTTAACATGTTAGATTACATATGTGTCGATTACATATATTCATCAATTTATGAATGTCATTTTGGAATAGTATTGTAAATGTTTTTTCTTCGAGATCTAATGGCCTTGTGGTGCAATGATGTATGTTATCAAGATTGTCATCAATGCAATTTGTAATTGTTGTTATTGGACATGATTTATACTGATTGATCTTTCTTGTAATTATCTCATTTAAATAATTAATCGTATTTTGTTGAAAAATATCATCATCAAGTAATGTTTGTATGAGTGTGTTGGGATTTGGAAAATCATTAAGCCATAATAATGTGTGGATATGTAAACTACCATTTTTTGTAGTTTCATAACATCCATAATGAACTTCTATGTGACCGAGAACACCAAATTGTTGTTAGATAAATCCTTTGTGTTTTTCACTTGTAACATATATTTGAAGATAACATTGACAATTTTGTGTACAAATATAGCTTGAGCTTTTGGATTATTACTGCATATTTGCATCATTCATTTTTTGTTAACATATTTTTGTCATAAAATAAATCAAGATTTATGTTTTGTCCACTTAAAATTGCTAACAAAGGATGATGAACAAATGTGGGGTTTAAAGTGAAAAACAAACTTGGGGTTCCCATAAAATTTATCATACTGAAAATTTGGTTTATTTGCGTTGCACGACTACTTCAAAAAACCATGACATATTTACAAGAAACTTTTAAATGTTGTAATAAACTACATATATATTTTTTGTAATTTATGTTTTGTAGGTTAGTAATAATGTCATCAAAATATGTAGTTTGTATTTCATCGAGGAATTCTCTTTCATTCATGTTTGATGATTTTGATACTATTAATTTAGCTCCAAGACATATTTATCTACGTTGTATTATGTTGAATATAAAAAATGGAAATAAATGATGTTTTGAAAACTAATAACCTCATTCAAATTCATCACTACAAAAAAAAGGTGTCCATGTACATCAAGTGATTTCACTAGATATAGTGAATGGGGACCATTAAAGAAGTAGTGAATTCGTTGGTTTAATGAACGAGGACTAGTGAACTGCACCCACATTTTGTAGTAGTGCATTAAATGTTTTACATGAGTTTATAATGATAATTTTATGGGTATGTTGTTCATTTTGGGGACACTAATTCCAAAAGGAAATAAAATAGGAAACATGCATGTTTTAGAATTTGGATTGTTGTATTCATTTATCATTGTGGTGCAATGATTATAAGATAAATATTGATTACGATGTAAATTTTGGAATGCATCAGTCATTTGTTTGTGTTCATTTATGTTTATGCCATCAAAATTTATTAAACTTGCTATTTTTATGACATGTTCAATTTCATTGTACTTTATTTGTTGATGTAAGTTTCTAATATTTGTATAATGTTTGGCATTTACAAGTTCAACATTTATTGATTCGAACATTGATATCATTATTGGCTCTAGTATATAATTTTCAAGCAACGTGCTTATAACATCAGTATTTATAGTTTTATTTTTGTATCCTATATGATTCATTTTTTAACCATGTGAATCATATGGTCACAACAAATTTACGTACATATAATAATTTACAACTTTTAATTAATTTTATAGGTCAATGTGAACTTCCAACAAAATGTGCTACAATAGTATCATATAATGATTCTAATGTTGATGGTAATGTGTATAAAAATTTTACGACACTAAAAATCTTGTCCAAAATTTACAACATTTCCTTTGAGTGCGTGTTGACTTGTTGTGCTCCCTTTATTGGTATACCTCAATTTGACCAATATGATATAACAACAATAACATGTTATCAAGGTTTTTTCTACCCTTGTCAATTTGGGTAATATTTTTGGGTGTGATGCCAATCCATAAACCATTGGCTAATGCAAGTTTCGACATTTTAATATTTTTCAAGGAAATGTAACGTGTTTTACATGTTGAAAAGTGATGTTCAATAGTTGAAATATCTTGATTTGATAACAAGACTCCTTCCAATTATGGATGCATGTGTTTGATATCATTCAATAATTCTTCTAGGATGAATTTGATATCATATTTGAAATTAAATCTAAGATTCATCTTGAATAAAATTTTCATATGTTTTAGTTCAAAATCAAGATTTGAAATATCGCATATTATTACTTTATATATAAATTATTTTCATTTCAATTGCAACAATGGCCAAATTCAAAGTTCGATTTTTTTATGAAATTGTTGAATTGTTTTAGACAAGACATGTTATTAAGCATGTTGATTTGTGGTGGAAAAACATATGATTGGTATTTTTGCAATTATTTGAATAAATATTTCATCTTTTAACATTAATTATTTTTAAATTATTTTTCATATTCTTCTTTTAATTTGTCTAAATTGTTTTTCCTCTACTCTCGCCTTTGGGCATTCTTTTTATCTTTTAAAAAAATAAAAATAAAAATTTGAGTTTTTTTTTTTATAGTTTGAATTTTCATTATGAATAATGTTGGAATTGTACATATAATGAAACTCAAAATTGATAAAATTATTGTATTGATTTTATGATGTTTGATATTTGAAATGCACATGAAACAATATAATGATGCAATGGTGATTTCAACATTTAAAAAGAAATAAATATCCACATTAACAAATGAATTTTATGAACAAATGTGTCTTTTTATCCAATTAAACAAAAATGTTTAAAGGGTTTAAGGTTTAAGGACATCGTGTTCATATGATAAGTCTATGGGTATCATAATTGTCTTTGATTAAGTTTACTTGATTTAATAATTTAGTTATTGTTACTTCTAAAGTTAATCCATGTTGTTTGGAAGCAAAGTGCCTCTAATATCTAATGTAACATTTGACAAAAACTACATCTTTTGGATTTATTGTGTTTCCATCAATGAATTTGTTATTCTTATCAAAAAATTCAATTGTGTCAAATTCTTCTAAAGTGTCATTTTCTATGGCAAATTTTGTTTTTTCCATGGCAATTTAAACAATCTTGATGTTGTTGTTGTTTTTGTTTTTAACAATTTTTTTCCAAAAACAGCTTCTTGGTTATCATGTCAGGTTAAATCATTACATTTTTTTTTTCAATATTGACTCCATTTTGATATTTTATTTTGATATTCTTTGATGAATTTTGACTCATTCAAAGAAATGTAAAATGTTGCATCTACATATGTTTTAGCGAATGACACTTGATTGTAATTTCCTTTTTCCCCCACCCAACAAGATCCCGCAACTCTAATGAGTAATGCAAAAGCCGTTTTTTTTTGTCTTTGGGTTAAAGAATGTGCTATGATAGTTTGAACCTTTTCGGAATGTGCCCCATTCGACATCTTTTATGTTGATGATGTGATAATCATGCTTTTTGTATTGATCATAAATAGTTTCTCGAATGTTATATTCCTACAAATAAATTTAACGACTTATAATTTTTTTTATTTGTATAATTAATGGATTTTATGTGTGTGATATGTTTAAATATATGAATTTGTTTTGAATTGTGTTTATGCAAAGACACTTACCTTGAATTTAGATGGGATTATAATGTTTTATTTGTTGGACTTTTCCATTTTGTATAACTGTGACAATACATATACGTGATAAATATGTTTAAAGTCTATTTGTTATAGTTAAAAATGATGAAATAATTATGAACGAGGAATTTTTAAAATAAATTTTATCATTTTATTCAAATGATACAAACATAATGAAGGTGAATGATTCATCATCATATATGTTATTGGAATTTAATTTAAATAAATTATTAATTATTACTATTTAAAAATGGGGTTATTTTATTATTTATGATGTATTTAAATAAACTTTAATACAATTTAAATTTATTGAAAAAAGTTTGTTGATGTCAAAAAAAAATTTATGTTCTATATTTTTGAAATGGGATTTTTTTTCATAAAATGTCATTAGAGTGAAAGTAATTTGTCACGCAAGGTTTCCAAATCAATGATATGCAAGTCTCCTAAATTTAAGAAATTTTTATTTTGTGAATGTTTTGAAAACAAATTCAATTTTTCCTAAAAACATTACACTGTGTGTTTTGAGATTCCCATAAAAAAAAAATCATATTTTTAGGTGTTTTCATTGGCGAGTCAAATTGCTAACCATTCAAGTGTATTATCAACAAGTTTTTTCCATTCACTATTGAGTCTTTTCAAAGTGAGTAGATGATTGTATGTTGATAATAACATATGACCACATTTATGTATGTCAACTCATATTATGTGACTTGCTACTTTTGATGGCATTTGTTCTACTTCATTTTCATTCAACAAGTACCAATATCAATCTTCATTTACCTCCATTAAAATAATGTTGTGCATTGCTTTTGGAAGTAACAATGGTGTTATAATGTCATTTGGGAAAGATTTGATGTATGAACCAACCATTAACAATTTATTAAATATACAAATGAATAATGAGTATTATTTTTTTGTTATTTCAACGATGATATATATATATATTTTTTTTTTGCAAAGAAAGAATTATTTGTAAGTAAAAAAAGTTGTATTGAAGTTGAAATGATTGTGTTTCAAAAAATTTGATGTCTTCAATAGAACTATAATGAATTACACATTTTTATTTATTATGAAAAACTATAAACATGAGACCATTTGAGAAGCCATATTTACAATTATTCATTGTACCTCCTACAAAGTTGAAATATTTTACATTTGTAAAATTGAATAAGATTTCATTATGAGAAACATTCCATGAATAGTTGATTGTGGAAAGAAAATAAATGTGTCGATGATGAGTTACAAAATAAACCTATAACATTATAACCCACTCATATCAAGACTAAATTTTTAAACATATATTGTGAATTGAAATAAATTTCATGTATTTAAAAAATTCTTCCATATAGGAAAAGAGTAGCCCTTTTGGCCCTTCATATAGAGTGAGCCATCCAATCTTCTTAGGTTGGGATTGTGTCTTGTAATTGTTTAAGCTCAGAATTGTGCAACAAGGAAAGTTTTGATTGACCCTATTGTTGACTTTTAAGTAATCTTCCACATGAAGTGGAGTACAATTATTTGATGGCTTAAAACTTCAACTATTTTTAAATTAAAGAAAATTTGTCATAGCTTAAAGTACACCTATAGATGTCATATGTGTTTCAATATAGAAACCCCATGAATTGCCAAATTTCAAAAGCCTTTCAAATATCAAATGAACCAGCAATCAATCTGACTATTTCAACTTCATGTGAAGATAGAGAAGAAAGAAAAGAAAGGAAACCCCATTTTAGAAAAATGCTACATTGAAAATATGAATTTATCCATTGTTGAATCTAAAGTCAATTTAGCATGCTTATAAGTTTTGCTAGAAGTATAGAATAAAAGTCTAAAACCATAAGGATTTTGGGTATTTAGAGAAAATGGAAAGTATCAATTCAAACATGTTTCAATTCACAATTGTACACTATGACACCAATCTTGTTTTTCCCTTGTGTTATGAGAATTCAATTTCACTTCAATGACCACAACAAACAAGTATATAGTTTAAAATTGAAACTCAAATTATTTTTTAAAAAAACCAAAAGTTAAAAGAGGTGGAAAATAAAAAAAGCATGGAGCTGATACTTACAAATACTTTTGTGAATTTGGGACAAAGCAAACAAAAAAATCACGAGTGATTTTGAAACCATTTCTAGTTTCAAGCTTGAAACTATATTCAATTTCAATGCTTGAAATTCTTGTGTGATAAGGGTTTAGGGTCCATCAACATAGATAAGCACATAAACAAAAAGGAAGTAGTTGCTTACTAGGTATATGGGTAAGGATTGATTGTTTACATATCATTGCTTGTTTTGGACTCTTGACGAGACAAAAGGGACCCAAAATTAAATGCCGCATAAATAAGCAACAAATGTTTTTGTTCAAAAAGAAAACTTTTAGCCATGAACCATATCAAGTAAAATGATACACAAATTGTGAGGTTGACATGTGAAACTATGGTCATGTTACAAATGCAATCTTATCACTTGTGGGCTACACGAGGTGCTAGTCAATTTTTTTTTGTAGGAAAACAAAATTAAGTCAATTTCTAATGTTAAATGTGTAGCTCACTCGTTGAATGAGAAAGTGTTCAAGTTTATAAAGCAAGGACACTATGTTTAGATTCATTTTAGAGTATAGTAGCCTAAGGGATTTTGGCCCTTATGTAATAGGTATATTTTTTATATGAGGATTTTTCGAAATATGATATTTTGGCTTGTGTTGAAAACTAATATTAGTCTCAAAGTTACAATATATTGAAGGATTTTGGTTTCTTGTAGAAGATTTGTTTGAAGATTGTATCATTGCATGGTGAAGCATTTGAATTTTCATAATTATTTTTTTGCCTTAAGATACTTTTGAATGCAAATGGCAAGGCCATAGTGTGACACACCTCTTGTTAATTTTAAGTTTTATTTTCAACCATCTTTAATGTAAACCATCACCTTCAAGAACACAAACACACACACATTCATAAATCTTTTAGTTTTAACATCCTTTGTTTCACATTATGAAATTGATCACAACAAGTTCCTTTCCAACATGTAAGTTATCACCTTCCTTTATGGTACTATAAATATTCAAGGATTTTTTATATTGAAAAAGCCCCTAAGGTAGGCCTTTCTTTCTCAATTTCCAAAATTTCCTTAAATATATTTTAAGTCAAAAAATGGTTGAATAAGTTTACAATTATATGTACAATGTGTGATTCAAGAACATAAAATACTGTCAAACCTTCTTGGAGTTTGACATCCATATGTGTAGCCCTAAGTCCCATAAGCCTACATGGAAGATTGCATATCATTTAAGTGCATACAAGTCAAGGCCTTATTATAGGCTCCTTCACTTGCCCATCCAACTAAGTGTATTTGCCCAAAGGGCACTTGTGTACATGAATTTACACTTGTCTAAAGTAGCATGCAAAACTTCAAAAACCAAATAAATTTATAGAATAGAAGGTGAGCAATAAAATGAAAAATTCGTCATTTGGTACAATAATAAGTATTATGTTTTTCAATTATCTTTCAAATGATTAGATACATGATAATGATGGCGCATGCAAAGCATGAAGGAACTTTTGAGGAGCAAGGACATGTAACTAAGTTAAATCCTAGACTTGAAACTTGACAAAAGTGAAGAGACCTAATCGAAGGCAATTTGGAAGTGTAATCGCTCATTGAATCTCCAATTGCAGCCCTAGATTAGTCCTTAATCTTAAGGTTATCTAGATAAGGTAAGAAAGAATAATGTTGTAGCAAAAAAAAATGATGATGTAGATGGTGAAGAAAGGAATGAAGTTGAATTTTTTATAGTTCATGCGATTTTATGGTTAAGGCGGTTTTTTGCTAGTGCCCTTCCTCATTCCTCCTTTGTTTCATCGTCTCTAGGATGAAGAAGGTGAATTATGGTAGAAGCTTTAAGCCCATGAAAGCATTTTGGCTGAAATCAAGCCATTTGAACTCTAAAAAATCATTGATATGTGGATGGATTGAACTTGAAAGGTTGTTCCCAAATGCAAAAAGCTTTTGTATCATAAGGAGGTTGCTAATTTTTTGGGGAAGTTTTTTGTTTTTGGCTATGTTTGTGGGTTCTAAAAACAAGTGGATGGAAGGCTAAAAAAGTTGTAGATGGAGGTGGAATTCTATGTAAGAGTGAGGTACAATGAACTCATATTTAATCAACATAATGAAAACATAGTTAGAGGAATTCCAAGGGATTGGAATAAAAGGATTCACAATGTGAATAGAGTTCCAAGACCAAAGTTTCGACATTACACATATTGCCATCAGATTCGACATTTGATCAATGAATGTCCATTTATTGAAAATAATGTGAGGCAAGGATTTGCTAAACATTTCCAGAATTTGAATTTGAATTTGGAACTTGCAAGAGTAGGGAATCATGACATATTGAGCTAAAGGATCTATACCGTGTCAAAATTATAGATAAACTCAAAAAAAGGAATTGGATAGAAAATAGAGTGGAAATGAAAGCTTAGATTATGGTAAATGTCATACCTATTTTTGTACATTACAATTTTATAGGCTTCATGGGTTCATTCCAAATCCGTGCAAAATTTGTTATTTCATGGGTTCATATCATTTACACACAAATGTCATGCATTATTTAAATACGAAAGTCGTGTGCACAACTTTCATGTGTAAATATTATGAGTAGACACACAACATTTGTGTTTAAACAATACAAACAAGCATATGATGTTTATGTTTAAATAATGCACACAATATTAATGTTTAAATAATACAAGTAGATGAATGACATTCGTGACTATTCCATACAAACCTATGAAAAACAAATTTCGCATGACTATTATTACCAAATTGTGACCCATGAAATTTATGATGTAGCTTTTATACCAAGTTTGTTACATCAAAACAATATTGGAGTTACCTATGCAAGAACTTAAAATTTCATAATGGAACTAGTAAGATTTGCGCCATTATATTTTGTGGCAATGACCTAGTATATGATTATAGTTATTGAATCTTCATTTGTATCAGCACAAGTCCATACTATTGATGTTGCTAGATCCATACCACAAACTCCAAGGGGAATAAAATTTGTGAATTTACATAAAGATATACCTAGAAAGGTGAATAGAGTTTTTATTAAACCATTAGATCCACGAAAAACCGGCTCAAATCCACCAAGACCACTAGGACCTCCAAGATATTTTGGATTGCCAATGGCGAATCCAAGTAGGCCACCATTACCACCAAACAAACCTTATCGCTAGCCACTTAACTATCCTGAGTAAATCAAGGATTTTAACCTAGATGCTCATGTCAAAGTATTTAAAGTTGCCATTAAAGTAAATAGTGAAATAGATGATGCAAAAACTATTAATTTGTTCAATTTTACCCTCAAAGATATTATGTTTAACTAGTGTAATGGGAAATTACCCGATTTGTATTTTGTAGAATTATAGCTAATTTTTTGTGAAAGGTACAAAAAAGTTTAAAATGATGAACAAGTTTACCTGAAGTTGAAAAACATGAAGCGATAAGAATGAAAGAGTGGAAATCTATTATGAAAGATTATTAAAGTTCGCCAATAGTCTTCAACACAAAACAACATATAGTTTTTTAATTGTTGTTTTCAAATTTAAATTATAGCCATATTTGCATGTAACAATAATAGGTATGAAGAAAAAAACTCTATAACAACATAAGGAAGTAGCTTTGGTTTTTGAAGAAGGAATTTAAAAAGTAAAGGCCATAAACAATATGTCAATACCATAAAGTGATAAGACAATATAAGCTCAAAAAACAAGAATGTATTATACAAATTGTCATAGGACAAATCATAATGTTGAAACATGTAGAATCAAAAGAAAGGAAAACCTTGTTCCTTCAGTTTCTAAAATTGCTATTCAATAGATTAAAGTACATATGTCACAACCCTAACATTGGGTTCATGACTAAATGTGGAATGTAAGGGCCCATGAGGCCAAGAAAGTGTGTTTAGGTGCAAGACACACTCTCACAAATGAGGGAGAGTGCAAGGGACGGAGCCCCATGACTCCTAAGTGCACTCCCACTTTGGGACTTACATTCGTGTGGGAGTTGTGAATGTTCAAAGCCCTAGTTAGAAAGGAAAACAAACACTAAATTAAACCCCTAGAACACCGATAGAAAGGCCTTAAAACTTAAATGTTTAAAGTGTCCTCACATTGTTCATTTAGACTTGATTTGCATGAATTATGATCAAAAGAAAGGGGCGAAAATCAAATTGGGACATTTGACTCTCGACCACAAACCCCTTGAAAGCAAATGTCAAATGAAATCCTATTAGGGCATGCTACACACTGCTGAAAAGATATTTTTGAAGGTTATAAGATATTGCCCTTGCGTTCTTAAAAAATTGATTTGAAAAAGGTATGAACATCCAAATTTTTGGGATAGCAAAAGGTCCCAAATTTGGGACTCCCACTTGGGAATCTTGCGGAAAAGTGACATTTGGATGTAGTCCTCATGGACAGGCACAAACTATACTATAGGGAGAGTAATGGTGCCTCCTCCCAAAGGTTGTGGGCCGTGTAAAGGTTGTGTTTAAAATTGTCCCTACCAAGTCTATCACACCATTTTCATTCAACTTGCATTAATTGCCCTCTTATCTCAATTGTGCACGTTGACCTCATCTTGAACTCTTGCTTGTGAGTTCGTCCTACTCCCAACTCGGAGCTCTAGCACACCCTCCTACGCCCAAAGTGTTGTGAATTAAGGAACGTGCCCCAATTTTTTGTTTTTTCCATTGTTTTACAATGAGACCCACATTTGGGTCCCTTAAGGAGCTTGGGGGGCATCACTTAGTATCATAGCTTTGGTAAGAGCTTGATCCATTGAATGTGTATTTGATGGCACCCAAGAGGAATTATAAGCCAATTGAAAAGGCTATGGTGCTAAAACCCACCCAAACCCTAGATGTTCCGCCTAAGACCAGTATGGATGAACAAGAAGATTATGAAGAATAAAAAGATTGTGATGTTTGTGAAAGTGAAGAGGAGCAACATTCCATAGTTTTTTTCATACTAGAACAATTATAAGTTTTGCTAAAAATGAATTAACTTGATTTTGTTGGGTTGGTTGAGGCCCTCAAAGGAGGATCCTTTAAAAGTGTAGGATTCAAGCTTAGGAATGTTGATGGGGTCCAAAATCAAAAGGTTATGGATGCTTGGCTTTTGGAGATGGAAGAT
>Ga0116230_10003430_pt1 | contig 15470 bp, 13 predicted proteins | sample S1TSphfallax_3_FD_88678 | JGI IMG/M metagenome (GOLD analysis project Ga0116230, IMG submission 88678) | Host-associated microbial communities from peat moss isolated from Minnesota, USA - S1T2_Fd - Sphagnum fallax MG | ecosystem: Host-associated > Plants > Peat moss > Unclassified | place... | reverse complement strand
GTCGGCGCTCGGTCAGTGCCACCGCTAGCTTGGCGTACGATCTCGGCGCATCTTTTCACCCCCCTCGCTGCTGACCGCTGCGGAGCTAAATGCCCCGTCGTGCGAGTCCAAATCTTTCAAGGATCATTAATGTCATTTTCCGATCTCGGGCTGTCGCCCGAATTGATGCGTGCTGTCGCCGATAAGGGCTACGACACGCCGTCACCCATTCAAGTCCAGGCCATTCCGGCCGTCATGTCCGGACGGGATGTCCTGGCCGGCGCCCAAACCGGCACGGGCAAGACCGCGAGCTTCGTGCTGCCCATCCTGCAGCGCTTGCTCAACGACAACGCGCACGGAACCAGCCGCGCACCGCGCGCACTGGTGCTCACTCCCACCCGCGAGCTGGCCGCCCAAGTGGCGCAAAGCGCCCGCGATTACGGCAAGTACGTGCAACTGCATACCTACCAGGTGTTCGGCGGCGTCAGCATCAACCCTCAGATCAGCAATCTGCGCAGCGGCTGTGACGTGCTCGTGGCGACGCCCGGCCGCTTGCTCGATCTCGCGCAGCATCGCTGCGTCGATCTGTCGAAGATCCAGGTGCTGGTCCTCGATGAAGCCGATCGCATGCTCGACATGGGATTCATCAACGACATCCGCAAGATCATCCGGTTGCTGCCGCAAAAGCGCCAGAACCTGTTGTTCTCGGCCACCTATTCGGATGACATTCGGGGACTCGCCGAGCGGCTGCTGCATGACCCCCTGTCCATCCAGGTCGCGCCGCGCAATGCGCCCATCGAACTCGTCGAGCAATGTGCCTATCGCGTGCAAAAGGAACAGAAACGGCATCTGCTCGTGCATCTGATCCAAGAGGGCGCGTGGCACCAGGTCTTGATCTTCACGCGCACCAAGCACGGTGCGAACCGGCTCACGCAGCAGCTCGAGGGTGCCGGCATCAAGGCGGCGGCCATTCACGGCAACAAGAGCCAGGCCGCTCGGGTCAAGGCCTTGGACATGTTCAAGAAGGGCCAGATCGTCGCCCTCGTGGCCACCGAGGTCGCCGCCCGAGGACTCGACATCAAGGAACTGCCTCAGGTCGTCAACTATGAGCTGCCCAATGTTCCGGAGGACTACGTGCATCGCATCGGCCGTACCGGACGGGCTGGGGCCGCCGGCGAAGCGATCTCCTTGGTTTCCGGAGACGAAACCGGTCTGCTGCGCGACATCGAACGCGTGCTCCGCCGGGCCATCCCGGTGGTGCCGACGCCGCCGTTCAAAATGGTCGAGTCCGCACCCATGCCGGCCGGACGCCCGGCAGGCGATCGGCCGACGGGCCAGAATCGGCCCCATTCGGGAAATTCCCACGGCAACCGCGGTGGTTCCGACCGCCGCGACGGACGGCGCAATCCGGGTTCATCGTCGAACGGCCGCGGTGCGCCGGGCCAGCAACAGCGCGGTCGCGCGCACTGAGTTGACGTGCGCTCGTGTGCTGCCCGAGGGACGGGCAGCACACGTCCTGGATTAGTGCACGCGCGAGGCCGTCTCGAGCGAGTTAGAGGCCGCTAACGAAGCCCTTGAGATAGGCGGCGAATTCTTTGCCCAAACTCGGATGCTTCAGCCCGAATTCGACGGTGGCCTGGAGGTAGCCGAGCTTGCTGCCGCAATCGTAGCGCTTCCCTTCGAATTCAAACGCGTACACGGGCTCGCGCTGCATGAGGCGGGCGATGCCGTCGGTGAGCTGGATCTCGCCGCCCGCGCCCTTCCCGATTTTCGCCAGATCATCGAAGATGGCGCCGGACAACACGTAACGTCCGACCACGGCCAGGGTCGATGCCGCCTTGTCGGGTTTGGGTTTCTCGACGATGTGCGACATCAACCCCACGCGCGGCTCGATCTCGCGTTCGAGCGATACGATGCCGTATTTGTCGGTATCTTGTCGGGGTACGTTCTGCACGCCCAGCACGCTGCCGCCGTGCTTCGCATGGACGTCCACCATCTGTTTGAGACATGCAACCGGCGCATCGATCAAGTCATCCGCGAGGTGCACCATGAACGGCGCGTTGCCCACGACCGGGCGCGCGCACAGCACCGCATGTCCCAATCCCAAAGGCGCGGATTGTCGTATGTACACACACGACGCCCAGCTCGGCAAGATACCGTGCAGTGCATCGAGCAGCTCTTGCTTGCCCTGGGCTTGCAAGGTCGCTTCCAGCTCCGCATCGCCGTCGAAATGATCTTCGATGGCCCGTTTGGAGCTGCCGGTGATGAACACCAGCGTATCGGCGCCAGCCGACAGGGCCTCGTCGACCGCATACTGGATGAGCGGTTTATCGACGATGGGCAGCATCTCTTTGGGGCTGGCCTTGGTGACCGGCAGGAAGCGAGTGCCGCGACCCGCAACGGGGAATATAGCGGTCTTTATGATAATGTTGGGCATCGCGAAATCATAACGGATTTCGCCCAACGTGCTAGTCCCGGATCGGCTGATCCGCGCCGTCATTGACGCGTTCGCGCAAATCCTTGCCGGGTTTGAAGTGCGGTACGTGTTTACCGGCCAACGCCACGGCTTCCCCGGTCTTCGGATTGCGGCCCTGGCGCGGCGGACGAAAATGCAGCGAGAAGCTGCCGAAGCCACGAATCTCGATCCGCTCGCCCGTGGCAAGCGCATCACTCATGATCTCCAACAATTGTTTCACGGCGAGTTCGACGTCCTTCGCCGGCAAATGCTTCTGCTTCGCCGAAATGATCTCAATGAGTTCGGATTTCGTCATTATCGATCCGTGGGCATCACTTGACATACGTAAGAGCGCAGGCGGGGCGTTCTGCACGGATCACCCCGCCCGCCTTTTGGTCCCTCAATCCTGGCCGGAGATTTGTTCTTTTAGCAGATCTCCCAAGCTGGTTCCGGTCGGTGAATCGGTTCGATAATTCTGCATGGCCTCTTGTTCCTCGTGGATATCCTTCGCCTTGACCGACAGCGAAATGCTGCGGCCCTTGCGATCCACGCCGGTGAACCGTGCTTCGACTTCCTGTCCCACCTTCAACAGCAGACGCGCATCCTCGACCCGATCGCGCGAGAGTTCCGACGCGCGTAGCTGACCGTCGACACCGTTGCCGAGATCGATGATGGCACCCTTGGCGTCGACTTCGCGCACCACACCGGTGACGATGCTGCCCTTCGGGTGCTCCGCGATATAGGCCGAGAACGGATCCTTGGCCAGTTGTTTGATCCCCAAGCTGATGCGCTCGCGCTCGGGATCGATCGACAACACCATCGCATCGACTTGCTGAGCCTTCTGATAGCTGCGCACCGCTTCTTCGCCCGGCATGTCCCAGGAAATGTCCGACAAATGCACGAGACCGTCGATCCCACCGGCCAAACCGATGAATATGCCGAAATCGGTGATCGACTTGATCTGGCCGCTGACCTTGTCGCCGCGGTTGTAGTTCTCGCCGAAGTCCTTCCAGGGGTTGGCCTTGCACTGTTTGACGCCCAAGCTGATGCGCCGGCGCTCCTCGTCGATGTCGAGCACCATCACTTCGACTTCCTGACCGACATGGACGACCTTCGCCGGATTGACGTTCTTATTGGTCCAGTCCATTTCCGAGACGTGCACAAGGCCTTCGACGCCCTCTTCGATCTCGACGAAGCAACCATAGTCCGCGATGTTCGTGACTTTGCCGAACAGCCGCGTGTTGGCCGGATAGCGCCGCGCAATGTTCTGCCACGGGTCCGCACCCAGCTGTTTCAATCCCAGCGAGACCCGCTGCCGCTCGCGATCGAACTTGAGTATCCGCACGTCGATCTCTTCGCCGACCTTGACCACTTCGGAGGGATGTTTGACCCGCTTCCAGGCCATATCGGTGATGTGCAGCAGGCCATCGATGCCGCCCAAATCGACGAATGCACCATAGTCCGTGAGGTTCTTGACGACACCCTTGACGGCGGCGCCTTCTTGCAAGTTATCGAGCAACGCAGAACGTTCCGCGCTGTATTCCTGTTCGACCACGGCACGCCGCGAGACCACGACATTGTTGCGTTTCTGATCGAGCTTGATGACCTTGAATTCGAGGGGCTTGTTTTCGAGATACGAGGGATCGCGCACGGGACGCACGTCGACGAGCGATCCCGGCAGGAACGCGCGGACGTTGTCGATTTCGACGGTGAAGCCACCCTTGACGCGACCGGTGATGATCCCGATGACGATTTCCTGCTTTTCGAATGCCGTTTCCAAACGCGTCCAGGTTCGTGCCCGCTTGGCCTTTTCGCGCGACAGTCGGGTTTCGCCCGAACCGTCCTCGACGCTGTCCAAGGCAACTTCGACGGTCTCGCCGACGACGACCTCGATCTCGCCCTTCTCGTTCTTGAATTGATCCGCCGGTATCACCGCCTCGGATTTCAAGCCCACGTTGACGATGACGTAGTCTTGGCCGACTTCGACGATCAACCCGTTGAGTATGGTGCCAGGACGAATGCGCTGGCTCGCGATGCTCTGTTCGAACAGTTCAGCAAAACTTTCTGTCATGTTTTCTCTTAAAAAAATTGCGCCCTTGCACGGATCCCATGTGCTCGAGGGGTTACCACTAAAAACGGCCATCAATCCTTGGAAAGCCGCGAATTAAATCGAGAGACGCCGTCGGGCAATCTCCAGGACGCGTTCAATCACTGCATCGACGGGCATACCGGTCGTGTCCAGCACCACGGCATCCGAACTTGCGACGAGAGGCGACGCGATGCGCGTAATATCGCGCTGGTCGCGCTCAGCTATCTCCCGCGAAAGGGCGGCAAGGGTAGCAGCAACCCCCTTTTCTTTCAACTGCTTATGGCGCCTGGCCGCCCGTTCGTCGGCGCTTGCCGTGAGGAAGATCTTCACCCGGGCGTCCGGAAATACCTGGGTGCCCATATCGCGCCCATCGGCGACCAAACCCGGCGGCACGGCAAAGCGCCTCTGACGCTCGAAAAGCGCGGCGCGGACCGCCGGCAGCGCCGCCACCTTGGAAGCATCGTTGCCCGCGGTTTCGGTGCGAATGTCGCGCGTAACCTCCTGTCCGTCGAGCCAAACGATCTCCTCGCCGGACGGCTGCGAACCGAACCGAATGTCGACGCCCCGGGCGAGGCTCGCGAGCGCCGCCGCGTCGTCCAAATCGACCCCGTGCAAGCGGCCCGCCAATGCGACCAATCGATATAATGCACCACTATCGAGCAAGGCCCACCCGAGCGCTCGTGCTGCGGCGCGGCTCACCGTTCCCTTACCGGACCCCGACGGGCCATCGATGGTGAGTATCGGCACGTCCTCGGACATGATTTATTCGGCCGCCTCGACCACGTCGATGCCGACGGACCGCGCGAGCGGGACGAAACCCGGAAACGACGTCGCGACGTTGGCGACGTCGCGAATGCTGATCGGTTGCGCGGCGCGCAGGGAGGCCATGGTGAAGGACATCGCCACGCGATGATCGCCGCAACTGTCGATCGCGCCACCGCCAAAGGCAGGTCCGTCGGGCCGACCCTCGATGCGCATGCCGTCCGGCAGCACCTCGTGCGCAACGCCGAGCGCTGCAAAACCGCCGCTCATGGCGGCGATGCGGTCGCTTTCCTTGACGCGCAGCTCCTCGGCACCGGTGATGAGCGTCTCGCCGTCAGCGCAGGCCGCCGCGACGAATAGCACGGGGAGTTCGTCGATGGCCAGCGGTACGCACGCGGCCGGCACTTCGACTCCATGCAGCCGCGAGGCTCGCACGAGCATGTCCGCCACCGGCTCGGCGCCGCTCATGCGCGCATCCTGAATCTCGATGCGTGCACCCATGCTGCGCAAGACGTCGAGCAATCCCGTGCGCGTCGGATTCATGCCCACGTTGCGAATCAACAGTCCGTCCTGACCGGCACCCAACAATCCGGCGACGATGAAGAACGCCGCCGATGAAAAATCACCCGGGACTTCGAGCCGCTGGGGTGCCAGTCGCTCCGGCGGCAGCACCGTGGTGCGCAATCCATCGGTGGTGACCCGCACGCCACTGCTCAGCAACATGCGTTCGCTGTGATCGCGCGAGACCGCCGGCGCGATCACCGTCGTCGCACCCTCGGCATACAATCCCGCGAGCAGCACCGCCGACTTGACCTGCGCGCTCGCGACCGGCATGACATAGTCGATGCCGTGCAAAGTGCGGCCGCCGCCGATATCCACCGGCGGGGTGCCATTGTGTGTGCGTACGTCGGCGCCCATCTCGCGCAGCGGCTTGGCCACTCGCTCCATGGGGCGCCTCATCAGCGAGGCATCGCCGATCAATTGCGAGGAAAAACGTTGCGCCGCGAGCAGCCCGGTGGAGAGCCGCATGGCGGTTCCGGCGTTTCCCATGTCGAGCGGCTGCGCGCTGCCGCGCAGGCCGTGCAGGCCGACCCCTTGAATGAGCACATGATCGACGCCCGGCCGCTCGATGGGCACGCCGAGCGCGCGCATGGCGTGCAACGTCGCCAGGCAGTCTTCGCTCGCCAGAAAACCCGTGACTTCGCTGACGCCGTCCGCCAGCGCCGACAGCATCAGCGCACGATGCGAAATGGATTTATCGCCTGGCACGCCGAGCACGCCGCCGACGCGAGACGTGGGCCGCACGTGATACGAACGCATCACAGCACCGCCCGGGGATAGGAGCCCAGTACTTTGAACAGCGACGCCCTGCTTTCGAGCGCCTCGAGCGCCTTCGCCACCGGTGGGTCAGTCACGTGGCCCTCGATGTCGATGAAGAACACGTAGTCCCAGTTACGTTTGCGGGAGGGCCGCGATTCGATGCGCGTCATGTTGACGCGGTGCTCGGCCAGCGGCTCCAACAGCCTGAACAGCGCACCCGCATCATCGGTGCCGCTGGCGGAGACCAGCAGCGACGTGCGATCGACACCGCTGCGGCCGAACAGCTTGCGGCCCAACACCAAGAACCGGGTGGTGTTGTCCGGTCGATCCTCGATCTCCGTGGCGAGCAGGTTGAGTCCGTAAATTTCCGCCGCCACACGGCTGGCGATGCCCGCCGTCCCACGCTCGTCGCGCGCGCGGCGCGCGCCTTCGGCATTGCTCGACACAGGTATTCTCTCGACGTCGGGAAGTTGGTCATCGAGCCATCCGCGGCATTGGGCCAAAGCCTGCGCATGGGCGCAGACGCGTTTGACGCCGGCGATCCGCGTCACGCGCGCCATCAGGTTATGGTGTATGCGCAATTCCACCTCTCCGCAGATCTTGAGTCCGGACGTCAGAAACATGTCCAGCGTGTGATTGACCGTACCCTCTGTCGAATTTTCGATGGGCACGACGCCGAAGTCCGCGACCCCACTCTCGACTTCATGGAATACCTCGTCGATGGCGCTGAGCGGCAGCGCCCGGGCCGATGATCCGAACTGCTTGATGACCGCCGCCTGCGTGAACGTGCCCTCAGGCCCCAAGAACGCGACCTTGAGCGGCTCCTGCTGCGCCAGGCAGGCCGACATGATCTCGCGAAACAGCCGTGCGATTTCCTCGTCGCGTAGGGGCCCCTCGTTGCGCTCGAGTGCCTTGCGCAGCACATCCGCTTCGCGTTCGGGTCGATAGAAGTCCACCGCCCTGCCCGATGCGGTCTTCGAGATCCCAACCTGCTGCGCAAAACGGGCGCGCTCGTTGAGCAGCGCATGGATGCGCGAATCGACGGCATCGATGCGGTCGCGGATCTTGCCCAAGTCCAAGGCGGGCGCGGCCGCCTGTACGGCCGCTGGAGCGCGCTTGACCAGCTTTTTGTTGCGGTTCGCCATACCCCGGCATCTTACCCGTGAGTGCGCTCGAACTCCCGCATGAAAGCGATCAGCGCCTCGACGGCCGACACGGGCACCGCATTGTAGAGACTCGCACGCATGCCGCCGAAGACGCGATGGCCTTTGAGATTCACCAATCCCGCGGCGGCGGCCGCGTCGAGAAAAAGCACATCCAATTCGGGGTTGGCCAGGGTGAACGTGACGTTCATGCGCGAGCGGGAGTCCTTCGCCACCGCATTGCGATAGAACGCCGAGGCGTCGATGGCGCCGTACAGCGCGTCAGCCTTGACTCGGTTGCGCTCGCCCATGGCTGCGACTCCGCCCTGGCGTTTGAGCCATTTGAAAACGAGGCCCGACAAATACCAGGCGAAGGTGGGCGGCGTGTTCAACATCGAATGATCGGCCGCCACCGCCCGATAATCAAAGACGAGCGGTGTGCCGGGACGCGCCCGGCCGAGCAAATCCTCGCGCACGATGACCACGACGAGCCCGGATGGACCAATGTTCTTCTGCGCGCCGGCATAGATCAGACCGAACTTCGACACGTCGACCGGACAGGACAAAATGCTCGAGGACATGTCGGCTACCAGCGGCACGTCGCCGGTTTGCGGTACGTAGCCGAACTCGACTCCGCTGATGGTCTCATTGGGCGTGTAGTGGAAATAGGCTGCGTCGCCGCGCAGCCGCAGTTCACTCTGGGGCGGAACACGGGTGTAACCCCCGCCGGCGTCCGCGGCCAAGTGAACCGTCGTGTAGCGGCGTGCCTCGGCGATGGCCTTCGCGGACCAATGGCCCGTATTGACGTAATCGGTCACCGATTCCGCAGCCGCGAGATTCATGGGCACGAGCGCGAACTGTGCGGACGCGCCGCCCTGCATGAACAGAATTTTGTAATTGGGCGGAACCGCCATCAGCTCGCGCAAGTCCGCCTCGGCCTCGGCCGCCACCTGCATGAATGCCTTGCCGCGATGACTGACTTCCATGACGGACATGCCGGCGCCGTTCCAATCGAGCAACTGCTCGCGCGCCTCTTCCAACACCTCGAGCGGCAGCGCGGCCGGTCCCGGAGAAAAATTGTATGCGCGCATCGCGATCAACCCTCAAGATGTCGGCGGTTCGTCCGGTTCGGCCCCTACGGCGCCATCGGTATCTGCGCCGCCATCGGATTCGGCAGCGGCCACGATGCCGTCGATACGTTCCAGACCCGACAGCTGATCGTCCCCTTCCAGGCGAATCAAGCGAACACCCTGGGTGTTGCGCCCCACCACGGAGATTTCCTTGACGGGCGTGCGCACGAGCACCCCCGCCTGGCTCATCAACATGATTTCATCATCGGTCCCTACCTGCAGCGCGCCGATCATCTGGCCGTTACGGTCGGTCACCTGCTGCGCGATCACGCCCTGGCCGCCACGGCCATGCGTCGGAAACTCCTCCAACGGCGTGAGTTTGCCGAACCCGTTGCCGGAGGCGGTCAATATGTAGCCCTGCTCGGCAACGATGAGCGCGTTCACGCGATGCTCCTCGCTCAGCTTGATGCCGCGCACGCCCGCAGCCTCGCGTCCCATTGCGCGAACCTCTTCCTCGAGGAAGCGGATCGCCTTGCCGCCGGTGGTGAACAGCAAGATGTCCTTGGTACCGTCGGTAATGGCGACGCCGACGAGTTTATCGCCCTCATCCAATGCCACCGCAATGATGCCGCTCGCCCGCGGCCGCGAGAAGAGAGCGAGCGAGGTCTTCTTCACGGTGCCGAGGCTCGTCGCCATGAACACGAACTTACCTTCCTCGAATTCCTTGATCGATAGCACCGCACTGATGCGCTCGCCGGGCTGCAACGGCAACAGATTGACGATGGGCTTGCCGCGCGAACCGCGGCTCGCCTGCGGCAACTGGTATACCTTCAACCAATACAACTTGCCGTGATCGGAAAAACACAGCAGCGTATCGTGGGTGTTGGCGACGAACAGCTTGTCGACGAAATCCTCGTCCTTGACGCTGGTGGCGGCTTTGCCGCGTCCACCGCGCCGCTGTGCCTGATAGTCCGAGACCGGTTGCGCCTTCGCATAGCCGCCGTGCGACAGCGTCACGACGACGTCTTCCGGCGTGATGAGATCCTCGATGCTCAGATCTTCGTGATTGACCAGAATTTCCGTGCGGCGTGCGTCACCGAAGGTCTCGAGCACGTACTCGAGCTCCTTGCGGATCACATCGAGCAGACGCTCCGGGCGCGCCAGAATGTCGGTCAAATCCCTGATCTGCAACAGCAGCTCTTGGAATTCGGCGATGATCTTGTCCTGCTCGAGTCCGGTCAGCCGGTTCAGGCGCATGTCGAGAATCGCTTGCGCCTGCGTGTCGGTCAGCAGGTAGCCGCCCGCGACGATGCCAAGCACGGCGGTCTCCGCTTCCGGCCGCGTGCTGATCGCACCGGCCCGCACCAGCATGTCCGGAACGGCGCCGGACCGCCACGGCCGCGCCATCAAGGCGATCTTCGCGTCCGCCGGAGAGGGTGATGCCTTGATCGCCGCGATGATCTCGTCGATGTTGGCCAGCGCGATCGCGAGGCCTTCGAGTATGTGGCCGCGCTCGCGCGCCTTGCGCAATTCGTAAACCGTGCGCCGCGTGACGATCTCGCGCCGATGGCGCAAAAACGCATCCAGCATCTCCTTCAGGGAAAGCAACCGCGGCTGGCCGTCGACCAAGGCCACCATGTTGATGCCGAACACGGTTTCCATGGTCGTTTGCGCGAACAAATTATTGAGCAATATTTCCGGGTTCTCGCCGCGCTTCAGTTCGATCACCACGCGCATGCCGTCCTTGTCCGACTCGTCGCGCAGCCCATCCGAGGCAATGCCCTCGATGAGCTTGTCGCGGACCAGATCGGCGATGCGCTCGATCAGTCTCGCCTTGTTCACCTGATAGGGCAGTTCGGTGATGATGATGGCCTGGCGATCCCCCTTCCCCACATCCTCGAAATGGGTACGGGCTCGAACATGAATGCGGCCGCGGCCCGTCTTGTACGCGGCGACGATTTCCTGCGCACCATTGATGAAACCGGCCGTCGGGAAGTCCGGGCCCGGGACGATCTGCATCAATTCGGCGAGCGTGATGTCGGGATTGCCGATGAGCGCGATGCAAGCGGCCACGATCTCGGACAAATTGTGCGGTGGGATGTTGGTGGCCATCCCGACCGCGATTCCCGACGAGCCGTTGATGAGCAAATTCGGAATTCGCGTCGGCAGCACCGAAGGTTCGCTCTCGGACTCATCGTAATTCGGATTGAAATCGACGGTTTCCTTGTCGATGTCGGCAAGCAGTTCGCCGGCCAGCTTGGTCATGCGTACTTCGGTGTAACGCATGGCAGCGGGTGGATCGCCGTCCACGGAGCCGAAATTGCCCTGGCCATCGACCAGCAGATAGCGCATCGAAAACGGCTGAGCCATGCGCACGATGGCGTCGTACACAGACGCATCGCCATGGGGATGATACTTGCCGATCACGTCGCCGACGACGCGCGCGCTCTTTTTGTAAGCCTTGTTGTATTCGTTGCTCAGCTCGCGCATCGCAAACAGCACGCGGCGATGCACGGGCTTCAAACCGTCGCGGACGTCCGGCAGGGCGCGCCCCACGATCACGCTCATGGCGTAATCCAGGTACGATTTGCGCATCTCGTCTTCGAGATTTACGGGCAATATTTCGCGTGCGATCTCGGCCATTTGCGAGAATCCGATAAGCCGTCAACGGCTACGTTTTAAGTGGTTTTTTGGAAGGCGAGACATGGTCTCAACATGCCTTTATCGTAGCACACTTCGACGCTGGTCTTCCGCCTCAAATATGGATTAGCCGATATACTCCCGGCATGCCCACCGTTAGTGCCGACTCATGCATTGCTTGCCGTTGGATCCTGCCCATGACGTCTCCGGACGCGCTCCTCGAAAACCACACATTGGTGGTGCGGGACGGTCGGATCATCGACGTGCTGCCGAGCCTCATTGCGGCGCAACGGTATGCGGATGCGGATCGCGTGGAACGGTCCCATCACGTGCTCATGCCGGGTTTGATCGACGCCCATACGTGCATCGTGCCGCACGTGGCGCAGGCCCCGCGTACCGAACACATGCGCGATACGGCGTTGCTCGGGATCGCCGCGATGCTGCGCGCCGGGACCACGTGCTTCTGCGGCATGGGTTATTTTCCCGAGGAATCCGCGCGCATGGCCGCGGCTCAGGGTAAGCGCGCCGTCATCGGACTGCCGATCGCGGAGGTCCCGAGTCCTTGGGCCGGCAGTCCCGGCGAGTATCTCAGCCGAGCAGTCGACCTGCGTGACGAGTTCGTCGGGCATCCCAGCATCACGACCGCATTCGCGCCGCTCGCAGCGTCGCACATGAGCGACAGCACGCTCGCGCGCGTCACGACGCTCGCCAACGAAGTCGACGCCGGCATCGTGGTTTGCCTGCATGAATCGGCGCGTGAAATCGAGGACTGTCTGGGGCGCCATGGCATGCGGCCCATCGAGCGCTTGCATGCGCTGGGGCTGCTCACACCCGCCTTGACCGCGGCACACATGGCGCACGTCAACGCCGCCGACATCGCTCTGGCGCAGCGCAGCGGCCTCGCGATCACGCTGTGCGCCGGCGCGAACTTGCGATCGGGTCATGGTGCGCCGCCCGCGGCCGCGTGGACCGGGAGCGGTTTGCGCGTGAGCGTGGGCACGGGCGCCGCGATCGATTCCGCGGACCTGTGGAGCGAACTGCACTTGCTGGCCTTGTTCGGCGGCCCCAGCCGCTTAGGCGACTGGGACGTGCTCGCGCTCGCCACGCGCGGCGCGGCGGCCGCCATCGGCTTGGACGACGAAATCGGCACATTGGAAACCGGCAAATGGGCCGACCTCTGTTGCATCGATCTGCTCGAGCCCGCGCTGCTGCGCAGCGTGGCGCCCGCCGCGACGCGACTGCTGTTCGGCGGCGCCCGCGCGAGCGTCAGCGACGTCTGGGTGGCCGGCAGGCACTTGCTCAATGACGGCGCGTTCACGCGCCTCGACTGGCCCGATCTCGCCGCCCGCATGGGTGACGAGCGGCGCAACGTAATGACGGGAGAATGACCTTGGCCGGATCGACTCACAATGCGGATCCCTCGGAACTTGGCAAATTCGCCGCCATGGCGCAGAGCTGGTGGGACCCGGGCGGTCCCTCGAAACCACTGCACGAACTGAATCCCCTGCGGATGGCTTATGTGCAGCGTATCGCGGCGTTGCCGGGGAAACAGGTCTGCGATGTCGGCTGTGGCGGCGGCATTCTGTCGGAGTCGATGGCGCGCGAGGGTGCGCATGTGCTCGGCATCGATCTGGCACAAGCGGTGCTCGACGTGGCCGCGTTGCATGCGCTCGAGTCCGGCATCACTGTCGATTACCGCGCGATCGCGGCGGAGGATCTGGCCATCGAGCGCCCCGCCGCTTACGACCTGGTGACCTGCATGGAAATGCTGGAACACGTTCCCGATCCGGCCGCCATCTTGGGAGCGCTGGCCAAGCTGGTGAAGCCCGGCGGTGACATCGTCGTGTCGACCTTGAACCGCAAGCCGCGGGCTTTTGCGGTCGCGATCATCGGCGCCGAATACATCGCCCGCGTGTTGCCGCGCGGTACCCATGAATATCTGAAGTTCATACGTCCGTCCGAGCTTGCCCGCTGGGGACGGGATGCGGGTCTCGACCTTACGGATCTTGCCGGCATCAGCTACAACCCGCTGACCCGGGCATTCCGACTCTCGTCCGACATGAACGTCAACTACCTGGCGCATTTTCGGCGCATCGATGCCGGCTGACATGGCGCCGCCGCTGCGCGCCGTGCTCTTCGACCTGGACGGCACGTTGCTCGACACCGCACCCGACATGGTGGGCGCGTTGAATGTGCTTCGATTGGAGAACCGGGCGCCGGTGCTGCCCTATGAGGACGTGCGCGGCGCGGTCAGTCACGGTTCGGCGCGTCTCGTGAAGCTTGGGTTCCCCGCGGCTGACGGCGCATCATTCGCCGCGCTACAGCGGCGTTTTCTCGAAGTCTATCGCGACAACGTCAGCGCGGGCACGCACCTATTCGCCGGCATGGATCAGGTGCTGACCCATATTGCCGCGCGCGGACTCTACTGCGGCATCGTCACGAACAAACCTGGCTATTTGACCGAGCCTTTGCTCGCACAGCTGGGTTTGTCGCATCGCTTCGGCTGCGTCGTGAGCGGCGACACGGTAAGCGCGCGCAAGCCCGACGCCATGCCCATGTTGCATGCGGCGCAGCTCTTGGGCGTCGCGGCGGCCGAATGCCTGTACGTGGGCGACGCGGAGCGCGACGTGCAGGCCGCGCACGCGGCCGGCATGTGCGCACTCGTCGCCACCTACGGATATCTCGAACCCGGCGAAGATTGGCGCGCCTGGGGTGGCGACGGTTTCATCGACACGCCACTCGCGTTGTTGGCCTGGCTGGACAGGCATCATCCGCCGTGAGCGACGGCACAGCGACTTGGCTCCTCGTCGCGTGGGCAGCCGCAGCCGGGTTTACGGGCCTGCTGTTCGGCGTGCTGGCAACGCTGCTGTGGCACGCGAAGCATGATCAAGCATTGCGCGTCGAGGTCGAGGTGCTGCGGGCGCGGCTCAAGACCGACGACATCGTGAGCTTCGAGCGCGAACAGTCCCTAACGCGCGCGCGCGAGCAGCTCCAGGGCGCGTTCGGCGACCTCGCGATGGACTCGCTGGTCCAGCCGATTCGCGAGGCGCTCGCCAAGACGGAATCCCAGATGCACAGCATCGAACGGGAGCGCATCGATGCCTTTGCGACCATAAGGAGCCAGATGGAAACGCTGGCGAGCGGGCAGAGTCTGCTGTCGCGCGAAACGCGCAATCTGGTCACGGCACTGCGCCGCCCCGATGTGCGCGGCCAGTGGGGTGAAATCACGTTGAAGCGATTGGTCGAACTGGCCGGTATGACGGCGCACGTCGATTTCACCGAACAGCATCATCAGCGGACCGAGTCCGGCGCCATCAGGCCGGACATGGTCGTGCACATGCCGGACAAGCGCGACGTCGTCGTCGACGTCAAGACGCCCTTGGATGCCTATTTATCGGCGGTGGATGCACAGGACGACGCGGAGCGCGCGAATCAGCTGCGCCGGCACGCGCAAATCGTCACGGCGCGGGTGCGTGAGTTGTCCTCGAAGAGCTATTGGGCGCAATTCGAAAACAGTCCAGATTTCGTCGTGTTGTTCCTGCCGGGCGACCAGTTTCTGAGCGCCGCTTTGCAGGAGAATCCAGGATTGATCGACGAGTCGCTGCGGCTGAACGTCATGCTCGCGACGCCGACCAGTCTCGTCGCGCTGCTGAAGGCCGTGGCCTATGGATGGAAGCAAACGGTGTTGGCGGACAATGCCGCGGAGATACGCCGTCTCGGCGAGGACCTCTACAAACGCCTCGCCGTCTTCGGCGAGCATCTCGGCAAACTCGGCAAGTCGTTGGGCAGCAGCGTGGATTCCTTCAACAAAGCCGTGGGCTCGCTCGAACAACAGGTATTGCCCGCCGCACGCCGCTTTCCGGAACTGGGGTTACGCGTCAGCCGCGAGATGGAACCGCTCGAACCCGTCGGCACCCTCGCTCGCACGCCCAGAACCGCGGCGTCCGCCGACTCCCTAGCTGAGAGCCGCTCTGAAGCCCCTTGAGGAGCCCTACCGCAGCCGCGCCGTGCCG
>Ga0116230_10003429_pt1 | contig 15472 bp, 14 predicted proteins | sample S1TSphfallax_3_FD_88678 | JGI IMG/M metagenome (GOLD analysis project Ga0116230, IMG submission 88678) | Host-associated microbial communities from peat moss isolated from Minnesota, USA - S1T2_Fd - Sphagnum fallax MG | ecosystem: Host-associated > Plants > Peat moss > Unclassified | place... | reverse complement strand
TCTCCCTTTTGTTGCCATTACTTTTTCAAGTTTTTTTTCCCCTCTCTTCATGGTTTTTTCCCTTCTACCATTGCATGCTCGCTTTTGTCATCACTTTCTCCCTTCTACCATTATTTTTTTTCTATCATTGATTTTTTTTTTTTTCCATGGTTTTCTCCCCTTTGCCATCGTTCATTCCCATCTACCATTGCTCTCTCCCCTCTGTCATTGTTCTCTCCCTTGTGCCATCACCATTTCCCATTTTCCATTACAAACTCTTTCCCCTCTACCATCATAACTTATAGCTAATTAATCAATGGAATGTTGTAGCAACCTTGTTGGGTAGATGCAAGCTATGGTGGTTCATTTTTGTGATGAAACGATGTTTTTTCCTTGGGTACCTTTTATTCAAATGCATATAATGATTAATATATTCTTAGATCTACTAATTGGGATTTGGATCAAAATTAATAATTTCATTATGAAAAAAGCTATGTGGTTATTTATTGATAAAAAATTAATTTGTTAGTAGTAATGAACTTTTAAAATCAAAAAATATGGATTGGTCATCTAACTGGAACATCACAAAATAGAAAAAAAAATTATTAATTCACATTCTAAATTTGTTATTGGGGCTCAATATATAATGTAGTACAAGATGATAAACTCATATGAAAAATCTATTTTTTGAAAATTTTAATTTTTTAATAGCTAGAGAGTGGTTAAAATTTGACCATATATTCATAAGTCTATATGAATTATAATTTTTGTTTGTTTTTCAAATTTTTTGTCTCAAAATATGTTTCTGAAAATTTTAGATGGGGCATTATTTTTATAGACTTTGTGGGGTTTTCTTTGGCAGTATTTAAATTCACACCTTTTTTGGTTAAATTCACACCCTTCGTGCGTCCGATTTTATGTAGATTAAACTTTAAAAGTATGCTCCTTTATCAGTTCAATTACTTCTGCAGGTAAATTCTCGAGTTGTGCCCTGATTGACCACAGACCCCACACTTGCGTCCTTCCACATACTCAAAGTGAGACTTCTCTCTAGTTGTGTTTATCTTGTTCTTAGAGCCTGCAGGTCTGCCACGTTTTTTAACCACAACCAAGGGCTCTTGAACTTGAACATTAGGCGTATCTAGGACCTAATTGAGGTGGGCAATCAAACTGCATGCTCAAGGATTCCCATTATCGAGTATTTGATGTAGGGTAGCCGGCATCGTCTGCATGAATAAACTTCGTGGTGCCATTGGTTCGTGCAGTGGCGCAACTACATTGACACTTGGAAGGATCAGGGGTTTCTGTCCAACAGTCACTACTCATGAATGTCCTATAGGAGAATCGGAATCTCGGTTTCTAGATAGTCGCAAATGTAATGATGACAAGGCAGCCCCCACGATTTTGTGGACCGCGCAGAGCATGGCTACTCCTCATGTCCCCCCTTTTCAATGTGCTTAAGTTGTTGCAGAAGCTTGTCCAGAGCAAAATCAAAGACCTTGTAGATCAAGTCCTTGAAGTAGCTATGGCCGAACTGATGTGCCTTATGCACCCTCTACCCCTCAATTGCAGCATTTAGTTCCATGCGTTGATTGGCCAACATGAGACCCAACCGCTTCATTAACGTCAAGAGGTGAAGAACGCTGACACAGAGATACGACTTGATAACGTGGTGGTTTCCTTCCACCCTTGAGGTACTAGCGCTGCCAAAGTGGGGAAACTCGTCAATGTAACAGGCAACAAACCTCTCCTTGTGAGGCATCCATGTCGTGTTAACATACTGCCAGGCACTTGGATGGGTTCCTGAATAGGTCTCCTTGAATACACTAAGAGTCGCATCAAACAGTTTGACCAACGTGCTAGAGACAAAGATATTCCATTGCTCCATAAATTATTGCCCCTCAACATCGGAAAAGCATGTATTGCAATTAGCAAGAATGTTCTTGTTGATGTGCTAGGAATAAAGGATGTTGTGGCAGCCCGAAAAGACTATGCAATCCCGTTCATTAGGGCCAACTCTCGGTCCGTGCAGAGGACTTTTGGAGTCATGACCTTGGAAAACTGCTCTAGAACCCAAGCATACACCTCCTCATTCTCCGCGTGTAAGAAAGTGAAGCCAGCGTTGAACGTCACATAAGTTGACGTGATGCCGACCACGTTCAGCAGAGGCATGTCGAACTTGTTGGTCTTGTATGTGCAATTTAGAAGGAAAACCGTGCCGAACGTCTGGCACATGCTCACTGATGACTAATACATAAAAAACATATAGTCAACGACACCTTCCACTAGTCGCACCTTGTTGAAGTAATCAGAGCAGGAGATTAGCTCCACCAGAGCTTCGATGGGTCGACGACCTCTCAACTCCTCCGCTCGAGCAACAACAAGCTCGTTGTAGATCTCCCTGGCCATCGAATGGTTATTTGCAAACTCTTTATGAAGAATGGAGAGAATGTCCTTTGGCGCCAAATTTTGCCCACCAAGCACTCGCACTTTAGCTTTTTCTAACTCGCTTAAGGGGCGCTTGACCGCATGGCCTGCCAAGTTGCCACTAAGCTCGTGGTTGTGGTTGCCTAAGATCTTACTGACTACTCAGACACCCTTCACCGACGAGCAAACGATCTCAAACTCATAGCCAGTTCACCTTGTGTGTGTCTCCCTTTGTTGGGTTTCATCCGTCAAGTTCAACATGTTCACGTACTCCCCACCTCGGTCACACTTCATGACCATTCGCTTCTCCTTGCTTGTCTTGATGGTGAGGACCACTCCTTCCTATTCGTAGTTGTTGCTGAGATCTTCGATTAGCTCTTGCCGCGTTGCGAACTCCATCTCCTATTGTGTTGCGTGTACTGCTTACAAGGGGGTGGAGCAAACACACTCAAATTTAATCTGCATATAATCAGACGCGCGAAGAAAGGGTGTGAATTTAACCAAAAAAAAAGTGAATTAAAAAATTTCCTTTTTTTTTAGGACTTCCAAAAAAAATAAATGTCATCAACTACATTGAATACAGATTTTCACATAGATTTGGGAAGGTTTGTAGGGGATTAAACATGTATTATTCAAATATGTAAATAATAATAATTTAAAAAATAACAACCATGTCCATTTGAATCATTTTAAATAATCTTGTATGGACTTGTAAGGAGATAAAAATTACCAAAAATGAGCCACTTGACTGTGCATCTACCTTGCTCGGGCATGGCTTTTTGCAAGCATATTTGTTTTTGCCCTTGCTCTAACTTCTAATTGTGAAATTGTTCAAATGCCAAGGTTGATGTTTTTATACCCTTAAAGATGGGTTTTGAAACCAGCTTGGAGGTTATGGTGAAATTTGTCACCTACTTCTCTAATTGCAATTGTTGACTAGGCTTAGTTGAAATTTGCATTATATCATTTTTCAACTAGCCTTTGAATTATTCTATCTATAGCATTATGCAAATCTAGTACACGCATTTTATTTGTTTCCTCCCTTTCTTTTCTCCTTTGTTTTCTAATTACTTCTATTGATTTTTTGTCCATAGTTTTTTTATAGAGAATCTACAAATATTCATCAAAAGTAACAAGATGGGACTGACTATAGTCCATTAATGGCTCTTTGATGCTTATTTTCCTTATAGGCGGATGCAAGAAGGACCATAAATCATGAAGGCAAAGTGGAGCTTGAGCTCTTCTAGAATGCAACAATTCCTCTTTAGGTTCATGTGTAGGTTCAAATAGATCAACTTTGTAATCTTACTTTTTGTTTTTATATTTTCTAGGTTACTAAAACTTGCAAGTTTTTCCACATAGTACCTTGGTAATTGCTCCTACCCATCAACATTAGCTCTAGTTGTAACAAGTTCATCAATAATGGTGGCTATGTTGATTAATTTTGCAGTTGTTCCATTTTCACCCCAATTTTTTGAATCATTCATTCTTCCATTAAAATTTTCTACATTGTCCTCATCTAATGTGTCGTTGTTGTGATCAACAATGTAAAGTCCATTGGGTTTAGTTTTTCCATCCATAGCCTTTGGATTCAAAGGTTAGATTCTTATAACTTGAAACCCATTCTTGATTTTTTTTGGACAAAGCCAAATCTAATGCCTTATCTTCCCAAATTGCAAGTGTAGCCTTGTTTGGTTCATTGTAATTATTTTTAATCTTGTCATTTTCTCTTTCTTTTCTTAAAGTTGTTTTGAAGGGCTTAAAACAACTCACATTTAAAGGCTACAAGCCATGGGAGGTGTGTGAGGGTAAGGTAATCATATCTATGCCAAATTGTTATTCCTATTCTATTGCTTCTAAATTAACATGTGAACCGTGTCCATTTAAAGCTAATAGATGATTGTTGCTTAGAAAGATACCACCTAGTACTAACCTCTTGAAAAATGACATAAGTTTTTTGAATAAGAAACTTGTGATCTTGCTTACATAAGGATGTTAAGTTTTGATAAAACAAGTTGCAAAAGCTGGTAGTCAAACCTTGGGTTCTATTGATGTTTAGTCCTTCTACAAGACAAATGTTCAACTTTGGATGCATGCATTCAAATCAATATCACCATGAGTTCCCAAGTAGCCCATTTTGAAATGGGGTGGGTTGGGTTTGAATAACTTTTGCCACCTTCCATTTGAATTCCTATAGTGTTATGGAAAGCCCACATTCCTACATACTTAAAACCCATACAACAATAGCTTCTTCTTCTTCTTCTTCTTATTTAGTTAATACACATGGTGGTCCATTTTTCTTGCTTTTGGTCTTCCCAAATAGGTGGTTAGAGAATGAAGTTACAAGTATGCCCCAAAACTTGTTAGCTCCCTACAAAAAAGTTATGCTTCTTTCAATTACATCCATGGTTACTTTTAATCATTCATTTGACCATTTTCCTTTTGGATTTTTAACAAGCACCCTATTTGTTCTTACTAACCTTTGTATTATGTTTGACATAATTTGAGGAAGGACATTCTCCTTGTCTGCTTCTTGTTTGTCTAACACCCCATTTCATCTCCTACGAAGGATGTTGAACATCATGATGTTCCTAGTTTTCTTGGACCCAACTTCCAAAAGCTTGGTGGAATGCGTTCAAGCCCCATTGGTGGATTTCCCTTATTTTTCATTATGTCTAAACCAAGAAAACAAGAAGTGTGTTAGTTTAGGGAATTTGTGCAATCTATATTCATGTGTTAAGACACTAGTGTTGATTAGATCAAAGATGTCTACAAAATTATTCCAATCAAAATCTTCATTTGTTGTTGTTATGTAGGCTATAGGAGTGTATTTAATTATACGTTATACTTAAACTCTAGCAAATTTGCACTAACCTATTGGTTTGCATTCTTTTCTATTACAAGGACAACTAATTTAACTATCCATCAAATGAACTTATTGAAACTTTCCTTGTAAATCTTGTCAATATATGCAATTATGTTCTCATCTTGGTGATTGTTTGTCCTGGATAGTTCTAGTATCTCTTTTTTCACAATCTGCAACACCTTTTTCCTTTTGGTAGGCAATTCTATGGTCTCTGCTTTCATTTTGCTAAGCAATTCAATCTTCTCTTTTTTGACTAATGTGTTTGAAATCTCTATACTTTCCTTAGGCACTTGTGATTTAAACACTATTGCACTAGGACATAACAACTCTAAGAATGCTTGAAGTTCATCTTCCACGTGTTGTGGTAGTCTAAACATGTCCATTTGCAATTTAGCTAAGTTAAGTTGAATGTAATACAATTACATTTACATTGTCAACATTTTGATTGTGATGGGTTGTTTTGGCAAGAAAGAAAATTAAGAATTTCTTAAATCCTTAGGTTTAGAAACTTTGCAATTTAATGTGGTCCTAGAGTCCTTTAATGTGTTGTACCCATTGCAACCCTAAAATTTGTATTCATCACCAAACACTAAAAACACATAATGGAGTTCATTGTTTGTAAATCTACCCTAAATCACACCTTACACCAAACACCTAAAGCCCCAAGTACACTTGGATTTTTTAGATTTGCAAAATGTATGTGCATTGCTTTGTAATGTATATGAGCCCATGTCCAAACATTACCTTCAGTCATAGATCAACAAGAATTAGAATTGTGCCTTCAAATACCCTTTTCACCAATGAAGTTTGTCCAATAATGTGGTTAATGGCCATATAGATGTACACATATATGTGTGCTATAATATTCTTTAAACCTTCATCAACAACCACCTTCCACTAAATAAATGAACAAAATATTTGTATAAAAATTCGTTGATGCTCCCATGACCAAACATAAATCCAATGTCACTTGTTGGAACTATATAAAATGCCAAACACAATTTTGTATCACCAAGCGTTCGATGATAGGGCAACATATGAATAGCCATAGGGCCATCCTTATTTGCTAACCCCGCCCCCAGTAGTGGTTATTCTGGGTGTTTGGTCATGGGTAGTGTTCGGTCATAGGGCAGCTATCCTATTTGTATAGGGGACCAGATCACCTGGGCAGGTTATTGCATGTACTTTCAGCTTGATTGCCCATGCACATTGTCTTAGTGGTTGAGTCCCAGTTAAAATTTTCTGTCTACCAGCTAGAAACTGGCAACTTGGACACCCTTCAGCCAGAGGGGTTTTGGTTGTCAATTGCAATCTGGTAGTCGAGTGCCAAAATAATTATTTTTTAGGGCCCCCATGATTTGACATGTAAACATGCAAATGTTTTCACCTCTCCTAGTGTTACATTGGTGTGATCCTTATTAGTTAGTTCATGGGTGCCCTCATAACCTTTTTTTTTTTTTTTTTGAAAGAGACATATCCATTGGCTAATAAGCAATAATTTTTGGTAAAATGAGCACTCCCCAACAGGATCACCTCTTTTGACGTCCAGTTGCAGAATATATACAATTGCATTCTGTAACAGCCGACCTTTTCAGTTTATATACCTACTGGAGAGTTGAACTTTGGGCAAACCATATGGGATAAAATTGAGGTGCTATTGGGAACACCTTAGGGAACAACTTGGGAAAGAGGAAGAAAAACAAAAAATAATTTCCCCCACCCCACCCCCGAAAGGAGAAAACAGGGCACATTGTGAGTGCATGCTGAGCCTTCCCATTGGATGCATGCACCATTGTTGACCTGGGCTATTCACAGGGGCAGAATTTTGAGGACATAAGTGCCCCCATTTGAAACGGGGCGTACGTATTATTCTGTTTCATATTAATTAGTTGAGGGTGCCTCACAAGTTCAACTGTTTTTTTGGGTTGCAATGAGCCAATTTGATTGGCCCATCACAGAAAAAAGTTGAAAATACAGAGGCTCCCCAAAAATAGAAGATTCCATGGAAAGATGGAGTGCCTCCCCCTTTGGCCCACCTACATAGGTGAGAAGGGGAAAACTTTGGGCAAAACATATGGGATTAAAGCGAGGTGCTACTGGGAACAGAATTGGGGAACATATTGGGAATCTGATGGGAACCCATTGAGAACTTGAAAGGAACGTGTTAGGAACAAAGGAAAAATGAAAAAAAAATCCTCTAAACCCTAAACCCCCACCCAAAACTTAAAAGAAAACAAGTCATTGTGGGTTCACATATGAAATCAGCCTAAATGTGACTCACAAAATTGAGTTGTCTGAAAATGCATACAATAGTGAGCGTTAATAGACTTCTTGACCGTCACTTCACACTGAGGCCATTATTTAATGATTTCGAATAAATTGTCTTTTTCCCCAACAAACCTGAAAACGAAGAGGAAAATAAATTGTTACCCACAAAACCCAGCCAGCCCCAATAGCCACAGTATACTGGGTTCCACCCTAGAAACCATTCATTCAAAAGTTGTAGCAATTTTGAATGTTCTTCCGAATCCCTTTTGTGGAACCAATTTTGGGAATAGTTAATCTTGTCTGCATAAAGTTTGTTACGTGTGTGTGTGAATTTTGACTCTTGGGTCACAAATTTCACAACCTTTTTTCATCATTCTTCGATTGAACCCACAATCCACTTGCAAAGCCAAGCGCACTGGGTGGGACTCACTTGGCCCAATGACATCTCTTTACTATTATTACTACTATATACAAAGAAGACCTCAACCTACTACCCCCACAGAAATCAAGGCACTTTGAGTCCATGTTGAGGTGCAATGGGTCATAACTATTTTATATTCTTTTGGACCTGGATACATTTCCAGCACTTTCCTAGATCTTTGCAGCCACGCCCCCCGAGGAAATAGGAATCCCTTTCTCTTTTTCATTAAGGCACAGATAAGGTGAGATCTAGCCCATTTTAGAGGAGGGTCCAGGGTCCCATTTCCTAGGAACCAATTTGGACTGATTTGAAGCAAATTCAATCCTTGAATTCGACTCTATGTTGGTTCTCCAAATCAGGAACTCTCGTTTTAGCACTGTTTTTTGGGCCAAACCAAATTGATTTTCACTCCAAAATAGGTGCCATGTAGATTTAGCCTCAATTTGTCAGTTTTTGGTCTTGGACCTTTGTCTAGAGGCCTTGGGACCAATTTAAAGCTTTTGATCGATAGGATTGCTTGAATTCATTGGTTCCCAGACCTTGGACTCTTGTCTAAAGTTGCCCAAACTATGTGGAGGGTAAAGCTGCTGGTCGGAGGACTCAAAGTGTTTTTTTTTGTGGTGAAACTTTAGCCATTTTGCCAAAAATATATATCTGAAAAATATTTGGTAATAAATTCCCTGTTTTAAAAATAATTCTCCATATATTTTTAATTTTATTGTAGTGTCTTGACAAGTCAACAATGGAGACAACTCCAAAATATATTGTGTACTTTTCAAAGTAGAATTTTGTTTCAACCAAGTTGCAGAGGAAAATTATCATATAAAACAGCAAGGTGGTTTTATTGTACAATTTGGTTTTAGCACAGGTCCCAATTGTATCTTTACTTAATTAAAAAAACACAAACTCAGACATAAATAGATGATCACATGTTAATTGACACACGTAGGTCTGGTAGGTGGGGCAGGGTTCTTACACTTACTCCCTAAGAGTAGAGAACACCATGTATATAGAAGATGACATCCACACCTAGAATCTTCACAGCAGAACAAGAATCCACACCACAAACATGGCAGCTCGCTGAAAAATCGCAATGGCTTGCACATGTCAGCTCATTGGAAAATCACAATGGCTTGCACTTGCTGTAGGGGCACATGCGGTAGGGAAATTATTAAGTGTGATTACTTGCATTCTAGTTCAAGTTGCGAGGGATTGAAACATTGGCATGAATTGACGTTGTCAAAAGGCAGTACCGTTGAGCTGAAATATACAGCAGCATAGATGCCGTCACACACCTCAAAAAGGTGCGGCTGATGAAAATAGGGACATCCAATTGCTCCCAAAAGATCCCAGCCACTCATCTCTGATATTTTATTAATTTAATAATTTATTTTGAAAAGTAAAGTTGAAAGAAAATTTTGGTGCCTCCTTCTCTCCTTTCAAAACAGAATTACTGCTCACACAATAATAAAAAAGAATCATCTTTTAGCTTATTGCTTCTGAAATCTTAAACACAATAATAATGAAAATCAATTCTTTCCTCAATCATTTAAATTTTTTTCAAGATATTGAAGTTTTTTGCACTAGAGTTGTTTGTTGATAGTTCAATTTGTTATTAGCTTTTTTCTTCACAAGCTTTTTTATTTCAACCATGGAAGGTTATATACATGAAGATTACTCACAATCACAAGAGTGGAATCAAAAATTCTCAGGAGAGGTGAATTGCCTTTTGCACTTTGAAATTCATAATCATTGAAAGATAAGCTTTGAAGTTTGGATCTAATATGATCATTCCCACCCATGCATTATATAAGAGTGTGTTTTGGATGTGGAAAAGTAACCACCTTGTCAGTGTGACTAAAAGAATGATTTGAGTGCAACATATTTGCATAGGATGTGGTATGTAGCAAAAGTCATTGCAGAGCAAATTGTTTGATTGCTTGGTTCTCACGGCACAGTCTCCTACTAGGGTTTCATCAAATTATCTAATTGATCCAGTGGCTTTACTATTAATGATCTTTTACTTTTTAGAATCTTGTATTCAAGTTTACAGGTGAGGATTGAGATATATAAAAAAATTAAAAAGATTGCAATAAATATTGATGCAAGTCTATATAACTAGTACTACTGTAGCCTTTGTTGTTGGCCCAAGTGTGAACATAGTGAGGGCTCAACTGATTGTTCCTTCCAAACCCAATTTTTGCAATTTGTTTGAATTTCCAGCAACAAAGTCCACTTAAAAATCAATATCTTCCACAACTTAGCTCCGAGAATTGTGAAATAAAATTTATTAAATCTGACTCACCGAGGGCTTTCCAACAACACCAAGAACCCCCTCCATAGTCCAATACAGTTCTTAGGTGTGATTTTATTTAGTTTTCATTGAGAAAATGGTTCAATAATCAATAGCTTCCATACCATAGCTCCAAACAGTCTCAAATCAAGTTGACACACCTTACTCATCGAGAGCTTTCAAAAGATACCAAGAGTGAGGCATGAAGTGCTGTGGTTTGGGAGACCTTAACTTGACAAAACAAAACAAACTAACTTGTTTCATAGATAGATGTGTGGGGATGCTTTAAGTCATAAAAATATTATAATTGCAATATATAATTCATTTCTCTCTCATGCATCATGTGAAATAATGTTCTGACATTTATACTTTTAATATAAACAATCCTTGTGTTCCAATATAAGGGAAGAGGTTCCACCTAAGGGACTTGAAGGGCATCAAAGTCAAAATGAGAGCTGAGCTCAAGTTGGAGGGTTAGGGGCCCTCTCTAATTCTCAAAAGGGAAGAAGAAGCCTTTCCTGGTTTGTAAAGAATGCCCAATTTTTTTCCTTTGTATGACCAAAATTAGGGTTCTGGTACTGTGTTTTCCTTACTTCAAGGATTTCTCTATCGTGTAAGGTTCATGCTCTGATTTTTGGTTTTGTTGATGAAGACAGAAAATGATGGACAAAAAATCTGTTCAGATGAATGAAAAAATTGCCAGTTCATTACACCAGATAATGGCAGCCCTCTCAGCTCTTCCATGTAATTCAATCCTAGCACTTGGCCTACCACCCTCACTGTGGGACTTCAAACATGAAAGAGCGTCTAGGGCTTGGGGATTGTTATTGGGAGTGTGCTTTCATAGAGTGCGCCCCCAATAGTAGGTCAAAATAGACTAATACCACAAATGAAAGTCATCCTCATATTGGATGACATTTATGAATTTCAAAATGAATAATATACATAATTTGTACCAAAATACATACATATTGTATAAACAAATACAATTCAAGAACGGATGTCATTCAAATGTTCATCAAAATATTTTGAGTCCATGAATGAATTTATATAATTATTGTGGATGAAATACATCCAACCCAAAGAGTTCACAAAGAATGATTGCATAAACATGAATATACATGAAAATTCAAAACATAGAATTCAAGGAACAAATAAAATAAACCATTGTTTTGTTTTCCAACAATTGTTATTCATTACATGATGTGCATAATCTTGAAACTATTGTCAACAAGTTACAATGTTCCAACAAAAGTCAACACAAGAAATGGACAACAACACATACGTAGGCAATATGTAAACATAATATTTATTCATGGATAGGACTACAGAAGAACCAATAAAAAATCTATTGTCTTCTTCATCACACTAGCCATGGAAGGGAGTTTTCTTCCCCCCACCCCCCCCTTTTTTGTTTTTTTCATCACGCCTGCCACCGAGGTGAATTTTGTCCCCCTCTTTTTCTTTGTCTATGATTGTCACAACAACAATAAAGTTCCCCCATCCTTTTTTGGCCTTTGTTGTCACAACAGCCATTATGGGTAATGAAGCTCCCCTATTTTGTTTTCATGTGTATGGCCATTGCAACAATCCCCAGTTTTTGTCTTTTCCTTCATGGCAACAGCAACTAAGGGGAGTTTCTTTTCCCCTCCCCTTTTTTTTGGTTCCCTTTCTTGCAAGAACAAGAGGGGTTTTTTCTCTTATACAAAGGTTTCTTGGAGCTCAGCACAAATTGTTGCTAGGGTGCAGTTGCGAATCAATGAGTCAATTTGTTTACTTTGTTTTAAAAAACTTATAGTCCTTTTTGCTAAACAAAAAAGTTTCATAGAAATGACATTTTTAACAATTTTTTTAAATATTAATTTTATTTATTATAATTTTCTCAATATATCACATTTTTTTGTTAATCATTTTTTAATAAACATGATTTTTTTAAAATGTAAGATTTTACATTAGATTTTTGTGTTTCATTTGGAAAGGTGATCATAATTTCAAATCATGCCAAAACATGTTAATTTTGAACTTTATTCTTTTGTATTGGAAGCTACAACTTTGTTTTAAACACCATTTACATTGCATCACATTTACATGTCATAAAGGACTCATGAACATTAATTATATTCGATTAAAAAAAATCTGTTATTTTGAATTTTTTAATGTGTGTCTAATAGTCCCCTACTATTACAAAATAAATTCATATCAAAAAGCTTGTATATTATGAAAATGAAGGTCTTTGTGTGAAACTAATAATGTTTGATAGAACATTTACACAACTTTAAAGGTCTTTGCTCAAATCAAAACTCAAAATTTAAAAAATCTAATGATTGAATTTAGATTTTTCAAGATCCTTGTTAATCATAAAGCACAACTTGTCATGAAAAAATACCACACATGCATATATTAAAAAAAGTGCAATTTTGAACATGATTTGACATGGTTTTTGGCTCATTGTTTCACGTTTTTATCCACTAGCAATAGTTTGTTGAGCTTTAATGATTTTTATTTTTTATTTTTTTAAGTGGAGCAACCAAGGATCAGAACTTTCCTTTTTTTCCTCAAGGTGTTTTAATGTACATTATAGGTGGTGCAAACTATTGCTAGCGACAATTATTGAGGTCCATTTTTTTTCCTTCAAATTTGGTGGAGTGGGAAGATCATTCTATTTGTAGGAGAGTATTGTGGTTGGCCATATGTTTTGTTTAAAGAATCCTTACCCATTCAACATTCCAAAACTTATATCCTTAATTCAATTGAAGACTAAAACTTAATATGATACTTCAAAGATTGTTGAAAACCCAAGAACCCAATTTCTCAAACCATACGAATGGAGTTTGTTGGAATTATGTGTAGATGCCAAAAGATGCAGATGTCTTTGTTCTTGAAGATTTCTATGAAAATCAAGATGACCCACTACAATTGGACAAGAGGATCAAGTTTGCACAAGTTGAAAATCAAACCCCATACCAAGTCCAAATTTGGTATCCCTTTGTGCAGAATGGTGGCCATGCCAATAGTGCATCCTGCACTTTTGGTGGATATTTGAAAGATGGAGGCCAGTTTCCAGCTTGGGTATGAGGAAGGTCATAGGGTTTTTAATGCTTCCCAAACAAATAATTTGGGAAAGGATATGGATGTGACCTCAGATAGTACTTTTTTGAAAACAGAATTTCATGCAGTTTTGATGCGAGAAGTTGTAATCCCAGATTTGCAACCTTGCATTTATCTTGTACAACACCCATTTCCATTCAGAGAACTTCAGGGTTCAATCAGTTTCTTGTCAGGAGGCTCCTACCTGCAGTGGAACATAAGAGTCTGAATACATTAGAAAGCTTGACAATATGAAAGAGCTATGGGTACCAACCAAATGATTCCAGATTTCATTTGAGTTCGATGGAAAGAAGTTTGTTGAGTGCTATTGATAGTTGCCTCAGATGAGAGCTGATATTGAAATTGAGTGTGGATGACAGGTTTTTGCTGATGCATACAAGTCTCCTCTAAGTATTATCATCCTGGATGACATTGAGAGGTGGGGAGTCTTTAGCTGTCCTCACATCAGTAGTTCATTCCATTAGAGCATTATTTGTGTTTATTGATTCCATTAGTTTATGCAGAGCCAACCAATTCATGTAATCTTAAGAGACTCTAAAGAAGTGTATGTCTTCTGTGAATACTTGAACAGTCATATGCTCCAATATATTTGTTGAGCTGAGCAGGTTGCTGGGCTATCTCCATATTGGAAGCTTCTCCAGTAGGGTTTTGGAAACCATCATTCATCTTCTCCAAATGACTCCACAGGTTACAAAAACTTCTTGTACCCTTAGTTGACATCAATAAATATGTCAGGTTATTGACATATTTAATTTTTCAACAAGAAATTGCAGTCATTTAGAATTTGTTGGACCCTCTACCAGCTCTTTGATGATTGGCAGGAAAGCAAACTGTTAGTGATAGGAACCAGCAGCATTATTGTGGAGGACCTTAAGCTAATGAAGCTTCTCAATGCTTTTAATGTCCATCTTAATGTGCCAACATTGAGCCTGACAGATATGAAATAGGTAGTTTTTCTGTTGGCAATAAGGTGCTCCAAGTTGCTCTTGAACATCAGTTTTGTTCACATTGATTATTGATTTGTTGGCTGATACTTTTTGCAGTGCCTCAAGAATGCCTTGCTCTATTCAAATCATATTATCTGTGGAAAGTTCATGAACTAAAAGCCTGTAGATCATTGTTTTTCCTAGTGAATGCCAAAGTTAGTTTGAGAAGGAGCCATGTCCTTATTTACCATGACCCTTCAGAGAAGAGAAATGTTTTTCAGTGTCTTGTACTCCCTCAATGATCTTTGATCATCACCTCCTTTGATCAGTGAGACTGGTTTCTAGCATTGCACAAGGAATAGCGACTTGGTTTCAGTGCAGCAAATACATGCGTTGGTAGTATGAGCTCTCATTTTCGCCTTCATGCTGCAGGTGCTGGAACCACTTGATGTCTTTGATTCAGCAGACATCAACAATGCTCTAACAGCTCTGGATGCAGAGGTGCAAGCTCTCATTTTTCCATTTTGGGTGGTATGGAATTTGTGAAATATCTCAAGTGAGTCTGTTTAGTTTTGCATTTGAAATCTGCTGCTTGTCCAGAAACCTGCACACACTTCTCCAATGTTGCCACCTACTTGCCAGTTGCTTATTTCAAGATTTCTGAGTCAGTGAATTTTTCCCTGTTTTCAGATTCCAATCAAGAGATTGTTAATGATGATTAACATGGCACAATGTGGGGGCAAAGGAGCACATGTGTCCAAAGGCCATGAGAAAATCCAGCTCCGTTACTTCTACAAGTGCCTCGAGATGACCAATACCTTCTCAAACATCTGTTAGGTGTTCACAATGGCCACACAGAGCATTCATACCTTCGTGTTTGAGGAATAAACCATGAGATCATATGCCAGGCCCCCAGGCTTCTTAATTTATTAGTTTACTTCTGATCTCCTAAAATGGTATGAATGTGTCGACATTAGATTTAAGACAAATTGGGTTATGTGTGGATATTTCAATCTTATATATTAAAGCAATAGTGTTTGTGTGTCTGTGTGGGCAGTGCTTGGAAGATTCTTTCAGTCACTGCTCGTTCCGTGTGGTGTCTGTCTGTCTGTGGTGACAAACAGGGCAGGGCAGCCGCTGCGGGGGCCGAGCGAGGTGCCATTTCTATTAAAGAAATCCTTGGG
>Ga0116230_10003426_pt1 | contig 15476 bp, 10 predicted proteins | sample S1TSphfallax_3_FD_88678 | JGI IMG/M metagenome (GOLD analysis project Ga0116230, IMG submission 88678) | Host-associated microbial communities from peat moss isolated from Minnesota, USA - S1T2_Fd - Sphagnum fallax MG | ecosystem: Host-associated > Plants > Peat moss > Unclassified | place... | reverse complement strand
TCGCTGCTTTGACTGGCGCCGGGTGTTCCCCATCCTGGTCGAAACCGCCGCCCTCTCTGGTGCGATCCTGCTGATTATCGGCACCGCGTCCGTGATGGCCTGGGCGCTGACGCAAGCGGGGTTTGCGCAGTCCCTGACCACCGCGATGACGACGCTGCCGGGCGGGAATTTCGGGTTCTTGGCGGTATCGATCATTCTGTTCATCGTGCTGGGGAGCGTGCTGGAAGGGCTGCCGGCGATGGTGCTGTTCGGGCCGCTGCTGTTTCCGATTGCGCAGCAGTTGAACATCAATGTGGTGCAATATGCGATCGTGGCGATTCTTTCGATGGGGATTGGATTGTTCTCGCCGCCGTTCGGGGTGGGGTTTTATCAGAGCTGCCTGATCGCGCGGACGACCAGCGAGCAGGCGATTACCAGGATCTGGCCGTATATGGCGGTGCTGGTGGTGGCGCTGATTCTGGTGGCGAGCGTGCCGTGGTTGTCGACCGGGTTTTTGCAATGAAGCCGGTGGTCCCGACCTGCGCAATCTGACCGAAGAATAATGCGGTAATTCGTCAACGAATCTTGGCGTGTTTCGGCATTCAAGACCGGAGATTCGGTGAGGGCAATGTCTGCGCGGGCGTTTCGCGGCAAGCAAGCCGTGGATGGCCGCTTTCGCGGCCATGACGGGACTGGGGGTGGTTATCGATGGCCGGCGGATCGGCTTGGCATCACGTATCCAAATTCGCCACCTTCAACGCGTTTGCGACGATGAAATCGCGGCGGGGTTCTACGACGTCGCCCATGAGGGTGGAGAACACCTGATCGGTGTCTTCGGCGTCGCCGATTTTGACTTGCAGCAGGCGGCGGACGGTGGGGTCCATGGTGGTTTTCCAGAGGACTTCGGGGTCCATTTCGCCGAGGCCTTTGAAGCGGTTGATGGTGAGGCCCTTGCGGCCATAGGCGAGCATCATGTCCAGCAAAGAGGCCGGGCCGTGGACGGGGCGGGGTTTGTCGTCGATCGTGATGCTGGCGCCGGCGCCGAACAGGGCCGCCAGGCGGGCGGTGCGTTCGGCGAGGTAGCGGGCTTCCACCGTGCGCAGCACCGCGGCCTCAACATGGTAGCGCTCCGCCACGCCGCGGACCATGCGGCCCAGGGTCACGCCGGCGGCGTCACTCGCCACCACCCAGCCGCGCTCGGTCGGCAGCGCCAGCGCGTCCAGCCGCGCCGCCAGCGCCTGGGCGCGCTCCGGATTGGTCAGCGCGTCCGGCGCCAGCAGCCCGGCGATCGCCATCTGCTCCAGATACATTACCGGCAGCAGACGGTTCAGCGCGTTCAGGCGGTTCACCACCTCGCCGATCCAGGCCATCTGCTCGCGCAGTTCGGCACATTCATAAACCAGCCCATCGCCCGCGGTCAGCCGCGCCTCGCCCAAGGCGCGTTCCAGCAGGAAGGCTTCCAACGCGGCATCATCCTTCAAATAACGCTCATCATTGCCGCGCTTGGCGCGGTAGAGCGGCGGCTGGGCGATGTACAGAAAGCCGTGGTCGATCAGCTGCGGCATCTGGCGGTAGAAGAACGTCAGTAGCAGCGTGCGGATGTGCGAACCGTCCACATCCGCGTCCGTCATGATGATGATGCGGTGGTAGCGCGCCTTGGTGATGTCAAACCCGCCGGCCTCCGGCTCGCCGCGGCCGATGCCGGTGCCGAGTGCCGTGATCAGCGTGCCGATCTCCGCACTCCCGAGCATCCGGTCAAACCGCGCCCGCTCCACGTTCAGGATCTTGCCTTTCAGCGGCAGGATGGCCTGATGTTTCCGGTCCCGCCCCTGTTTGGCGGAGCCGCCGGCGCTGTCACCCTCAACCAGAAACAGTTCGGAATGCGCGGGGTCGCGCTCGGAGCAGTCCGCGAGCTTGCCGGGTAGGCTGGAGATGTCCAGCACCCCCTTCCGCCGGGTCAACTCGCGGGCCTTGCGCGCCGCCTCGCGGGCGGAGGCGGCGTCCATCACTTTCTGGACGATGTTCTTGGCTTCTTTCGGGTGGGTTTCGAACCAATGCGTCAACGCGTCAGCGACCGCCGCCTGCACCACCGGCTGCACCTCGGAGCTGATTAGCTTGTCCTTGGTCTGGGAGGAGAATTTCGGGTCCGGCACCTTCACGGAGAGCACGGCGGTCATGCCCTCGCGCATGTCCTCGCCGGCCAGGTCCAGATTGTCCTTCTTGCTCATGCCCTGCGCGTATTTTGAGACCACGCGGGTCAACGCGGCGCGGAAGCCGGCCAGATGCGTGCCGCCGTCACGCTGGGTGATGTTGTTGGTGAAGCACAGCATCGTCTCGTGGTACGAGTCATTCCACGTCAGCGCGAATTCGACGCGGATGCCATGCTCCTTCGCCTCGCCGATCGAGGTGATCGGGCTTGCCAGCACGGAGGTTTTGGCACGGTCCAACCAGAGCGCGAATTCCGCGACGCCGCCTTTGTAGAAAAACTTCGCCTCCTGCACCGGCTCGTGCCGCTCATCGCGCAGCTCGATGGTCAGGCCGGAATTCAAAAACGCCAGCTCCCGCAACCGCCGCTCAAAAATCGCATAGTCGAATTCGGTATGCGTGAACGTCCCGGCGGAAGGCTTGAACGTCACCTCGGTCCCATTCGGATGTCCCGGCGCCGGCCCCACCACTGCCAGCGGCGCCTGTGTTTCGCCGTGCTGGAAGCGGATGAAGTGCTCGACCTCTTCGCGCCAGATGCGCACCTCCATCCATTCGGACAAAGCGTTGACCACCGCGGCGCCGACGCCGTGCAGGCCGCCGGACACTTTGTAGGAGTTCTGGTTGAATTTCCCGCCGGCGTGCAACTTGGTCAGCACCACCTCCGCCGCGGAAATGCCTTCTTCCTCATGGATGCCGGTCGGGATGCCCCGCCCGTCATCGCGCACGGTCATGCTGCCGTCACCGTTTAGAATCGCCGTCACATGCGTGGCAAAACCGGCCTGGGCCTCGTCCACCGCGTTGTCGATGATCTCGAAGCCCATGTGGTGCAGGCCGGAGCCGTCATCCGTATCACCGATATACATCCCCGGCCGCTTGCGGACCGCGTCCAGGCCCTTCAGCACGCTGATGGAGGCGGCGTCATACGCCTCGCTGGCATCGTCTTTGGGTGGCACAGGCGGGGTCGGCGGCACGTCATGTGCGGACATAAAATCGGGCGCTCCTGAAGGGTCGGGAATCCGATTCCTTATAGCCCAAACAACCGATAAAACCTAATCCTGACAGCCTTGCGCGCACGCATTTCCGAAATTATTCCATGCGCGCGAGAAGCGCCATTTCATGTTTTAAAATCAATGGTTTACAAGCCGCTCGATACTCCCGCCGGTCAGCCCGCCGGCGCCTCTTCCACCAGCCGCGCCCCCACCGCATTGGCAAGCTTCAGGATCGCGGTGCGAAACGGCCCCCGCAGCTCCGCGGCCGGCCGGCCGTACTGCGTTGCCTTCGGCACCACCCGCGGCAATTCGGGCACCACCGCGTCGAAACGCAGGCCCAATTGCTGCTCCAGATAGCTCTGGCTCACCGCCCCGGCGCCCCCGGCCAGGTTCAGCGCCAGCACCGTCCGCGGCGTCTGCAGGGGGCCAGTCGGCATTTCCAGCATCCGCTCCAGATTGCGAATGGACACCAAAGTCGGATCCAGCACGATCACACGCTGATGGGCAAGGTACAGCAAATCCCGCGCGAACGGCGTCAGCTTTGACCCCGCATCCGCGACCACGAAATTGTACCGCGCCCGCAGCGCCTGCAGCAGCGTCGCCGCTCCCTTGCGGTGGTACGTGACATCCCGACTCAAGCCTTCAAGCGCCGCCAGCACATGCAACCGCTCGCCTGCCTCCTGCGTTGACCGTTCGATCAGCAGATGATCCACCCGCTCCGGGGTCTCCAGCGCCGTGCACAGCCCCTTGTCATGCTTCACGTCCAGTCCCAGCGCCACCGTTCCGGTGTGCAGATCGCTATCCACCAGCACGGTGTGCCGGTGCATTTCGGTGCCGATCATCCAGGCCAGATTGGTCGCGATCGTGCTGGTTCCCACCCCGCCGCGCACGCCGGCCACCGCCACCACGCGGCCGCCACGCGGCGCCGCCGCCGCTTCCAGCTCCGCTTTCGTCACCTCCAGAAAGTTTTTCTGCACGGCCTCCACGGTCAGCGGCTTTGCCAGATACTCGCGCACCCCCATTCCCTTGGTCACGGTCCGGTAAAAATTCACGTTATGCGTCTCACCGATCGCCAGCACCGCCGTGCCCGGCTCTACCACTTCGGCCAGGTCCATCATCGCATTGATCGGCTGGTCCTCGCCCGAGACATCCACCAGCACGATCTCCGGCGTGGTCATGCCCTGCAAAATCGTAAGCGCGGCGCGGAAATCCACCACGTGAAAGGTCACGCCCTGCGGGAACGCGGCGGTCAGCGCCTTGTGCAAAACCGCCGCGCTCGCCTGGTCCTTCACGAAGCCGATGAACTTGTCCCGCACCGGCGCCGCCGGCTTCGGCGGTGCCGGCGCCGCGAAGGTCGGGCTGCGCACCGGTTGATCGCTCTGCTCCGGCCGTTCGATGATGTCCCTGATGCCCGCCATGCTGCCCCCCATCGCCAGAGCAGAAATCCGCCCCGCGCCATGAAGGCGAAAACAGCTTTACAACGGGTTAATCATCCCGCGGCCCCAATCACATTCGCGGAAGTATCTCCGAATCTCAACGCCAACGCCCCAGGGAACCGGCAATTCGGCACGTCGGTCGAAACCTCTTGCAACCGCCCCACTTTAAGACCCTCAGCGATCGCATAGGGGAGCGACTGGTTGCCGACGAACACCGATGCCCCAGCGATCACCCGCGCCAGGCCCAGAGCATCATCGGCAAAATAATGTTCGCCGGCGCCAAACTCCTCAAACTCCGCCGCGGTGCCGACGAATAGCGCGTCCGGCGCGGCCATCTTCAGCTCGCGCCAAAAACCCTCCCAGCGCCGGTTCCGATACCGCCGGGAGCGCGCGAATACCGGCCGGCCATGCCGCTCCAACCCCGGCACGCTCAGCCAGGGCCGGGTCACATCCGGCGGCTCGTTCAGTACGCACATCCAATGCTGTGTCGCGAGGTCGACATCCGGCAACATCAGTTGCCGGAAAATCGTGAAATCCCCGAACACCGGCTCGCCTTGCCACGCCGCCACGCCTTGCACGTAGGGCTGCGCCTGCAACAGCGGCGCCAGAAACGCGATTTTCTCGGCATTCATGGGTTCGCGGGTGTCTTGCACGCAGGTCAAAAAAATCCTGCCGCCGCCGCCGCCCCGCACCGCCGACAACGCGTAGACCAGGTCACCGGAGTCCCCGCCATGCAACCAGCCGCGCGTCGCCTCCGGCGCAACCGCGGCGGTCGGTGTCGCCTCGGCCGTGCCGGCTTCCGCCCCAAGACGGTCAAACAGTGATCTCACCGCCGGCATGGCCGGATGCCGCCGCCGCAAGGCTTCCGCGGTTCGCAGGGCCGCCTCGCGCATCCCCGCTTTCAATTGCACCCGGCATAGATCGATCAACGCGTTGACCGGCGCGTCCTCGCCACTCGCCGCCTGGCCCAGCCAGTCAAGCGCCCGCTCGCGATCCCCGCAGGCCTCAAAGCAATGGCCCAGCCATCTCATAAAGCGCGGATGACCCTTCAAGAGCCGCATGGCCGCCAACCCGGTCTCGATTGCCTGTTCGTATTGTCGCAGCGTCACAAACGCGGCGATCCGGAAACTCATCGCCTCAAATGTCACCGCTTCGCCGGCCTTCGCCAGTTGCCCCAGCCAAGCGATCCGCGAGTCCGCCAGGTCTTCGCTCATCTCAAGTCGCCACGACAGGTTCTCATCCAGCGCCGCGCGCGCAAAACGCGCGTCGAACGCGGCGATCCGCCCCCGGCATTCATCAACGGCGCCAGTCCGCAGAAGTGCCTCGATCTCATAGACATGGCCGTCCGGAACATCCGGCACCGCCGCGGCCATCTCGCGCGCCGCCCGCAGCCGGCTCTCCCAGAGCCGCCGCAGCACGCCGGCCCCCGGAACGCCATCACCGGTGTCGCCGTCTTCGTTCAAGAGCGCCAACAGCACGTCGAGCAGCCAGAGGACGTTCCCAAACGCGCCCTGCCGCACCAGCCGGTCCAGATACGCCCCAAGCGCATTGACCGCGCGCGTTTGGTCCGCTGGGTCCAGATGCTTCAGCCCGCTGCCGAATTGGACCGCTGACTCGACATCCCCGGCGCCGACGCAGATGATCGTCGAAAACACGACAAAATCCGGGCTCGGCGCCACCTGGTCTTGCACCCGCTCCAAAAACGGCACCGCGGCGGCATAATCCTGCAACTCGACATAGCAGCGCAGCAGGTGGTTCACCCGCCCCGCACTCACGCCGTGCGTTTCGAGGGCCAAATCCCACGCCGCCCTGGCCGGCCGCCAGCGATGCAGCAGAGTCAAGCAATGCGCGTAGCGGTCTGCATAATGCGCCTCCTGGCTATGCGCCCGCCGCAGCTCGTCGAACGCCTCCAGCGCCGCCTCGTAATCCTTCTCGGCGAACCGCAATTGCGCAGAAACCCGCAGCGGCACCGCCTCGGCCGGCTGGTTCTCTAGCATGGCATCCATCCCCGACCCCTTTTGTTAAGGCGAGATCACCCGCGGCAAGCCGCGCGCCAGCCCCGCGCTCGGCGGATCGTCCATCGTGATCACCCGCACCAGGCGCGCCGCCGGCGCCTCCTCTATCACCACCGGGTCGGGAATCGGAAACAGCCCGCCGACGCCGAGGTCTAGCCCCGCCGGCACATCCCCCAGCCCATGCCAGGCTGCCAGCACCCGCCGTTGATACGGCAAGCCCAGATCCGGCACCGCCGAGTGATAATTCGCGATCGCGGTGTTCCAGGACCCGGTCTGCGCCTTCAGCTGGTTCAAAAACCCCGCCGCGTAACTGGCGTTCGCGACCGGATCGAAGGCCTGGTCCAGCGAGGCGAACGCATCCGGGTGGTTCTGCAGGCTGATCTGAAAGCAACCGACATCCACATCCCCGGCGCCCGACGACTCCGCCAGCCGCACGAACGCCTCGGCATCCGCCTTGCTGTCAAAATACTGACCATTGCCGTCGACATTAACGGTCCATGGCCAGGGTGCGACCCGCCCGGTCAAGGGGTCCGCCCGCCCGCTCTCCACCATCCCGATCGAAACCAGCAGATTGGCGGGCAACGCCGCCGCCCGCTCGGCGGCACTGCCTGCCGCCGCGCAGACCGCGCTGTCGGGGATATCGGCGAGCGCCACCCGCGCGCCAACCACCGCGGCGGCCACGCACAGCCCCAACGCCACCCCGACTGTCAGCCCGCGGACCATGCCCCATCATGCGGCAGCCGCCGCCACGAAACAATACAAGGGTTTAATATCGCCGTGACCAACAAAAACTTGTTGCGCCACCGGTCGCGGCCCACGTTCCGCTGCGAGATCAAACGCCGCTATCACCTAACAGGAGACTAACATGCGCTCTCTTTGGCTGGCTTCGGCCGCAATTATCGTCTGTACCGGTGCCGCGATGGCACAGACCGCCTCATCCTCTCCCGCCCCTACCGGCGCGCCCAACGCGGCCGCGACGACCAGCCCGAAGCTCTCGCCCGGCAGCATGGCGCCCTCAACCTCCGGCGTCGGCACGATGTCCAGCACCAGCGCGCCCAGCTCCAGCATGGCCCCAAGCAGCCCGGCGCCGACCGGCGGCCCGAACGAGGCGCAGCAGACCGCGCCCGGCATGTCCCCTGGCAACACCGCACCAGCGTCCACCGCGATGCCGGCGAGCTCGTCTTCCGCGATGTCAATGCCTTCCGGCGCCAGCGAACCCGCCATGAAGACCGCTTCTACCTATCATACGCATCATTTCTACGGCGCCGGCATGGCGATGCCGGCAGACGGCTCCGCTGGCCAATACCTGCACATCGCGAAAGTCGCGATCATGCATCACGACAAAATGACCGCTGACGAAGCTCTGAGTCGCGCAGAGACCCGCTTGCTCGACCGCTCTGTGCCGCAGGGCGAAGTCGCGGCCGATGACTCACCCGCGATCACATCCATCGAGCACGCCCGCATGGCGATCGGTTCCGGCAACATGATGGAAGCCTCCTCGGACACCGAGATGGCGATGCATCAGCAACACGGCATGATGAGCGGCATGAACAGTAGCCCGATGGGCAATTGACACTGAACCTAGAGCATTTTCCGTTCGCACTGGCTCACGGAAAATGCCCTATCTCTGTGCTTGGCGAGCAACTTTATCCGATCAAATGATTCCATTTGATCGGATGTTACTCTAAGAGCGTGACGGCCGACGCAAGCCGGCCATCTCTTCAGCCCTCAAACCGAGACCGTCTTCACCCAGAAATCGTGCAGATTGCACGTGCTTGTCACCTTCACGATGCCGCTATACCCGCTCGGCAGCGTGTGCATTGAGACCGGCTCATCCGTGTAGACGAATGTTTTCCGGTCCAAAAACGTGCCATCCGCCAGCACGACCGTATGGCTGACGATAAAGTGCGGCGCGGTCATCGGATGCGGCGTCTTGATCGTCATGACGCCGTTGCTCACCGTCACGACCGGCACATGCAGCGCTTCAACTCCCTTCCAATGCCCCGGATCTTCCGAGGAAAATACCACGTTATGATCGGGATCAGCCGCGGCCCTCGCCGCCAACGGCAGCACCGCCGCCAGCGCCGCCCCAGCCACGACTGACTTCCCCATGTTCCGACGCTTCATGACAACCCTCCAGGTTATTACCTCCTCGTAAATGGTGGGTTATCGCAAAGCGGAAAGAGGTCATTCAGCCCGCCTTCGCCTCCCGCCGGCGCCGGGTCAGAATAAACTCGGTATACCCGTTCGGCTGCGCCCTGCCCGCGAGCACCAGGTCGCACGCCGCGGCAAACGCGGGACCGTCATAGCCGGGCGCCATCGGCCGGTACGCCGCATCCCCGGCATTCTGCTTGTCCACCACTAGCGCCATGCGCTTCAGCGTCTCCATCACCTGCGCTTCGGTCACGATGCCATGATGCAGCCAGTTCGCGATATGCTGCGACGATATCCGTAGCGTCGCGCGGTCCTCCATCAGCCCCACGTCGTGGATGTCCGGCACCTTCGAGCACCCCACGCCCTGGTCGATCCAGCGCACCACGTAGCCCAGAATACCCTGGCAATTATTGTCCAGCTCCCGCTGCACCTCTTCCGGCACCCAGTTCGGCCGGTCCGCCAGCGGAATCGTCAGCAGATCGGCAAGGCTGCCGATCCCGCGGCTGGCCAGCTCCTCCTGCCGCGCCTGCACGTCCACCGCGTGGTAATGCGTCGCGTGTAGCGTCGCCGCGGTGGGGGACGGCACCCAGGCGGTATTCGCCCCGGCTTTCGGATGCGCGATCTTCTGCTCCAGCATCGCCGCCATCATGTCCGGCGCGGCCCACATCCCCTTGCCGATCTGCGCCTTGCCGCGTAGCCCGGCCGCCAGGCCGATATCCACATTGCGATCCTCATACGCCCTGATCCAAGGCGTATTTCGGATTTCGGCCTTGGGAATGAACGGCCCCGCCTCGATGGAGGTGTGAATCTCATCGCCGGTACGGTCCAGAAAACCGGTGTTGATGAACACCACCCGGTCCTTCGCCGCCGCGATGCAGGCCATCAGATTGGCGCTGGTCCGCCGCTCCTCATCCATAATCCCCATCTTCAGCGTATTCGCCGGCAGTTTCAGCAGCGTCTCCACCGCGCCGAACAGATCATTGGCCAGCGCCACCTCATCCGGGCCGTGCAGTTTGGGTTTCACAATATAGACCGATCCTTTGCGGGAATTCCGGCGCGCCTTCAGGTCATGCATCGCGATCAGGGACGTCACCACCGCGTCCAGGATCGTCTCCGGAATTTCCTTGCCCTCGGCATCCAGTACAGCGTCGGTCAGCATATGGTGGCCGACATTGCGCACCAGCAGCAAGGACCGCCCGTGCAACACCAGCTTGCCACCATCCGGCGCGGTGTATTCTCGGTCCGGGTTCGGCTTGCGCTCAAAGACCTTGCCGCCCTTCTCTACCGGCGCGCTCAGCGAGCCATCCATCAGCCCCAGCCAGTTACGATACACCTCGACCTTGTCGGCCGCATCCACCGCGGCCACGCTGTCTTCGCAATCACAGATCGTGCTGATCGCGGATTCCAGAACGATATCCGCAACCCCCGCGGCGTCATCCCGCCCGGTCCGGCTGCCCGGATCGATCACGATTTCCGCGTGCAGATGATGGTTCTTCAGCAAAATTGCCGCCGGATGGTGCGGATCGCCGGTATACCCCGCGAATTTCGCGCCATCCTTCAAGCCCGTCTCGCCGCTCGGCAACGTCACCGCCAACCTGCCGTTCTTCACGCGATAGGCCTGCGCCTGAACGTGGCTGCCATTGGCCAACGGGAAATACGCGTCCAGAAACGCCCGCCCGCGCGCCACCACTTTCTCGCCGCGGACCTTGTTGTACCCAGGCCCCTTGGCAGCACCATCCGCCTCGGGAATCGCATCCGTCCCATACAGCGCGTCGTAAAAACTGCCCCAGCGCGCATTCGCGGCGTTCAGCGCGTAGCGCGCGTTGCTGATCGGCACCACCAGCTGCGGCCCGGCGATCACCGCGATCTCGTCATCCACGTTGTCCGTCGCCACCGCGAACGGCGCCGGGTCCGGCAACAAATAGCCGATCTCTTCCAGAAACGCCCGATACGCCGGCGCGTCGTGCGGCTGCCCCTTGCGCGCCACATGCCAGGCGTCGATCCTGCCCTGCAGTTCATCCCGCCGTGCCAAGGCCGCCGCGTTGCGCGGCGAGAATTCCCGCAGCACCGCCGCAAACGCCGCCCAGAATTCCACGCCGTCCAGCCCGGTCCCCGGCAACGCCTCCTTGGTCACAAAGTCATATAGCACGGTCGCGACCTGCAACCCTCCGGCATCCGTCCTTGCCTCAGCCATATTTCTGATCCCCCTGTTCAAAAGACAGCGTCTAAACTGGGTTCAGGCGGAGCGCTACTCGACAAATCTCCCGCCAATCCTCCACCCGGACATCCATTGCGTTCTCATAGGGCGCCAGCCGCCGGATATAGCCGCGCAGCAGCCCCGGCGCCAACCGCTCTACCCCCGGCCGCGGATGCCTCGAGTCAATCGCCGTGACCCAAAGCAGCGTCGGTGATCCGTAATCCCGCATGGCCCGGTACAACTCCATCATCACGCTATCCGCGACCACCTTGTTGGTCTTGCGCACGAAAATCTTCTCGCCCGCTTCCAGGTCCCGCACCAGCTTGCGTGCCAGAAATTTCAGCCGCTTGGCCTCTTCTTCATAGATCGTCTGCCCATCGACCTCAGGCGGATGTCTATGCGTATGGAACACGATGTCATAGCCGCGGCTGATCGAGACCCATTCATCGCCATGCAGCGGCACCTCAAGGTCTTCCGGCGTGCCGAACCGGGAAAACCGCTCCTTCATCGCCAGAATCAGCCCCGCCTCATTCTTGCCGGTCCCGCCGAATCGCAACAGGTCGAGCTGGTCGACCCCGGTCTTGGTCTGCAATATCCCGAACTCACAATTATCCCCGAGGCTGAGGAATTTGGAGAACAGCTCCTGGTCCGGCAGATCGCCAGGGCGCACCACGGCTGGTGCGGCCGGCTGAGGCGTGTCCAGCTCGGCTGCCGCTGGTGGCAGCGCGGGGACCGACGCGGGCACCGTTGCCACCCCTGGGCCATAGACTTCCACCTGGTCTAGATGCAGGACCCCCCGCCCCGGCACCAGCACGCGTACATAGCGCGCGATCACCTTGCCCCGGGTCCGCCACACGAACGGCGCGCCATCAATCCCGCCGACCACACTGTCATCGGTCTTGCGCGCGACGTCCCGCCAGAACACATCGTCATTGGACACGGCGATGGTCAGCTTCCGGATACGCCCCATCACCTTGTCATCGACCCGGTTGAACACGCGGATTTCGGAAATCTCGCTAGGCCGCCCCAGATCGACCCGCCACCAAGGGTCCAGCTCCATCGCGGTGTGAAATTTGAAGCCGCCATCCGGCTTGCCATCCACGGCGCCCGCGGCGTCCGCCTCCGGCGTCGGCCACCGCGACCATTGCGAGATCGAGCTCTGTGTCGCCGGTTTTCCGCGCGCGATGTTCACCAGTCCCAATGGCGCGGCCAAAAGCGAGGTGCCCGCCGGCACTATCACCACTGTCTTCTGGTACGGCGCCAGCATCTCGAATCCGTCCACCGCCGCCATTTCCGTCCGCAAATCCTCGTATTCCCCGTCGCTCCGCCATGCCGCGCGAAAAATCGGCTCTTGTTCCAAGGCCGTCATGATCTCAAGATTCCGCGCCGCGCTCGCAGCATCCATATGGGATGCCGAAGGCTGCAGTGGCAGCAATTTCAGACCGCCTTCGATCGAATAGAACCGATGCTCGCGCCGCCCGTCCTCGACCTGAATAAACCCGCCGAATCCGGCCCGGATCGCCCGCTTGGTCAGCTCGGTATGCTCATGGCCATAGCCGGCGAACCGCGTGTCGAAATATCCGACATAGCCTAAAGCCGCGCGGGAAAACGCCACGCATGGCCCCCATAATTTGTCGGACACGCCCGGATCATCGGGCAAATTCCCACCGCTGATCAGCAAATCGCGCGGCAGATAATTGATGTGGCCATGCCGGCCCACCGCCTCGATCCATTCGCGCTGCCACATCTCGCGCACCGGCAGCACGTCGTCATCCAGCAGCAGGATTACATCCGACCCGACGATCTCCCGCAAATAGAACAGCCCGCGATTCTTGTTCCAGGCAATGCCACGATGCACGCCGCCCAGCACCACAGTCCCGCGGTCCCGCACCGCCGCAACCGTACCGTCGGACGACCCGTCATCGCAGACCACCAGCTCGAACGGCCGCCCGGTCAGCGCCCGCAGCGCGTCAATCTGCGCCAACAGCATGTCACGCCGGTTATAGGTCGTGATCGCGATGCCAAGCCTGACCGCCGCCTTCGTCATGCGCCCCCCAGATCGGGGACATTAACGGCCCGATCCAAAAAAGCGAAGCCTCGCTCCAGGGTCGTAGGGTGGGTACGCGCGAAGCGGGTCACCCGCCGATGAATGCTCCCTACCCGTTACCTTGATCTTCCGGCAACGCCCTTATATCAGGTGGGCCACATATTGAGAACGGTCTACCCGTTCATACAGGCATCGGGACATCGCGCAATGAAGCGGCTCATCAGTTGTGTTTTCGGCGCCGCGGCCGTCGTTCTGGTCGCCGGGCACCTGGCCCTCGCGCAAACCGCCGGCGCGCCCGCGGCTGATCCCACGGCCGCCGCGGACGCCTACGTCAACGCCCCACATAACTGGCAAATGTGGTTCCCGGCCTCCGGCAGCCCGATGCAGGCCAAAATCGACTGGCTGATGCAATATGTCCTGTGGTGGATGACCGGCGTGGTCGTGTTCGTTGCCCTACTGATGGTCTACGTGTTCATCAGATTCAACGCAAAAGCCAATCCCAAGCCCAGCTACGTCACCCACAACACACTGATCGAGGTGATCTGGATCGTGGTCCCCACCTTGATTCTGGCGGTCATCATCATCCCCTCCCTGAACCTGATCTGGTATGAGGGTGATGACAGCAACCCCTACATGACCGTCACCGTCACCGGCCATCAGTGGTACTGGGAATACACCTATCAATCCGTCCCCGGCCTGGACTACACCAGCTATATGATCCCGGACGACAAGCTCGCTCCCGGCCAGATCCGCAGGCTCTCGGTCGACCATCCGCTGGTCCTGCCGATCGGCGAGAAAATCAAGTTTGACATCACCAGCGGCGACGTCCTGCACGGCTTCTACCTGCCCTCGCTCGGCGTCCAGAAATACGCCATTCCCGGCACGGTGGTGAACAGCTGGACGATGATCCCCAAGGCCGGCACCTATTATGGCCAGTGCAACCAGATCTGCGGCCTCAACCATGACGCCATGCCGATCGAGATCAAGGCGGTTCCATTGGCCGACTATCTCGCCTGGACCAAGTATGCCACCGCCAACTATACGGATAATGCGGCCCCAACCGCGCCGCTCGCCTCGCCGACTCTCAGCCAGTTCGCTGACGCGCGCTAGAAATTCAGGAGCCGACATGTCCTCTTTCGTCCAAGACGATCCTCACGACGCCCACGCCCCGGACGCGCATGCCGGCGCCCATGGCGCGCACAAGCAGACGTTCGTCCGCCGCTGGTTGATGAGTACCAACCACAAGGACATCGGCACCCTTTACATCACCATGGCCTTCATCGGCGCTTGCACCGGCGGCATGCTCTCGGAGATCATGCGCCAACAGTTGATGTACCCGCACAACACGCTGATCACCAACGGCAATGAGTGGAACGCCATCATCACCGCCCACGGCCTGATCATGATCTTCTGGTTCGTCATGCCCGCCCTGATCGGCGGCTTCGGCAACTGGATGGTGCCGATGATGATCGGCGCGCCGGACATGGCCTTCCCCCGCTTGAATAATATGAGTTTCTGGTTCCTCGCTTGCGGCTTCATTTTCGTGATGACCGGCCTTTTGCTCGGCAACGGCGCCGGCGCCGGCTGGACGCTCTATCCCCCGCTCGACAACGCGCAGTATTCGCCCGGCCTCGCCACCGACTTTGCCTTGTTCTCGCTCCACCTTGCCGGCATTTCGTCGCTGCTGGGTGCCATCAACTTCATCGCCACCATCCTGAACATGCGCGCCCCCGGCATGACCATGCATAAAATGCCGCTATTCTGCTGGGCCATCCTGGTCACCGCCTTCCTGCTGCTGCTCGCCATCCCGGTCCTCGCCGGCGCGGTCACCATGCTGATCATGGATCGGAACTTTGGCACCTCCTTCTTCGAACCCTCCGGCGGCGGAGATCCGGTGCTGTTCCAGCATCTGTTCTGGTTCTTTGGCCATCCGGAAGTCTACATCATGATCCTGCCGGCCTTCGGCATCATCAGCCATGTCGTCTCCACCTTCTCAAAAAAGCCGATTTTCGGCTATCTCGGCATGGCCTACGCCATGGTCATCATCGGCTTCGTCGGCTTCGTGGTCTGGGCGCACCACATGTTCGTCTCGGGCATCTCGGATGAAAGCCGCGTCTATTTTGAAGTCGCCACTTTGGTCATCGCCGTGCCCACGGGCATCAAGGTGTTCTCCTGGATCGCCACCATGTGGGGCGGCTCGATCGAGTTCAAAACGCCGATGCTCTGGGCGATCGGCTTCATCTTCCTGTTCGTGATCGGCGGCGCTACCGGCGTGGTGCTGGCGAATGCCGGCCTCGACCAGGAGTTGCATAATGACTATTTCCTGATCGCCCATTTCCATTACGTGCTCTCGATGGGCGCCACTTTCGGCGTGTTCGCCGGCTTCTATTACTGGATCGGTAAAATGTCCGGCCACCAGTACCCGGAATTCTGGGGCAAGGTGCATTTCTGGTC
>Ga0116230_10003425_pt1 | contig 15477 bp, 14 predicted proteins | sample S1TSphfallax_3_FD_88678 | JGI IMG/M metagenome (GOLD analysis project Ga0116230, IMG submission 88678) | Host-associated microbial communities from peat moss isolated from Minnesota, USA - S1T2_Fd - Sphagnum fallax MG | ecosystem: Host-associated > Plants > Peat moss > Unclassified | place... | reverse complement strand
CTTCCACACTTGAAAATTCTTTTAGAAAATCAAGATTCAAATGTTGAAGTTATTAGTGAAAACTTGAAAATATTAGCGTAGAGAAACAACCATGAGAAACAAATAAAAATATTGATTCACAAGAAAGCCAAAATTATGGAATAGGACAAAACTTACTAGCGAAAGGAAGAGGACCAACTATAAAGGCATATATGAAAGGGAAGATAATAAGAACACAACGGTGTGATAGAATTGAAATTCAACTTGCAATGCATACTCCACTTGTTGCACTTGTTTGGCTTCACTTCCCCACTCTGAAGTTCCAATGCATACTCCACTTGTTGCACTTGTTTGGCTTCACTTCCCCACTCTGAAGTTCCATGGAGTGCAACGCATGAGAATGTATGCAGCCTACCTTGATGGATGTTTTTTCATAGCTTCAAGTCACAAAATAGGAAGCGTTCCATCAAGTTCCCAATTGAATGCCCCATTTCTTTTGTTGCGTGAATCAGGAAAATTAGCAATCTTCACATTTGCAACTTCAGAATGCTGGAAAGGAAATCAAGTGTTAAAACTATCAGACCCAACACAATTTTGTCAATCAAGACTCTAAACACCCATACTTTTTCCTATACTGTAGTCTTTTGCTGGTCGTGCAGGTGGAAGAACCTGTCCATCTTGATCCTCCTAACTTGGAATGAACTCTCCTCTTTGCTCCAAACAAATGAGTATTGGAACCTGACTCCAGCAAAATACATCTGTGTCTCATGAAGAAGACATCGAGCCTAAGATGTAAACTAAGGATCATACTATGAGTCTTTCATCTAGGGTATATGCTTGGGGAATATGGAAACATTCCATCTATGAATGAACTGGTTGCCTGACTGGTTGCCTGACTCCTTCATGAGGAGAGTAGACGGCATTTGTGCCACAACACCCCAGAAGTGAAAATGAAGCCTTCTTTGTCAAGACTTGTGGGTGATTTTAGCGACTGACAATTGACTGACCTCATTGATCTAGTTTTTGTATCTACTGTGGCAATTGGCCAATCCATTGGAAATCAAAATGTCATGAAAGGGAGGAAAATCAACATTTGAAAGCTTGATACAGAATTTCCACATTTCAAGAAGCAAGTTGAAGTTGAATTAAAGAGTTATATTGTGATCATGAAGGAATTAAAAACAACTCACAACTACACAAACCCTCCAACAGAACAAGCTGTATGAAAGGATGAATAGATCCTTGCTTGATAGAGCTTGTTCAATGATATGTTAGTGCACACTATAAAAAATGATGCCACGTGGCACGCTGAAAATTCAGATTGTGTTTTGAGGCCTCAGGCCTACCTCCACTAACAACTTGTGGGCTGAAGCAATCAATACAAACTACCTATATTCACAATAGATGTCCTACTAATCTGAAAATAACATCAGAAGAATTGTATTTTGGAATCAATCCTTCTAAGAATTGGCACCTTAGAGTACTTCACTCATATCTTCATTCATGTTCTGAAGGAGAATATACTACATGAACTTCAGATTGAAGCTATAATCATGGGATATGATAGTCAGTCCCAAGTCTAAGTAGGTTCTCAAACTGCACTAGATACAGACATTGAGTTTGGAGAAGAATGTGTGTGATGTCTGTTATTACCCATGCTAGCAGTTTCTGATTTTTGCAGGTCTTGTGAGGAATGGGAATTTGTTGTTGTGCTCAAGCCATTACTAGTTGATCTCGTTGATTGCCCATGTTTCCTTCTCTTGCAGGAACAACAGCCAAAAAATTGAGAAAGAGGCTTCTCTGGGAGTGGAATGAATTTGGCAGCAAATGCAAGAGGCCACCTGTTTTGCTCACACCCCAGAATACAAGTTTGAGCTTCCTCCCATCAAGCACAGTTAAATACAGAATGTGCTTTCGAATGTGCACAAAGAAGTGTGTTTTTAAAGTCTTTTAGAGGCAATCCAACTGAAATACAGGACTGACATATACATTGCTTCATTCAAACAAAAGAAAATTAATGAAGGGGTTAGCCAGTACGTACGAGACAATGCCAATGAGAATGCAGAAAATCCACCATTTCAAAGGGAGCTTGGTTGTTTGTGCAAAGTTGTTGAGAAACTCCACAATTACAAACTGCACAAATCACAGCAGACAGCAAACTCCTGAACTTTCAGTGCTAAAAATAAGATATCAGTCAGTGCTGGGAAAACAACACAGCAGCAACAGAATCAAAACATGCTCACCCTTAACAAACATGAAGGGTTCTCATAGCAAACCCACCATGCAGAAACACAAAAACTGAACCTTTGATGATACTATAATCACTTGAGGACTCCAGAGAAGAGCTAAGTAGTCACAACAATGAAACAAACATTTACACTGTGAGAAAGAGCTTCTTCTGCAAACCTGAAGTGCCACAGTGATGACTATAATTGATATGAAGAGATAGTTCTTATGAATGCCTTGAAACACATTCAGCTTCTCTGGCCTCCTGGCATTGATCTCATTGAAAAGCTGCAGACACATATATTATGTCAATCAGACAAATCAATCTATACTTAGAAAAAACTTGTCTCTTGATCTTCCAAGGTGGCACAAAAGAAAATACATGAGGTCAAGTTGGAAAAAAGTTCAGGGAATGCTGGTATGAATGGGATGCCAGCAGGAAAAGTTTTCAACTGCAAAAAAGATAAAAACATGCTTACCTGACAGAAAACAAATGCATTGAAGATAATGGTATTCTTCACGAGCATCTGCTGGTCATGAGTTCCAGATAGTTTCAGGATCTTTATCCCCGAATAATTCAATACCAACAGAATGATGACCTGATAGATAGCCTGCACATACAGTGATGGTTCAGCATTTATCGGATGTAAGAACAGAGCTTTCAAGCGCTCAACAAGTTGTCTGAAGTCAGTCTAATCACAACATCCCCATAAAAAGATATCTTGACTACAGAAGTGAAGAGATGGTGGAAGAGAGCTTTACTTGGATGAAGATATTCCTCCACATTACATTGGTGATCAGTGGCTCCCTACAAGAGGCACAGGAATGGTTTCACTATCAAAACAAAAAGCACGGTTCACTCTCAAATGATACAAGTTTTGCTTAATGAGAACAGTTAACAGAAAGAGTATTGACAAGCTGAAATCATACACTCATTTTTACATTATCAATGGGACTAGGTGTTCATGTTCACATGTTCAAACAGTTTAACATAGTCATGTTCCAATAAGATTGCTTTGTTTGAACACCCATACAAAAGAGAAAAACAAATTCAAGATATACTAGTTTGTGGAAAGTATTTGAACAAAAATGAACAGTTCTTACACTCTTCCAACTGGTTTCTTCAACATAAGATCATCAGTGGGTGGCTCTGTTGCAAGTGCAAGAGCTCCTAGAGTGTCCATGATTAAATTCACCCACAACAGCTGCAAGTGTTGAAAAAACAGAGTGAGTCAGAACACAAAAGAAAAATCTGGATATTAGACCATCAACAAAGTAAAACGTGAAAAAAAACCAAAGGTATTTCACAACTATATAAAGGACATTAAGTGATAACCACTGTCATTGGGCAACTGAAAGGAAAAAATCATTGGCAGAAAACCAAATGGTGGTGGATACTATGCAGTGGTAGTGCTTCACCACTGGTAGATTGAGCAATCTATATATAACAGAGAGATGCACCACATAATGTTAAGAGAGAAAGACTTGGATGATGACTTTTCACTAACCTGGACAGCAGTAAGAGGAACTTCTGCAGAAGTGCAAGCAGCCACGAAGTTGATTATGAGTGCTACAATGTTCACTGTCAATTGAAACTGGATAAATTTCTGAATGTTGGCATAGACAGCACGTCCCCAGCGTACAACCTGATATATATAGCCCATGCAATCCAAAAGACACTCCATTATCATGCCCAGTGCAACAACAGCAAAGAAAATATCATGCAGTTGGGAGAAGGAAAATCTTAAGAGGCAGGATAGGAAAGATGGAAATGCAAAAAACTAACATACCCAGCAACTAAGCCAGAATGGATACACCAGACCCCAACCCAACCCTGCCTTAGGCTGGAAAAAGCTACTGTGATGGGTAGCCAACCATGAAGCCTGCTTTGGAAACTATACCAAATAGAGGCTAAGAGCTTCAAAGTCATGTTTTGCTCCAGCAAAAGTCAAAGTTGTAGTTAAAGAAATTGCGCTTGAATTTACCTTAACGACAGAGGTGAAATCATCATCCAAAATGATGATATCAGAACTCTCTTTGGCAACTTCTGTGCCTGCGATTCCCATTGACAACCCAATATCTGCCTGCCACACCACAGCTATACACTTGGTTACATCGGATAATCGTGGGAATCTCTCTCTCAAGTTCTTGTTCACTGAGCTCTGTTAGTATCAAACTCAACTGTAACATCTAATGACTGACATTGAAATGCTTCTTGACTATATAAGCAAAAGTCATAGAATAAACCTCATGCAATGCAGGTGCATCATTTGTCCCATCGCCTGTTACTCCGACGACATTTTTTTTTGCCTTGAGTTTTTGCACCAGGCGCAGCTTGTCTGTTGGTGACGACCTTGCCATGACCTAAAAGACATTGTATCAAAAAACAATCATCATTATCTGTGTAACATGGGAATGAAAGTAACACATTATCTACATGCTAAACTCTTGCAGAATGTGATACCATATCCATCATACACTCCTTAACCACAGTCTAACAGCAAGTCTGCAATATATAAATGACAATGCCAAGGAGTAGACCAATGATCAAATGCATAAAGAACAACATCTTAAACTGCAACAGCTTTGGAATATAATGAAAGCTCACAGAGAGTTTTTCCAAATCCTTCTCTATCTTTGCATCATCCCACTTGCGGAACTCCTCACCCTCAACTGCCAATCCATCTCCAAATAAAATTCCACATTCCTCAGCAATAGCTTGGGCTGTGAGTAAGTTGTCACCTGTCACCATCCGCACCTGCAAAAACCAGATGCACTACTCAAGACATGATAACCATTCTTGCTGGAGCCTTTGTCCCCTCATTGGTAAGAAATCAATCATACTATATTGATAAACATTTTACTCTGATCACTTGCTGGAAGTAGAATTACAAAGAATGCAGAATACAGCTTCAAAACAGATTTTTAGGAGGCAAATCCTGCACCTTTATGCCTGCCTTAATACATGTTTGAACAGCCTCGAATACACCTGGTCTGCAAGGATCCTGAAAATATACAATTGAAAGATCAAGTCACACCATTTATTGAATTATTCTCAATGAAGCAGTTTTCTGCTCTCCAACAAAAGCCACCTGCACTTCTGAATAGGATACTGTTTATGGGATAAACAAAGTATGTGATAGAGTCCATGTGACTGGGGATAGGCCTCAGGGCATCGATGATATGTATGTTTGGCATGGAAGCTGGCATCTTTATCGGGTGTGAAAAACTTACCTTGATACCAGCAATGCCCAGAAGGATGAGATCGTTTTCAGGTGTTTGCCAGTTTGCCAGAGCCTCCTCACCAATGGGAATCTCTGACTTCTTGACCACACGGTAAGCAAAAGCTATACACCGCAATTTAAGAGCTGCCATTCCCTCAATGGTTCTCCTGAGCTCATCTTCCTGCAAGGCACTAGCTAGATTCAATAGAGAAACCATAGAATGACAATTATGCAAGTTGAGCCCTGAGCTAAGAGACATGAACAGTTGATGGCCTAATTTTCAGAAAAGTTCAACAACTGATGCAAAACCCAATGCACACCTTCTCTGGGGTCATATGGACCAATTTCTCAGAGTCCATCCATTTTGAGCACAACCCTAAGATGATCTCTGCTGCTCCCTTCCAGTGTACATGCACGTCACCATCTTTTGTCTGCAATGTGCACATATAGATGATGAACCAATGATATGTCAAGATGCAAGTACACTCTGTGTCAGGACTGAAGCTTAATGTTTACATAGCAATCATATACAAGCACAGCTTTGGGAAGGATACAGATACTACAGAGGGAAGGGGATGTTTCAAAAAAATTATTCTAACCTCAAAGACCACTGCGGCACGTTTCTTTGTGGAGTTGAAAGTCTCAACATGAAGGATAGTTGCTTCATGCTTGATTTGATTGTAGTTCATGCCAAGCTAAACCCACCAAAAAGCAATAAAAAAGTCACTAAAAAAGGTTTGAACCTACTGTTAAACAAGGAGACAGTCCCACCAGCAATTCCATCCTGCCAGGCTACCCAAAGACATAGTATATAGCTCTGTCTGGTCGAGGAAATTTCAACTACATCACAGGCTGTTGTCACAAGGTCACAATCTCTCCTTCAAATGATGAGGTTGTTGCCTACCTGTAGACCCCAGGTAAGAACTGCAGATTCTGTGGGGCTGCCGCTCACCACAGGTTCTTTTCCATCCTACAAGACATTGCATCAGGTTGAGGCCAATACATTAGTGTTACACACACACCCATGCAGAAGTTTGATATGTGTTCCTTAAATCCTGCAACAAACTCCCAATTTCAGTAGTCATCTGAATCCTATGGAACAGAAAACCCCACCTATAAATTTTCTTTTGTTTCCTATATTCCATCGATCACTCAACAACAATGAGACAACCCAAAGGACCACACGCTGCTTACCTTTGGGTAAGAAACAGAGCCTGTGCTGTTGAGACATATTCCTTGCAGAAATTTCCTGCATACTTCAGGATACAATTTGGTTGTCTCAAATGCTTCCATCGTCAGGCCTGCCAGCCAGGCATTTGTCACAGTCATCTGCTTGGCATCCAACCCACATTTGAGAAATTCTCCTCATCTCAGAAATAAGAAATGGGTACTGAATTTTAAGACTCTTTTCCAGTCAATCTGCCACTCCAGTATGACAAAGCATAGGCTCAGCCCCAAAAATCTTCCATCATCAAAAGAAAGAGTTTATTGCAACCAACACGACTGATATTACCTTGTTTGTAGTGAGGGTGCCAGTCTTGTCACTGCAGATTGTTGTTGCAGATCCCATTGTCTCACATGCTGCTAGATGACGAACCTGCCCAAGTGACAAGGTTTCTTTATTTCACTTCATAAAATAGAATCAGTCACAGCCAGACTAATGAGAACCATGCTAGATGTTTTGAAGAACTTCATTCCAAAATGGGAGCATGAGGAGCAGGGCATGATGGGAAATTCTGCATACCAAGGACTTGTCTGCCATCATTTTCCGCATGGAGTATGCCAGCCTGAAACACAGTCCAGTCACATCACTATTATCAGAGCCATGACACTGTTGAAATACATAAGGATCACCACCTCATGAATATTTGCCCAGCTGTCATAAAGCACTATGGCAGTCACCATGACTTGGCTTCCATGTCATGGATCTGTCAGTTTTATGAGATGGACAGAGCTAAATAAAGGTAAGCATCCAACTGGAAAACATGAGGCACATACGTGAGAGTTACTGCTAATGGAAGTCCCTCCGGCACCGCAACCACAACAATTGCCACCTGCCATCCAGTTTGCTTAAGTTTAGAATCATTGTACATGCCTTTGCATTCTAAGAAGCCTGCTTTACTACAAACAATCCTGAGCATGTCCTTAGCAAGCCTTGAGTCACTCAAGTCTTGAGCAGACAAGAGAAATTGACAAAAGAAAATACTGAATTGCATACCAAAGAGTACTGATTCTGACCAATGTCAAGTCAAATATCAGGAGAGCAATAAATCACTACCGCAATGGTAAATATGTTGAGCACACTTGAAACAACTTTTCCCGCATCGCCCTTTTCATTCTTGAACTCCAGAACAAAATACCTGAGAGCACTACAGAGTATGAGCATAACTTGGGTTGAATACTACCAAGTATCAAAGTATAGGAGCTGATGTGCTCTTGTTAATACAATGACCAACCAATCAAAAAAACTGCCTGCACATGCTATTGCATGACAATGAGGTCCTCAGCACAATCACAACTGAAAATAAAGGAAAAATACAGAAAGGAAACCCACACCCATCCTTCAACCCCAATGTGGCCAGACCAACAGGACCCAAAGATGTGTGGCTGCATTTGCTCAACTTGGCTTTTGCTCAGCACATCACAAACAGAGTGAGAGAGTGACACACACCTAATGAATTGAATGATAAAGACAAGAATTGCAACAGACAATCCAACTTTGCCAATGAAAGTAGCAACTCCATTCAATCGAACCTGCAGCAAAAAACACATAACATGAATCAAAGCTGCCACATTTATTCAACAAGAGTGCTTGCAAGCAATTGGGGTAAGAACACACAGATTGAAACCAAATCTGAAAGTGCAGTTCAGTCACAAAATTGAAGTTTACTTGGAGAGGTGTCTCTTCTCCATTGTCATGACTGATTGCTGCCATGACTTGGCCCCATTCAGTGTGTGTGCCAACGCCAGTAACCTGTTCCAAAAACCAAATGTGAAGGTGAGTGATAAATGTTTTGTTGGAACAGGTTAGGTTCACGAACTGTAGCAAAAGTGTTTGAAGTGCTCAAACATCTCACCAGCATAGTTCCCTGACCATCCTCCACTTTACATCCCGACAATAGGAATGGTTGGTTACTATCCTTCTTAACCTGCAGAGAACCAAAAGAAAGCATGTTCTCAGTACACAGAGTTACACAAGGCCAACTGCACAAGTCATATGGGTTCCAGCTTTTTACAACATGATGAACAAAGCTCCAGCTGAAACATTTGCCCAAATCCTCAAACTTCCCAACTCTACTGGATGGTTATTATAGCCTACTATCCATATGCACAAGGTGTGTGTGCCACAAAGATGCATGTCTAAAGTTGCTGTATCACTTACTGGTTCACTTTCGCCAGTCATAGCGGACTCATTGATTGAGAGTGAATAACCTTGCACAAGTAAGCCATCAGCCGGTACCTGAATTGAACTTGCTCACATAAGTACTGGACTGCAATGTTTTTATTGCAAGGGACTAAAAACAAGCTGTGCTCAGAACAAAACATCCTTGGACCATCAAACGGACCAATTTGTCAGTAGTAGATGTATGCACAATCATATCATTGACACAAACAGGAGTGCATTTTGCAAAAATGCCAGACTAATCCAATTTCGTCCATTCCTGTCTGTGCACATGCTCTTCTCACTCCCAGTCAAGTTCATTTCAAATGCTGTCATGAAACCTGACAAATGACTTACCATTAGAAATGTTCTAGGAAAGGCAGCAGGACATACCTGGCCACCAATGGACAAGGGGACAATGTCACCAACCACCAAATCAAAGATGGATACAGTTTTTTGTTCCCCGCCTCTCACCACCTATATGTTACCATCTATTATGTTAAAACCCAATGTATCGCTGGCTGTGAAAATTCAATAGATCCAAAAGTTCAATGACTCTGGCTCACTCCATCTGAGAGCATGGTGGCAAGGAAAGAGTTTGAATAAATTAATGCCAGGAGATTCAGAACTAGTCAAGAAGGACACTTTCGCATACAGACAGTACGCAACAGCAACTAGTATACTCACCCACAGCTGAATATTCTCCTTTTCATGATTCAGGCCTCGAAATTGCAATGACTGCCTGTAGTCACTAATAGCTGGTACCATGTGCTCACATGTTAGTATATAAAGAAATCCCTTTTGGAGCCCAGTCAAATCCTTTTGAAAGACTCACTCTCTCACAGGATATACTCTCAATTACAAGGCTTAGCCAAATAAGGTCTGAACAAATGCAAAATAGATCAGCAGGAAACACTTCCAAGTTTAAGTTGAAAGGACGCAATTGGATCATTGAATGAAAAGACCAAAACTTTACCTGTAACACATATAACAAGTACCACTGCAACACCAATGGCAGTCCCATCATACCAGCCATTTTTGGGGCCCTGCAAACAGAAGTCATTATTACTAGAGATTAACATTAAGCCATAAATACTAACTTGATATGAACAATCTGAGCAGTCTGAAACCAAGCACTCTGATATGAATTCATAAACAATGTACGACTAAACCTCCATGAAATAACAACAGGCTAGAAAAGAAACTGTCAAACAGCAAATGTATAGTGGACCTACGTCAGTTGGCATTGACACAGCCAATGAGACTACTGCTGCCACCATAAGAATAATGAGAGTGGTGTCGTGGCATGCCTCCCAAAGAAATGTCTGCGCCCAAAGCACAATGAAATTATGGTTTCTGTTTTACTAAACCCCATGATGTCAGTGGAGCTATTCTTTGCAAAATGTGACATCTGCATTCCACAAGCATGGTTCAACAAACATACCAAAAAACCTTTTGGCCGTTTTCTGGGATAAGTATTGTCCCCATAGGCATCCTTTCTCTTCTGTAATTCCTCAGGTGAATCTTCAACTCCTTCCTCCAGGTTAGTATTCAGTGCTTTTGCAACACCTTTAACCTGTCATGTGACGCTCTATCAGTTAACAAACTATATGTCAGGCTCCACATAGCATAGAATGTGGCAGGACAAACCAAGGAAAGATTAAGGCCCCATAACAGGCCTTGACTCTTCTTGCATTTCAGGGGTCTAAGAGTTAAGTCTTGCACAACTGCACAGACCTTTGTAATCTGACCAGCTCAGAAATTACATACTACAGAGAAGCACTGGTCTTACCCCACCAAGCTTATGCAAATCTTCATATTTACGTGCTTGAAGAAGATGCACAAGGGTATTAGGGCCCACTCCAAATCCCTCAGGTCGATCTGCATGATCACCATCATAATTTGATGTAAGGAAAAATAACAAGTTTCACACATTTTGCAGTACAAACTTGAGAGTGCAAGTACTTCCAACGAGCAAAATTGGGTTATCACCTCAGAAAAACTTGCAAGTGGATCATCATCAGATCAAGTGCATTGTCTGAAGATGTTTGTCAAAAGTTATACCTGATACAGCATTCTTGAAAATCTGAACTGCCTGTTGTCAGAAAATGCCACTGTTCTTGTTAGGGATCAGACAAAATCACAAACAAATTCTTCTAAATCCACTTGAAGCTGACAGAGATAGTTATCTGTAAAACATCACAACCACGGGGTTCTGGGTACTGCATAACCTTGGTGAGTCAGTGGTAGTTCCAGTTCACATGCTTCCAAACAGCTTCAAACTACAAGTCCTGGTAGCTTCAGAAACCTTCCTGGATGTGAAGTTACAAGTGAAGACTATTAAGTTCCATGGAATAATTTACTTACACAAAGGACACATGTACTGGCTCTCAACCGAGCTTTTGGACTTAAAGGAAACTTGTTTCTCTCTTCAAGTCTTCTCAGGTCACTGGTGTACCGGAATCGCCTAGTGGCATTCACAGTCAATGTTGCTTGCTGCACATGAGAAACTTGAATCAGTAACTACTAACTACCACCTTGTGTTGATTATCAGTTATCATCTACCCCATGAATGCTCAAGATCTTTGTTCCTACATTGTTTAAGAGAGCACAGGCATTTTAAATAAACTGAATCCTTGTCATGGTTTAAAGGAAATTACTTCCATTTTGTTAATGACATGCAAAAAATTATAGGATTCAACTTATTGACAAAACAAAAATTCATAATCTACTTAAATGTAAACAGGATGTCTCCTTCTAAATAGCCCCTAGGTAGGTAAGGAGGTAAGTCATAGGTCGGTAGGTCGGTAGATAACTCATGAGTAGGTACGTAGATAGTCCATAAGTAGATAACCCATGGGTAGGTAGGTGGGTAGATACTCATGGGTAGGTAGGTAGATAGCCAATAAGTAGGTAACCCATAGGTAGGTAAGTAGATAACCCATAAATAGGTAACCCATGGGTAGGTAGGTAGATAGCCCGTAAGTAAGTAACCCATGGGTAGGTAAGTAGCTCTTGGGTAGGTAGGTAGGTGGGCTATAACCTAGTTAACCCCTACTAAGTAGTGCCTTAGTCTATGTGACCAATAATGTAGGTAGACCATAGTGTGGCTGGAAAAATGATTATGGTAGTTGCTTTTGACGACTTTATGGATAAGGTCAAAAAAGGAGGATGAGTGGTATACTCAGGATCAAAGTGAGGTTCAAACTAAACATTACTTTACAAATAACTTCAATAACCACTGGTTCCAGTAAGACCAAAATGAAAATCACAAGAATGAGTTTGCATCTTGAGTTCCTGTTGCATTTCTGCAGACCAAATTGGAGACTCAACCCTAATGTCATGTAGCACTCAAGACTAGAGGGACCCATGGCATATTGATGCCTGGTGGAGAGAAAGGGCACAAAGAAGATCATCAAACATATCAACAGTCATTGAAACACTAGTCCATGGTTTTTCAGTAGCTTTTGCTAGACTCCAGATATTTAATGAATTCTGAACTAAACTGTTAATTTTGAATTTTTTCTAACCCGGTGGCAGGAATCAAGTTATCTATCGAATTTGAGGCAAGTGTTTTTTAGCATCAATATCAAAATATTTTATTGTTGCATCATTTGGTGATCAAATCAAAGTTTCTCTCTAATTTTTCAACTTCCAAATGGTCAATTTTTAATTCTGAACTTTTCAAGAGGCCAGAATTAATTAAAATAGATGAGAGTCACATGAGAGTCACAATCTGCCGGAGATTGGTCCACACAAACCCTCTATATCTTCTGTCATTCCATGCTTCTAGAAATGCCACATTCCACAGTAGCAGGTGCTTAAGGGTCAGTTTCCATGTGTAGTTGCACTATTTTTTGGAAAATAGTGGATGAGTGGGGTCTTCAGGTCAATAGTGTCACCCACTCAGTCACTATTTTCTGGAGGGTTGCTCCTCCCCTCACCCACCAAACTTCAATAGTGATCACTATATTGAATGGGCTTACAATTGATGGCACATTCTCATGTTGAAAGGTGTTCAAAGTAGATTAGAAATCAAAGGGTAGGTGATAGTCACATGCAAACACTTTTATCCCCACATTTCACCAATTCCTTAGTGGGTGGATGGGCCGCATGGAAACTAACCCTAAGCATAATCTACTATCCATATTAGTAAGGGCATCATCATTCCATTGAGTAGTTGCACCTTCAACTTTGGAAGGTCTAATTGCTTTCCATTGGCATGGACTTCCAAAGCTGAAGGTGCAGCCAGGGGATGCAGCATGCCGGTCTTGCAAAACTGAAATGCAAATCTGGAACATCTGAAGTGAACAGGTGGACCAGGTCAAACTTCCAAAGCTGAAGGTGCAGCGGCGACCCTTTCAATGGAAAGATACCCTAAGACTGGCATTGAGTTGGAAGAGGTTTCGGCAACTACTTGGATTTAGACATTAGACAGGAGTGCACTGCTCAATTTCGACCATGCGGCTGAAGTCTTGCCTGCTAAGAATACCTAATTAGTATAAGGTACAAATCACGACCCATCTACGACCCACACATAAGAATTATGCAATTACGAGAACAGTACTTCTTACCCGCCATTTGCGCAAGCGCTCAACACTAGGATTCTTGCCATCGATAATCCACGTACTATCAGAATACGCTTCATCAAGCTGGTCCATCCTCTGCAGAATCACTCGTCGATCACGTCGGTCGTCCTCGCGATATAAATTTTCTCCAACAGACAATTCCTCACGATTGCATGTAAAAGGTACACTGAATAAGCCTCCAATTCCGTCAGCTATGGTCGTAAAACGATTGCAGCAACTCTCAACATTTAAACATGCAGAGATCTAAGCTCTCACACAAAGCATAAATTAAGAAAAATCCCAGTCAAGACTTTCCCCCAGAGATCGATCAGTTATAGAGTTGGCGCGAGGGGGTGTGTGGTTTTCTCAAACCGACTTCAACGTAGCTCCCGACAACTCATACCCAATTGTATGTAAGTCCCCCACCCCGACTTGTAAGTAAATTACTACGCAACAAGAACAACACCTGATGATCCCGACACGACCCAACCACGATCCTGCTGCCCACAGATGCAAAAGCTGGAGGAATTGAGAAAACAAACACCAAAGTTCGAAGATGACGTCGGGAAGCTCTATTATACAAGAGTGAACTGCTGCAAGGAGCAAGAATATCCCAGAGACCGTGCCGGCAGAAAGCCGTGTGGGGCGCTCTTCGGCCGCAGAAGTGCTTGCAAGTGGTGGCTCTGAGGAAACTACGAAACTACCACGCAACGAAACCTTAGCTTCTTCACCCTTTCGTTAACCTCAGCTTAACCTCAGCTTAACCTTTCCCTTAACCTTAGCTTTAACCTTTTCTTTCACCTTAGGGTTTTTAGGGTTTAGGGTTTAACCTCACCTTTTATGTTCTCTTTACTCATACCTCCTTAGCATATTAGCCTTGAGTCCTGCTAGATTTAGTGGTTGTGTTGTTTTTGCTATATTTGGGGGTGGTGTTTGCGGGTACATGGTCTTCTTTATGGCTTTCTTTGGTTCTTGATGTCTTTTTTTGTTGCTTTCTTTTGGGTTTGCACTTTGCACTTGGTGTAAATTTGGCATTCCATTTGACAAACATCCAACTCTCCTTCTTGCTCACCCCTCTCCCCCTCCCCCCCCCCTCTCCTTTTGCCCCCTTTGTCCCTAAATTTTTGGTTCAGTTTGATTTGGGTAGGACTTTTTTAGTCACTCATCTATTTGGCCTATGTGGGGATTTCATTAGCCCCACCGATTGAGCGTGTCGGGGCTAACACATGGAATAATGCACCATGTCAATGTTAGCCATAGTCGGTCTATTGGTTTGTCCACATTCGGAGCAAAAAACTGTAAATTTCATGGTTCGTTCTAGCTTGAATTTTTAATTAAAATATGTCGAATATAACCATTTTCAACAAAACAACAAGGAGAGCTAGTTCATGGTGTAAAAAGTTCTGCTCAGGTTCCATAAAATTCGTGGGAGTTAATTAAACACATATATAACTTGGTTAGCTAGTTTGAATGCAAAATAAATTTTATTAAAGGAAAAACCCTAAAGACTAAGGTTAGGTCTCCACCTTTCATTAACAAAGGTGTCCATCAAGGGTCCCCCCTCTCAAAAGAGGCGCCGCATGGATGATTCCATCCAATGGATGGATTCATTCAAACTTCCCCCACTCAAATGGCTCACGGGTATCCTTGTTTCACCTTTAGTTAGCTCTTTACATCCCCCTATTGGAGTCTCATGGGACTCTTGGAATTCACCTTCTCTTGGGTGGTCCAATGCTCATTGCTAGCTCCCTCCCTCTGGGACTGATTGATCCTTTGGCCATTTTGTATCCTGGCTTTTCTTTAACCATGGTTAGAATTGTCACTTGTCATCCACAGATTGGTTCTGACTTTGAGCCAAAACATTAGGACTAAACCTTCACAAATGTTGGTTCATAGCTTCCCTTATCATTCACTTTTGGATGAAACAGTGAAGAAAGAAGAGGCAAGGATGATAACAGCCAACCACAAGTGCACCATCCACTAGACTATGCCCATTATTACTCGGTTATGGATGAACCACAACTGGAGTTTATATTTGGTTTCACTTTGATAATCAATTCTATAAGAAATAGGTCTCATATATAGGTTGATAGGTAGG
>Ga0116230_10003424_pt1 | contig 15479 bp, 16 predicted proteins | sample S1TSphfallax_3_FD_88678 | JGI IMG/M metagenome (GOLD analysis project Ga0116230, IMG submission 88678) | Host-associated microbial communities from peat moss isolated from Minnesota, USA - S1T2_Fd - Sphagnum fallax MG | ecosystem: Host-associated > Plants > Peat moss > Unclassified | place... | reverse complement strand
TTCGGCGGGCGGGTATCTGGTCGCGGAGGTAAGTAACTACTTCAAGGCGCGCCTCTACGCCCCGGTCGACGCGGAGGACCAAGAAAGCACGCGCCCGGATTTCGCCATCGCTATCTATCCGGGCCATTTGGCCCTAGCCGAGAACGGAATCGCCCTGAACCCCACCATCAGAAGTCACATCACCGCTCAGACGCCGCCGACATTCCTTCTGCAGAACGAGGATGATCATGTGGACAGCATCGCGGATTCGCTAAGCTACTACATGGGCCTGAAAGCGGCTGGCGTGCCCGTGGAGTTGCACGCCTATGCTCAAGGCGGTCATGCATTTGGCCTCAGGCGGTCAAAGCTGCCCGTGTCTGGATGGCCTCATTTGGTGGAGACATGGCTGAGGACGATCGGGATGATTCCGGAGTGACCGAAGCGCCCCCCTCATAAAGCGATCAGGCCGCCAGCACGCCCTGGTCAGCCAGAAGTGTCTTGAGCTCTCCCGACTGGTACATCTCGCGGACGATGTCGCAGCCGCCGATGAACTCGCCCTTCACATAGAGCTGGGGAATGGTGGGCCAGTCGGAATAGGCCTTGATGCCCTGGCGCAGGGCGTCGCTTTGCAGAACGTTCACGGCCCCGAAATCGACGCCAAGGTGGTCGAGGATCTGAACCACCGTCGCCGAGAAGCCGCAGCCGGGTTTGTCGGGCACGCCCTTCATGAAGAGGACGACCGGGTTCTCGCTCACCGTCTTGTCGAGAAAGGCGCGGACTTCGGTATCGAGGGTCTCGGTCATATTCAGGGTCTTTCTTTCCGCGCGCGGCGCGCCACGCAAGAGCTAGGCGCCCGCGTGGGCAGGGTCAAGGCGTGGCGATGGTCTCCAAAGCCAGAGCGTGGAGCTCGCCCCCCATGGCGCCGCCCAGGGCCTCATAGACAAGCTTGTGCTGGCGAACCCGCGTCAGGCCCGCGAAGGCGGCGGCGCTGATCCGCACCTTGTAGTGATCCCCGTCGCCAGCCAGGTCATCAACGACAATCGTCGCGTCCGGAAAGGCACGCTTAAGGCGGGTCTCGATCTCATCGGCGGCCATCGGCATGGGCTAGACCTCTCTTACGCGGCGGGGAGCGCCGCCCTCCATATAGCGCGGCATCCAGCCTTCATGCGTCGCCCTTAAGCGCGACATGGGTATGGCGAATAGCCCCTCGGCGCCGAAGGTTTCTCCCTCGGCATGTCCCACAAGACGGCAGGCGACGCCCGCGTTGGCGGCAGCGGCGAGGATCGGGACGGGGTCAGCGGCCCCGATCAGGTAACGGGCCTGGTCTTCGCCAAAGAGGCTAGCATGGGCGTCGACCCCCGACGCGAGGAGTGTCAGACCCACGTCCGACGCCAGAGCCATCTCCGCCGCCGCAATAGCGAGGCCCCCATCGGCGAGATCATGAACGCAAGCCGCTGTGCCCTCGGCGATCAGGGCGCGAATAAAGTCCCCATTTATGCGCTCAAGGGCCAGATCCACCGGCGGCGGCGCCCCATCCTCGCGGCCCAGGCATTCGCGTAGATAGAGACTGGCGCCCAGTTCGCCCGGGCCCTCCCCTATCAGAAGCAAGGCGTCTCCCGCCTTGAGGTGCGCGAAACCGGCCCGGTGGTCGTAATCGGCGATCAAGCCCACCGCGCCCACGACGGGCGTCGGGGGAATGGCCTCGCCATCGGTCTCATTATAGAGGCTGACATTGCCGCTCACGACAGGGAAGTTCAGCTCACGGCACGCCAAGGCCATGCCCTCGATGGCGCGCACGATCTGGCCCATGATCAAGGGCTTTTCCGGATTGCCGAAATTCAGGTTGTCGGTGATGGCGATGGGCGTGGCGCCCACGGCGGTGAGATTGCGCCAGGCTTCAGCCACGGCCTGCTTACCCCCCTCGTAGGGGTCGGCGAGAACATAGCGTGGCGTGCAGTCGCAGGTGAGCGCAAGGGCCTTGCGGGTCCCGTGTATGCGCACCACCCCCGCGTCCGCTCCAGTGGCCGACTCTTCCAAGCTGTCGGCCATGACGTGGCGATCATACTGTTCCCAGATCCAGCGCCGCGAGGCGAGGTCGGGACAGCCGATCAGGGTCAGAACCGCCTGAGCCCAATCGGTGGGAACGGGGATGTTAGCGGGGGACAAGCGGGGCGGGATCGGCGGCGCGGTGAAGGGGCGGTCATAGAGCGGGGCGTCCTCGGTGAGGGGCGCAAGCGGCAGGTCGCAGACGATCCGATCATGATGGACAAGCACAATGCGGCCGGTATCGTTCGTGGCGCCGATGACCGCCGCGTCCAGGCCCCAGCGGGCGAAGATCGCGTGGGCCTCGGCCTCGCGTCCGGGTTTGAGAATCGCCAGCATCCGCTCCTGGCTCTCGGAGAGCATCATCTCATAGGCGCTCATGCCGGCTTCGCGCTGGGGAACCTTGTCGAGATCAAGGGCGATGCCGACCCCGCCCTTGCCGGCCATTTCCACGCAGGAGGAGGTGAGTCCCGCGGCGCCCATGTCCTGGATCGCCGCCACCGCGCCCGAGGCCATGAGCTCCAATGTTGCTTCGATCAGCAGCTTTTCGGCAAAGGGATCGCCGACTTGAACCGTCGGGCGCTTGGCCTCGGAATCGGCGTCGAACTCGGCCGACGCCATGGTCGCGCCATGAATGCCGTCGCGGCCGGTCTTGGAGCCGAAATAGACAACCGGCAGGCCGGGGCCGGGGGCGGCGGAATAGAAGATCTTGTCGACGTCGGCGAGGCCGACACACATGGCGTTGACCAGGATATTACCGTTGTAGCCACGGTGAAAATTCGTCTCGCCGCCCACCGTGGGCACTCCCACGCAATTGCCGTATCCGCCGATGCCGGCCACCACGCCCGACACCAGCCGCCGGGTCTTGGGATCGGCGGGGTCGCCAAATCGCAGGGCGTTAAGAAGCGCGATGGGCCTGGCGCCCATGGTGAAGACATCGCGCATTATGCCTCCAACACCGGTCGCGGCGCCTTGATAGGGCTCGATGAAGGAAGGATGGTTGTGAGACTCCATTTTGAAGACGGCGGCCTGGCCATCGCCAATATCCACAACCCCGGCGTTCTCCCCGGGTCCCTGGATCACACGGGCTCCGGATGTCGGAAACTTCGAGAGGTGGCGGCGGGAGGACTTGTAGGAGCAATGCTCGCTCCACATCACCGAGAAGATACCCAGCTCTACCTCATTGGGCTCGCGGTTCAGGCGAAGGACGATGAGCTCGTATTCAGCGCGGGACAGGCCGCTGGCGAGGGCGCCTTCAAGTCCGGGAATCGTCGTCGCATCCATGTGCGCTTCTAAACACGGCACGGGCCCAGCGCCACCGTTCAGGGATAACAGCGGATGGCAATGTCCGAATGGACGCACGCCCGCACATTGTGCGGCGCAACACGCTCCGCCCAAAAAATGATGCAAGTGCGAAAAAAAGACTTGCACTCTAACTGAACGTTGATATCTAATCAGTGTCAAGTTCTGGTCAAGGCGCGGTCGCAACACCGGACGCGAGGCGGCTCAGGGCGACAATGTTCCTCGTCTCAGTCCCAATCTGGAGGGCTTACCCCATGAAGCATCTGATAGCCGCGGCCTGCGCCGCCCTCTCGCTCGGCGCCGCGAGCGCCGCCCTCGCCGATGGTCCGGTCACGGCCACTCTCGAGCAGCCCCAGTCCGGCCACACCAAGCTTCTCGCCGGCCACGCGGTTTTCCGTTGCGCCGACACGAGCTGCGTCGCCGGCTACGCTCCTGATTCCTCCGGCACCCTGGATGCTTGCAAGGATCTCGCCCGTCAGGTCGGACCTTTAAGCTTCTATGGCCAATCCAAGCCTCTGGATGAAAAGGCCCTGGCGAAGTGCAACGCCGTCGCCGCCGCCCCCAAGGCCGCCACGACCGCTTCGCGCTGATCTCTCTCGACTTGGAAATAACGCAGCCCCGCTGGGAACAGCGGGGCTTTCGCGTATCTGGCCCCAGGCTTTGCGCCTCAGGCGGTCGCCATGACACTCTGCATCACGCTCTGAAAGACCATGGCGCCGTCAGAAGACCCCAGCGCCGTCTCGAATGCGCGATCTGGGTGGGGCATTAGGCCGAGCACATTGCCGGCCTCATCAACGATCCCAGCTATATCCCGCGCTGAGCCGTTGGGATTTTTGCGATAACGGAAGACCACTTGGCCCTCGCCTTCCAGGCGGTCGAGCGTCGCCTCATCGGCGAAGAAGTTTCCCTCGCCATTGCCCACGGTCATGACGGCGGAGCGGCGCGCGCCGAAGGCTGAGGTAAAACGCGTCTGAATATTGACGATCTCCAGATCCACATGGGTGCAGACATATTTGAGGCCGGCGTTGCGTAAGAGTGCGCCGGGCAGAAGCCCGGCTTCACAGAGCACCTGAAATCCGTTGCAGATTCCCGCCACGGCGACACCGCGCGCGGCGGCCTTGCGCACGCCGGCCATGACCGGCGAGAGAGCCGCCATGGCTCCGCAGCGCAGATAGTCTCCATAGGCGAAGCCGCCTGGCAGGACGACGAGGTCCAGGCCCGCCGGCAGGTCGGCTTCTTGATGCCACACCATTTCGACGCGGGCGTTCACTGATCGTTCAAGCGCCACCTTGCAGTCACGATCACAATTTGAGCCAGGGAAGACGATCACCGCCGCCTTCACGTGTCTACCTCCACCCGGTAGCTTTCGATCACGGGGTTGGCGAGAAGCCGCTCGCACATGGTCTCCACCTCGGTTTTCGCCGCGGGGACGTCGCTCCCAGCGAAATCCAGCGTGATCGCGCGGCCCACCCTGACATTGGATACCCCGGAAAAGCCGAGGCCATTTAGCGCCGACTCCACGGCCTTGCCCTGGACGTCGAGAACGCCGGGCTTGAGGAAGACATGAACCACAGCTTTCATCCGCGCCTCACGCAATGCCGCCCTGAATCACGGTGGGCATTTCCTTCATCACGCCAAGGCGCCGGGCGACCTCGGTATAGCTCTCGATGACATTGCCCATGTCGCGACGGAAACGATCCTTGTCGAGCTTCTCATTGGTGGAGGAATCCCACAGGCGGCAGCTGTCGGGACTGATCTCGTCAGCCAGGATTACGCGGGAAAAGTCGTTCTCCCAAACGCGGCCATATTCGATCTTGAAGTCCACCAGGGTGATACCCACCGCGCCGAACATGCCGGAGAGAAAGTCGTTCACCCGCAAAGTGGTGGCCATCATATCGTCGATCTCCTGGGTTGCGGCCCAGTTGAAGGCGGTGATGTGCTCCTCGGCGACCATGGGGTCGGAAAGCTTATCGTCCTTGAGGTAGAATTCGATGATCGAGCGCGGCAGGGCCTGGCCTTCGGGCAGACCGAAACGCTTCGAGAGCGAGCCGGCTGCGATATTACGACACACCACCTCCAGCGGGATGATCTCCACCTCCTTGATCAACTGCTCGCGCAGATTGAGCCGGCGGATGAAGTGGTTTTGCACGCCGATGGTGTTGAGGCGCGTCATCACATGCTCGCTGATGCGATTATTGATGACCCCCTTTCCCTCAAGAATGGCTTTCTTGGTTCCGTCGAAAGCGGTGGCGTCATCCTTGAAATATTGGATCAGGGTGCCAGGCTCGGGTCCTTCATAGAGAATCTTGGCCTTGCCCTCGTAAATCTTCTTGCGGCGGGTCATGGTCTGTTCAAGCCTTCCAACGGCGATCTTTCGCGACCCCAAAATCACAAAATTTTGGGACATCGAGAAGTTTTGGCGGCGCCCGTCACGCTCGAAGAGGTTTCGCGGAGACGTTTTTGGACCTCATCAGAGCGACTCTTACTTTAAAGGATGCGAGGTCCGGGCGCAAACACGGGCTAGACCTCGCCAAAGAAACAAGACGGCGAGAAAAGGGGGGCTGACATGCCGAGAGCGCCGGAGGAAAAGCCGCCGCGCGCAAGGCTCGGACACGACCAGGTGACGATGACCGGCCTGCCGCGTGATGGCTGGCGGGACGCCTATCATCGCCTTCTAACCCTGCCGACTCCGACTTTTCTGGCGGCCCTGGCGCTGGTCTTCTTGACCGTCAACGCGGCGTTCGGGGGCTTGTACATGCTGGACCCCAAGGGCATCGCCAACGCCCGGCCGGGCCGCTTTTGGGATTACTTTTTCTTCTCGGTCCAGACCCTGGGCACGCTCGGCTATGGCGTGCTTTCGCCCGTGAGCCTCTATGCCAATGTTCTGGTGGCAATCGAGGTGTTCCTGGGCTTGTTGAACCTCGGCGTCGCCACGGGACTTCTGTTCGCGCGCATCTCGCGCCCGACGGCCCGGATCATGTTTTCAAACCAGGCGGTCGTGACACCGCTCAATGGCGTGCCGACGCTGATGATGCGGGCCGCAAACCGGCGCCGCAATCTGGTTCTGGAAGCTGAGGTGAGCGTGACCTTAGCCTATGATGTGATCACTCTGGAGGGTGAGAAGCTGCGCCGCTTCGCCGAACTGACCCCGGTTCGGGCGCGCACGCCCCTGTTTTTCCTCACCTGGCAGATCATGCACCAGATCACTCCGGAGAGTCCCCTTCATGGGGAGACTGCCGAAAGCCTGGCGGCCAAGATGGCGGAGGTGCTGGTGGTCATCCGGGGCCTGGATGAGACCTTCGTCTCGACGATCCACGCCCGCGCCTCCTATTTGCCAGATGAGATCATCTGGGGCCGACGATTTGCCAATATCTTGTCCACGACGGCGGATGGGCAACGCGCGGTGGACTTCACGCGCTTCCACGATGTGGACTGAACTTGAAGCGCGGCATGGGCGCGCGACCCGGCGGAGGCCGATTGCCCGTGGGACCCAGGCAAGCTATGCCCTCAGCTCAATCACCAGTAACAAGGACATGCGTATTTTGAACGAGGACGATCGGGGTCAGACCTCGGACGCGGGCCTCGAGCGGACTCGCGAGGGCCGCGCCGAAGCGGCGCGCAATATCTTGCTCGGCCAATGGGCTGCGAATCTCATGGGCTTAAAAGACGGCGCGGCCTATTCTCAGGCAGTCGCCCGCGGCGGGGCCACCAGCCCCAATGATGAAGACGTCCTGCGAAAAGTGAGCCGGGATCTCGCTGATTCGGGCCTCTCCGTTTCCCTGGGCGAGGTGCACGCCAAGATGGAGGAATTCCTGGCCCTGGCGCGCGCGCAATTGGAATTCGACGACAAGCGGCCGAGCTGAGGGTCGAAGGGAAGAACGCCATGGGTCCGTTAAGCGACCTGAAGGTGGTGGAAATGGGCCAGCTCATCGCCGGCCCCTTCTGCGGTCAGCTTCTGGGCGATATGGGCGCGGAGATCATCAAGATCGAACCACCGGGCGCCGGCGATCCCATGCGCGTCTGGGGGCAAGGGGCGCCCGTCTGGTGGGAGGTCATCGCCCGCAACAAGCTCAGCGTATCTCTGAACCTCCGCCTCCCCGAAGGCCAGGCGCTGGCCCGACGGCTGATCGGCGAGGCCGATATACTGGTGGAGAATTTCAAGCCGGGGGCCCTGGAAGGATGGGGTCTTGGGCCGGAAGAGCTGCGGCGAGCCTCGCCGCGGCTGATCGTCGCGCGAATGTCGGGCTACGGCCAGACCGGTCCCTATCGCGAGCGGGCGGGCTTTGGCGGGATCGCCGAGGCGGTGGGCGGATGGCGGCGCCTGGTGGGCGAGCCCGACCGGCCGCCATCCCGCATGGGGGTCTCCATCGGCGACTCTCTTACCGCCGGCTATGGCGTCATGGGCATCCTGGCCGCCCTGCACCACCGCGAGCGGACCGGCGAGGGGCAGATCATCGACGCCGCCCTCTATGAATCGGTGCTGCAGGTCATGGAGGGGATGGTGGCCGAATATTCCGCCGCGGGGGTCACGCGCGAGCGCTCCGGCGCGATCCTGCTCGGCATCGCGCCCTCCAATGTCTATCCCTGCGCCGATGGCGAATACATGATCGGGGCCAATAACGACTCCCTGTTCCGGCGCCTGTGCCAGGCCATGGGCGCGCCGGCCCTGGCGGACGATCCCCGCTACGCCACCCATGTGGCCCGTGGGCGCAACCAAGGCGCGCTCGACGCGCTCATCGGGGCCTGGACATCGACCCTCACCATCGCAGAGGTCGAGGCGAAGATGCTGGACGCTTCAATTCCCGCTGGGCGTCTCTATGCCCCCGCCGACATGGTGGCCGATCCCCACTTCCGCGCGCGGGAGGCCATTGTGGATATCGACCATCCCAACTGGCCCGGCCTGAAGATGCAGGGGGTGTTCCCGAAGTTCTCCGCCACGCCCGGCGCCATCCGCTCCATAGCGCCCCAGACCGTGGGGGAACATAACGGCCTGATACTGGGCGAGCGGCTGGGCCTCAGCGAAGCCGAGCTGACGGACCTCGCCGCACGGGGCGTGATCTAGGCCGCGGCGGTCGCCGGGGGGATGGCGTGGGCGGTCATGGCCGGCTCGCCAAAGACGCGGCGGAAGATCGTATCCACGTGTTTGAAGTGCCAGGCCTCGTCGAAGAGTTCGGCGAGATCAGCCTCCGTGAGTTTCGGCCCCACCTCCGGGTCGGCGCGGAGCTTGTCGATGAAACGACCCTCGCCGCGCCAGACGGCCATGGCATTGCGCTGCACGGCGCTGTAGGCGGCCTCGCGGGCCATGCCCTTTTGGGTCAGGCACAGGAGCACCTGCTGAGAGTGGACGAGGCCCCCCAGGCGATCAAGATTGCGGCGCATGTTTTCCGGGTAGATCACCAGGCGCTCCACGACCGAGGCCAGACGGACCAGGGCGAAGTCGAGGTGCACCGTCGCATCCGGCGCGATCCCGCGCTCCACGGAGGAATGGCTGATATCGCGCTCGTGCCAGAGGGCCACGTTCTCCAGGGCGGGAATGACGGCCGAGCGCACCAGACGGGCAAGACCGGTGAGGTTCTCGGTCAGAATAGGGTTGCGCTTGTGGGGCATGGCCGAGGAGCCCTTCTGGCCGGCGTCGAACGGTTCCTCCGCCTCCAGCACCTCGGTGCGCTGCAGGTGACGGATCTCCACCGCCAGCCGCTCAATCGAGCTCGCCACCACGGCCAGGGCCGCGAAATAGGCGGCGTGGCGGTCGCGGGGGATGATCTGGGTGGAGATGGGCTCCACGCGCAGCCCCATCTGTTCGGCCACATGCGCCTCCACCGCTGGATCGACGCTGGCGAAGGCGCCCACGGGCCCGGAAATGGCGCAGGTGGCGATCTCGAAGCGGGCCATGGCCAGACGCTCGCGGGCCCGGACGAACTCGGCATAGTGGCCCGCCAGCTTCAGGCCAAAGGTGGTCGGCTCGGCGTGAATGCCGTGGCTGCGCCCCACGCAGGGCGTGAGGCGATGCTCAAAGGCCCGGCGCTTCAAGGCGGCCAGGACGAGATCCACGTCCTCCAGCAGCAGGTCGGTGGCGCGCGCCAGTTGAACGCCGAGCGTGGTGTCATTGACGTCGGACGAGGTCATGCCCTGATGGAGGAAACGCGCCTCCGGTCCCACCAGTTCGGTGACGTGGGTGAGAAAAGCGATCACATCGTGGCGGGTTTCGCGCTCGATTTCGTCGATGCGATCAACGTCAAAGGTGGCCGTTCCGCCCCGTTCCCAGATGGCCTCGGCGGCGGCCTCTGGGATGACGCCCAGCTTCGCCATGGCGTCTGCGGCGTGAGCCTCGATCTCGAACATTATGCGAAATCGGGTCTCTGGAGACCAGATGGCGGCGGCCTTGGGTCGAGCATAACGCGGAATCATGAGCCGACGTTTAAGCTTCGCACGCGGGGGGGAAAAGCCGCCTTTTCGCCCAGGCCTCCAATCGGCGCACCAATCTGTCTGGGACACGGCGCCGTTCCGCCTTATGAGCAAGCGCTGCAACAGCCCATTCTCAAGAGGAAGACCATGCCATCTCGTGTCCTGCAGGGCCTCTTCGCCCTGACCGGCGCTCTCTGCGCTCTCGCCGCGCCCGTGATGGCCGAAGATGAGACCAAGGCCCTGCTCAAGGAGCTCTCCAACGCCCCCGGACCATCGGGCTTTGAGGAGTCGGTGCGCGCCATCATGGTGCGGGAGTTCAAGCCCTTCGGCCCGGTAAGCTATGATGGCCTGGGCTCGGTGATCGTCGAGAACGGCGCCTCGGGCCCCAAGATCATGCTTGACGCGCATATGGACGAGCTGGGCGGGGAGACGCGGCGAGTGACCGCCGACGGGTTCGTGACCATGCAGATGTTGGGCGGCTGGCTCGACGAAGCCCTGCCCGGCCAGCGCTGGGTGATCATCGGCTCCAAAGGGCCCGTGCATGCGGTAAGCATTATTCGCGATGTACATGTGACGCCGCCGGAGGAGCGGGCCAAACCGTTCAATCGTGACCAGCTCTTTCTGGACCTGGGCGAGCGCAGCGCCGGCGACGTGGCGGCGCTGGGCGTGGAGCCTGGCGATCCGGTCGTGCCGGACTCAAGCTTCGATGAACTGAACGGCGCGGGGCGCTATATCGGCAAAGCGTGGGATGACCGGGTCGGCTGCGCGGTGGTCATCGAAGCTCTGAAGCGCCTGGCGGCCCAGGGGCATCCCAACCAACTGTTCGTCGCCGCCACGACCCAGGAAGAGATCGGCCTGCGCGGCGCCCATACGGCGGCGGAGATCATCCGCCCCGACATCGGCATCGCCATTGAGGGCGGCATGGCGGGCGATCAGCCGGGAACCCATCCGGACGAGACCAATGGTCGCCTGGGCGGCGGGCCCGATATCTTCCTTTACGACTCCAGCGCCCTGCCCAATCGGCGTCTGGTGAAACTCTTAAGGTCAGTGGCTTCAGATAAGGGCCTGCCCGTCCAGCTCGACCTGGTGCAAGGCTATGGCGACGACTCGGCGGAAATACAGAAGTCTGGCGGCGGGGCGCCCACGGTGAATATCGGCGTGCCGGTGCGCTATATGCACGTCCATAACGGCGTCATGGACCGTAAGGATTTCGACGAGACCGTCGATCTGGTGGTTGACCTGATCCAGCATCTGGACGCCGCGACGGTGACCCAGATCCGCGACTTCACGCCGGCGGGGAACTAGGCTTCGCGCGCCTTTCGGGCCGCGGCCACCTTGGCCAAGTGTTTGGCGAGGCCGATGGAGGCCAGGAAGTAGTGGAGCGATCCCCAGGCATAGAAGAGGGCTGTCACCAGAATTCCCTGGCGCGTGGCGGTGATGAGGGCGCCCTTGCACTGGGCGGCGAGGGCCGCGCCTGAGCCGTGGGGGGCGATACCGCCCGGACAGGCTTTTGCGAAGCCGGTCGTGGCGCCCGGCGCATGGTGGAAGAGGCTCAGCAGCGCGGCGCCCAGACCGGCGCCGAGACCGCTTTGGGCAAAGTGGCTCTCGGCCAGGCGGTCGATGATCAGGCCCGTGAGAAGCGGGCCGCCGCCAAGGGCGATAAGGTTGAGGAAGAGGAAGAGCACGGCGGTGGCCGTCGCGCGTCGACGGGTCTCCACAACGTTCTGCACCACCCCGAAGGTCGGCCCCAGATAGGTGTAGTGGAAGAGGCCTGGGAGAAGCAGGATGACCGCCGCCAGGCGCCAGTCCAGACGCGTATAGGCCAGGAGATAGATCGGTGTGGCGATGGCAAGGCCAATGGCCGGCGTGAGGGCATACCAGCGCGCGCCCCACCGACTGGCCCGGTCACTGACAAAGCCGCCCGCCAGGGTGCCAAGGCCTGAGGAGACGCCGCCGATCAGGCCGAAGATCAGCCCCACCATGGCGTAGCTCAATCCGAAAGCGCGGTTGAAATAGGGGGGCGAGAACTGGCCGATGCCATAGCCGCCCAACGAGGTCAGGGTGATGCCCAGAACCATGTTGAGGACCGGCCAGTTTCCAAAGAGGTTGCCGATCACGGCGCCCAGCTCTGTGAATTCGCGCGCCAGCCAGCCGCGCCCGGGGCCGGCCACGGCGTGGGCCGTGACGTGTTCCGCCAAGGCCGTCCGCTCCAGAGGGTCGGCCGCACCCCGAACGGGTTCGCGGATGATCAGTTTGGTCAGCAGGGCCAGGAGGATCCCCGGCGCGCCCACGACCATGAAAGCGATGCGCCAGCCATAGGCCTGGGCGAGCCAGCCCCCCGCCGCCGCGCCGATCATGGCGCCCAGGGGGATGCCAAAGGCATAGACCGACAGGGCCGAGGCCCGACGCCCGGGGCTATAGATATCGGAGATCAGGGAATGGGAGGGCGGCGAGCAGCCCGCCTCCCCCACCCCCACACCCACGCGCAGGATCAGCAGGGAGACGAAATTGGCCGCGAAACCGCAGGCCACGGTAAAGCCCGACCAGACCACCAGAGCCACGGAGATGATGGTGACCCTGTTGCGTCGCTCGGCGAGCCTGGCGATGGGAATGCCCAGAACCGTATAGAGCGCCGCGAAGGAGAGGCCGCCCAGGAGGCCAAGCTGGGTGTCGGTGATCTTCAGATCGACTTTGATCGCCTGGCCTATGGTGGCGATGATGGTGCGGTCAATGAAGTTGAAGGTGTAGGCGGCTAGAAGGAGGCCTAGCACCAAGTTCTTGTAGCCATCGCCGCCACCCGCCCTCGCCGGGGTCGCAGTCGTCGACAGGTTTCGGGCTTCAGCCCCTGCGCCATCCATGCTTGTTTCGCTCGCCTTGAATGAATCGCGTCTGATGCGCGTTTAGGAATCGCGCTTTTTGGCGCTTGGAGAGGACCATCATGGAATTGCTGATCGGCGACAAGGTCTGGTCGAGTTGGTCGATGCGGCCCTGGCTGGTGCTGAAGCGCGCCGGGGCGGACTTTACCGAGACGCCCATCGCCCTGCGCACCGAACAGACCGACGCGAAGATCAGGGCGGCGGGCTCGCCATCGGGCTTGGTGCCGGTGCTGAAGAACGGCGATCTCGTCATTTGGGATAGCCTGGCGATCAGTGAATATGTGGCCGAGGCCTTTCCGGCGGCGGGGCTCTGGCCCAACGATCCGGCCGCCAGGGCGTTGGGCCGCGCCGCCAGCGCTGAGATGCATTCGGGCTTTCATTCCCTGCGGGGTGAGCTCTCCATGGATCTGGCCAAGCAGGTCGTCGCCACACTGGTTCCCGCCACCGAGGCGGATGTGCGCCGGGTCGTTGAGCTCTGGCTCGGCCTGCTTCGCCAGTTCGGCGGGCCTTTCCTGCTGGGCGCGACCTGGACCATCGCGGACGCCTTCTTTACCCCGGTGGCCACGCGGTTTCGGACCTATGGGGTGCGCCTTTCCGATTACGGCGATGACGGCCCGGCGGGCGCCTATGGGGCGCGTCTGCTAGAGCAGCCAGAATATCTGGCCTGGGAGAAGGATGCGCTCGCGGCCGCTTAGAACAGCCCCAAGGCTTTGAGGCTGGCGACGCCCTCGCGGCCGACGACGATGTGATCGTGGACAGTGATCCCCAGGACCTGCGTCGCCTCAGCCACTTTGCGAGTGATAGCGACATCAGCGGCGGAGGGTGTGGGATCGCCGGAGGGGTGGTTGTGGGCGAGGATCACGGCGCTGGCCGCCAACTCGAGGGCGCGGCGGGCGACCTCGCGCGGATAGACAGGCGCGTGATCGACGGTGCCCTCATTCATCACCTCATCGGCGATGAGCTGGTTCTTCTTGTCGAGGAAGAGCACCCGGAACTGTTCGCGAGACGCGCCGGCCATGGCGACCTTGGCATAGGCCAAAAGGGCGGACCATGAACCGATCACCGCGCGCCCCGCCGCCGCGCCCCGGCCCATGCGCGCCGTGGCTTCGTGAACAAGCTTGAGATCCAAAGCCGCGGCCTGGCCCACGCCCTTGACAGTCTTCAACTCCTCAAGACTCGCGCCCAGAACGCCGGCCAGACCGCCGAAGCGCATCAGGAGGGCCTTGGCGAGGGGCTTGAGATCGCCGCGCGGTAGGCTGCGGGCGAGCAGAAGTTCCAGAACCTCATAGTCGGGCATGCCGACGAAGGTGGTCGCGGCGCGGTCCCGAAGGCGTTCGCGATGACCGAGGTAATGGGGTTTGGGCGGCGGCGCGGGCTTCAGCGCCCTCTCCGGCGCCGCGCCTTCGAAAAACGGTATCAGGGCCCCCGCGTCTTCCAGCATCATCGTCCCCATAGGCTGCCCATACAGGAACAAATTAGGAACTTTTTCGCTGCTCCGCTAGCGCTTTTTCACAGCCCTAAAAAGGCTTGAAGAGGCCCGCGGGCGAGGCGGTGAACACCTCATAGCCAGTCTCGGTGACGCCGATGGAGTGCTCGCACTGGGCGGAGAGGGATTTATCGCGGGTGACCGCCGTCCAGCCATCGGCCAGGACCTTCACCTGTGGGCGGCCCAGATTGACCATGGGTTCTATGGTGAAAAACATCCCGGCTTGAAGCGTCTCGCCGGCGCCCGGACGGCCATAGTGGAGGATGTTGGGAGCGTCGTGAAACACCTGGCCCACGCCGTGCCCGCAGAAGTCGCGCACCACCGAGCAGCGCTGGGCCTCCACATAGGACTGGATGGCGTAGCCCACATCGCCGAGCCGCGCGCCGTGCTTCACCTGCTCCAGGCCCCTCTGGAAAGCCTCATAGGTGATTTCCGCCAGGCGCCGGGCGCGGGGGGCCACCTCGCCCACCAGATACATGCGTGAGGTGTCGCCATGCCAGCCGTCCACGATGACGGTGACGTCGATATTGGCGATATCGCCCTCGCGCAGGGTGCGATCACCCGGGATGCCGTGGCAGACCACGTGATTGGGCGAGATGCACAGGGTGTGGGAATAGCCGCGATAGAAGAGGCAGGCCGGCAGGGCGCCGCGATCCAGGATGAACTCCCGCGCCAGACGGTCCAGCTCCGCCGTCGCCACCCCCGGGCGCACATGGGGGGTGAGCATATCCAGGCACTCGGCGGCGATGCGGCCGGCGACCCGCATACCCTCGAAGCCCTCGGCGCCATGGACCTTGATCCGGCGGCTGGCGCGGGGCGCGATGGCGATATCTTCGGCGAGGCTCATGGCGGGGCGGACTTTTGGACTGAAGGGCTGGGGGTCAAGTGTTGTCGCGGACCTGCGCGCCCGTCCAGGGGATGGCGCGCGAAATCGCTATGGCGTCCGTCGATATATCGCAAGCATAGGCCAGAACTTCAACGCCCGCCGCCGCCGCGGTGGTGAGGCCGACGGCATAGACCGGATCGAGATCGGCGCAGGCGGCGAAACGATCACAATCCATGCGCTGAATGACGAACAGCTGCACGGCCCGGTCGCCCTCGGCCACGCGGGTGGCGAGCTCCCGCAAGTGCCGCGCCGAACGGGCCGCCACGCAATCGGGAAACTCAGCCAGATCGCCCCCGCGCCGCAGATGGCAGTTCTTCACCTCCAGCCAGCAGCGGGGCCGGGCCGGATCCTCCAGCACGAAATCGACCCGGCTGGCTTCCCCCATCTTCACCTCCCGGCGATGAACGGCGTATCCAGCCAGTTCGGGGATCGCATCCGCCGCCAGGGCCTCGGCCGTCAGGCGATTGGGGTGCAGGGTGTTGATCCCAACGAGGCCCCCGTC
>Ga0116230_10003423_pt1 | contig 15480 bp, 11 predicted proteins | sample S1TSphfallax_3_FD_88678 | JGI IMG/M metagenome (GOLD analysis project Ga0116230, IMG submission 88678) | Host-associated microbial communities from peat moss isolated from Minnesota, USA - S1T2_Fd - Sphagnum fallax MG | ecosystem: Host-associated > Plants > Peat moss > Unclassified | place... | reverse complement strand
GTCGACGATGCAACGCCTGTCGATGCCGGCTCTGACCAACATCGGACGCGCCGCGTCGTTGCCGTCACAGAACCACGTCGGGCCCACGCCGCGGCGCCGTAGCCACCGCACCACGCGCCGCTGGTCGCTGCTCAGCCAGTAAGGCGTCTTGCGGCTGCGTACGCTATGGATGTCGCCGACACCTGGTTGGCCGCGCAACAGCGGCTCGCTCCACGGCCCCGACGTGACGATGTCGACATCGCAGCCGTAGCGTCGCCGCAGTTCACGGATGAGTGCCGTAATCAGCACCATGTCGCCGAAGGCACCGCAACGCACGACCAGCGGACGTTGCGAGCGCATGGTCGGCTCCGGCGTTCGCGTCACCAACTTTTGCAATAAGACTCCGAGATTGACCGTCGCGGCAGCGGCCGGTTCACGTCACTGCGCGGGAGTATGATTGTATGCGCAATTCCGCAGGAGTGAACGACTTGGCGCACGACCACGCAATCAAACCACTGGACGAGCTCGCGCAGGAGCTGCTGCTCGCGCTCGACCATCCGGCACTGCGGCCGTTTCACGCAGCATGGCCGGCGGCGCCCGCGGCCCGCGCGATGCCCTCATCGACGACCGGGGGCGTGCCGCCGCTGCCGACTGATCCCCGGGTGATCCCTTCCGCATTACCCGTGCTCGACTGGCTGCCCGGCATCGCGGCCGGGCGGCATGACTTCGCCGCGCCGCTGATTGGCGCCGTTTGCCGGGCGGCGCCGTCACTGCGCTGGTGCCAGAGCTATTCGCAGGCGCAGGTCGACTCGAAGCAGATCGATGCCGGATTCCTGCGCAACTACGGGTACACCGAAATCATCGGCCTCACTGCATCGCGGAAATGCCGGCGCCTGTCCTGCGGTTTCCTGCTGCTCGCGCCTCATACACACTACCCGCCGCATCGGCATGAAGCCGAGGAGATCTACGTTCCCTTGAGCGGCACGGCGCGTTGGCTTCAGGGCGATGGCGTCTGGCGGGAACAGCCGCCCGGGACGGTGATTCATCATCGAAGTTCGGAACTCCACGCCATGCGCACCGCCGACGGGCCGCTCCTCGCGCTCTATGTTTGGCGGAGCGCGGATCTCCGGCAAACCGCGCGCCTGGTCACGGCATGACGGCACAGCATGGGACAATCCCTCTCGTCATCGTGCTGCTGGGCGCCCGGCCATGACGCCCGACCGCCGTAGAAGCTTGGTGTTTTGGATCGTGTTGGCATTGATTCCGGTGGGCGCGTCGCTTGCGGGATCCGTGGCTGCCGACGCAATGTCGCCCGTCGGCATCTGGAAAACGATCGACGACAAGACCGGCAAGGAGCGCGCGATCGTCCGGCTCTACGAGGACCACGGCCTGCTGTTCGGCAGGATCGAACAAAGCTTCGTGCCCGGTGCCGAAACCCGGGTGTGCGTGCCGTGCACCGACGAGCGCAAGGACCAACCCATCATCGGCCTGCTCATCATTCGCAATATGAAAGCGGACGGCGGCGAGTATTCCGGCGGCGACATCCTCGACCCGGAATCGGGATCCGTCTACCGCTGCAAACTGCGTCTGGAAGACGCTGGCACGCGCCTCGTGGTGCGCGGCTACATCGGAATTGCGCTCCTCGGTCGGACGCAGGTCTGGCAGCGCCAGAACTGATCAGAACGATGCGCGGTTTGCGTTCAGTGCAGCGTCCGCGCACCGAGCTCCGCATCGGTCAACCTCACGGCAATGATCCCGGCCAGGGCATGGACTACCGCGACGTGATCTCGTGGCGTCAGGCGCCTAATTTTTCAGGTAGCCGCCGAGTACGGCAGCGACGATTCCGACACCGAATATCAGCCGGTACCAGACGAAGATCCACGTGCTACGACGCTCCAGATACCGCAACAAGCCATAGATTGCCGCGAACGCCGTGACGCTTGCGAACAGCAAGCCCACACCCAACGTGATCCAACCCTCGGAACTCAAGCCCGCCTTGAACAATACCCTCAGTTCATACAAGCCGGCGAGCGTCACGGCGGGCAGACCGAGCAGAAACGAAAATCGCGCCGCCGTCTCACGTTCCATCCCGCAGAACAGACCGGCCGTCAAGGTCGATCCGGAGCGCGAAACCCCGGGAATGAAGGAAAGCGCCTGCGCCACCCCGACGATGAGGCCGTCCTTGAGCGTTATTTGTGCGAACGTGCGCTGATGTCGCGCCGTCTTCTCCGCGATGCCCAGCAGGATCGACATGACGATGGAGGCAAAGCCGATCACCAGCAAGCCGCGCAGCGGGGAATGACAGCCGTTCAGCAAGGGCTTCAGCAGCAGACCCGTCACGATCAGCGGAATGGTTCCGAGCAGGATACCGAGCACCACGCGAAAATCGGCGGACGCAAAGTTGCGCGCGCCGACGGCACGCAGCGTCGCGCCGCCCAGCGTACCGATATCCTTTCGGAAGTAGACCAGCACCGCGGCGAAGCTCGCCAACTGCATCGCCGCCGAAAACGCGGAGCCCGGATCTCGCCAGCCAAGGATCCCCGGGATGACGCGCAGGTGCGCGGTGCTGCTGATCGGCAGCAGTTCGGTGATGCCTTGAATCACGCCGAGCACCGCCATTTGCAGCCAGGACAGTTCGGTAAACCCCAGATCGACCGCGTCCGTCTGGCCGCAGGATGAATCGATGTTCGTATTGCTCACAGCGGAAGAGTATAGCGAGCGGGATCAATTCGCACAGCGCGATATAACCCCAGGAACAGGGCCGCCGCCCTGTGTACGTTGCTCTGCCAGTCGCCGGCGGCCGTATGATCAGCGCCATCCGTCACGTACTTGACACATCCGAATGCTGCGCCCATCGATTTGCACACTTTGGCGAGCGCATACGCCTCCATGTCGACCACATCGCACGGCACGGCGGATTCGGCCGTGGCGAACGAATCACCGCTGCCGCAGACGGCGGGCGTCAGGTGCGTAAAGAGCGGATCGAACGTGAGGATGGGCGGGGCCGGATCGAACGGGGTGACGCCGAGGGCCAGCCCAAGGCCGCGAACATCCATGTCGCGCTGGACGAATTCATGGCAGGCGAGCAACGCACCGCTGTCGTGCATGCGGCTTCCGGCAGTACCGAAATTGAGCACCAGCGGCAGCGCCGCGCCCGAATGCTCGTAGCGGGACAACGCGCGCGTCAGGGCGATCGCCGCATTCACTTTGCCGACGCCGCAATAGAGGACCGGCACACCGGCTTCCGCGAATACGCCATCCGACTCCGCCTCGAGCGCCATGACGACCATCGTGCTCGCGGGTTGTGGCACCGGCAATTCTCCTAATAAGCGATCGGTGCCCGCACGGACAGCGCCCGCCAACGATAATCGCCGGCGATTTTCAGGTCGATCAACGCCGCGAGGGCGATGACTTCGTATCCCGCCAACGTGCACAGATCGGCCGAGGCGGACATCGTGCCGCCGGTCGCGAGCACATCGTCGAGCAAGAGGACCCGGCCGGCTCCGCGCTGCATTTCCAGAATTCCTGAACCATACTCGAGATCATAGGCGATCTCGACCACGGGCGGCGGCAGCTTGCCCTGCTTGCGGACCAGAACGAACCCCTTGCCGCGACGTGCCGCGAGTGCCGCACCCAGGATGAAGCCGCGCGATTCGATGCCCGCCACGGCGTCGATGCCGCGCCACTCCGCCTCTGTCAGCAGGGCGTCGAGCACCTGCAAAGTCTCATCGAGGTGCTCCCGGAGCAGCGGCGAGATGTCGCGAAACATGACCCCGGGCCTCGGGAAATCAGGCACGTTGGTGACGAGTGGCTTCAAGTCCCTCATGGTCAGTGTCCGAAGATGATGACCCGGAATGATAGTCCGTAGGGCACGGCGCTGCGAGCCGATTTACGGTTGCCGCCATGCCCCGCGTGGTCCGTTCAGGTAGCATTCCGCGATGATTTATAAAGGCTTTCGATCTCATCTGCGCGCCGCGCCCGCACTCATCGCTGCCTGTTGCGCCATCCTGGCCAAGGCCGGTGCCGTTCCTGCCGAACCGCCTTCCGGCTCGCCTGCCGCGGCGCCCGCCGCGACGCCGACCGTGAGTTCGCCGTCCCTCACGGCGCCGATGTCGGCGGCCGAGGTCATCACGTTCCTCGATCAAACCGTCGATTGGTATCGGATCCTCGGCTTGCAGCAGCAGGCCGCCAACGAGCCGAGCGACCTGCTGTTCCTGAACGCGAATCGGCAGACCGCCGCCAAGGTCATGACCCTGGCGTTCGACATCGCGCGCGCCGATGCGGATCTGCTCGCCGATGCGTCGCCGGCAGCGCGGCAAAGCGGTGCCGAATCCGGCACGTCCTCGCAGGCATTGCTGCAGTTTCAGCAGAAACTCGACGCGCAAGCCGCCACCGTGCAGGCCGAACTCGACGCGCAGCGGCGTCACGCGTCGGAGGCGAAACTGGAGGAACTTCAGGGGGAGCTCGATCTTGTGAACACGAAGCGCGGCATCGTGAGCACCATGATCGGTTTCACCGCCGGCGCGGCCAACCCGAGCACCGCCGCTGCGCTGAAGGCACAAATCGACGCGATGGCGGTCGCCATGCCCTCGGCTGGGGTCGCCGCAGCGCCACCCGGCGGCGCCGCGGCCACAGCCCAGCAAGCCGGCCCCGCCGCCGCACCGTCCACGACCATCCTCGCAACGTCGAACCGGCCGGTGGCTGGCGCGCCGTCCGGACTCTGGGACCTGGCGTCGGACGTCTTTCGCTTGTCGGAAAAGGCGGCGACGATCGACTCCGTGGATCAGCGCACACTCGCCCTGCAAACCCTGCTCTCTCAGGTGCAGACGCCGCTGATCGATCAGATGAAGCTGCTGTCGGCGCGTGGCGATGCGCTCGCGAACACGGCCGACTCGGCCGACAGCACGATGTTGAAGGGCGTCCACGACCAATTGGACGCGCTCGCCGCGCAGTTCAAACGCGCCTCGTCGTTGGTGTTGCCGTTCAGCCAGGAAAGCATGCTGCTCGCACAGTATCGCCACAATCTCGCCAACTGGCATGCAACGATCGACATGCAGTACCGGGCCGCCGTCAAGACCCTGGGTATCCGCGCCGCCGTATTGGTCGCGATTCTGCTGGTGCTGTTCGGCGCCGCCGAGCTGTGGCAGCGGACGGTGCTGCACTACGTACAGGACTCGCGCCGCCGCTACCAGTTGCTGCTGTTGCGCCGCATCGCCCTGTGGTCACTGGTCGTGGTGGTGATCGGCTTCGCCTTCGCGAGTGAACTGGGCTCGCTGGTGACATTCGCCGGATTGATCACCGCGGGGATCGCAGTAGCCATGCAGAGCGTCCTCGTGTCGATCGTCGGTTATTTCTTTCTGATCGGAAAATACGGCATCCGCGTCGGCGACCGGGTGCAGATCGGCGAAGTGGCCGGCGAGGTCATCGATCTGGGGCTGGTGAGAATGTACCTGATGGAGCTCGGGGCAAGAGGCGCGATGGGACCGACCGGACGGGTGGTCGCCTTCGCCAACTCCGTCGTGTTCCAGGTGGCCGGCGGTCTGTTCAAGCAGATTCCCGGCGTCAACTTCAGCTGGCGCGAGGTGGTGCTGACTCTACCCGCGGGTGCGGACTACCCGGCAATCAAGCGCAAACTGCTGGCGTCCGTCGCGGCGGCGCTCGCGCAATACAATCCGGAGATTCTGCGGCAAACACGCGAAATCGCCAGAACCATGCTGTCGGCGTCGGCAGGCGATGCGGAGGCGCAGGTGCAGCTGCATTTTTCCGGCAGCACGGTGGAGGCCATCGTGCGCTACCCCGTACACCTCCCGTATTCAGGCGAAATCGACGAACGCGTCACGGAAGCCCTGGCCACGGTGGTGAAGGGAGCCGCGACCGATGCCGCGACGGCAACGTGAAGCAGCGCAGGCGTTTTCCCGACGATGCTATCCTTGCGCGCGTTAGAGCCGCCGGAGGCTCGGTCAGGGGTCTGGATCAAGCATGATTTTGGTCATCGACGTGGGCAACACCCGTCTGAAATGGGCCTGGTTGACGAGTACCGGCTTGTCTGATCAACAGGCGGTGGTGCACCGGGAGGCGAAGCCCGGCATCTGGACGGCGGCTCTGTTCGAGTCCGGCCAGAAGCCCACCCGTGTCCTCGTGTCCAACGTGGCGGGGCCGGTGATGGGCAAGACCCTCACACAACTCGCGAAGAAAACCTTCAACGTCGACGTCGAGTTCGTCAAGGCGGCGCAAGATTTTCAGGGCCTGAGAAATGGCTATCTCGACCCCTCCCTGCTGGGTGCAGACCGCTGGCTCGCCCTGATCGGCGCGTGGACCCAGGCACGGTCGGCGATCTGTGTCGTCGATGCAGGCACCGCGGTCAAGGTGGACAGCGTCGATGCCAGCGGCCAGCATCTCGGCGGCCTGATCGCACCCGGCATCCACATGATGCGCGAGGCGCTGATGAAAAAGACCAGCGACATCGCGCGCGCGGCCGAACACAGCACCCCGTCGCTTGCCGGCGTGCTCGCCAACAATACCGTCGGCGCGGTGTCGCGGGGCGCCGTATTCGCCCTGGCCGGGATGGCGGACCGGGCCGCGGAAATCATCGAACACAGCACCGGCGCGCGACCCAAACTCTTCATCACCGGCGGCGACGCCGGGATGATCACGGGCACCATGCGCACGCATGGTTTGATAGTCCCAGATCTGGTGCTGCAAGGTTTGGCCGTGGTCGCGGCGCACTCCGCGTAGGCGACTTCGTGTTCCAGCCCGGCCCGCGTAATCTCATCACCGACGTTCCGGGACTCACCGTGGGCCATGCGACCGACGAGCGCGTGCGCTCGGGGGTCACCGTCGTGCTGTGCGGCGCCGACTGGCCGGCCGCGGTCGACGTCCGCGGCGGCGGACCCGGCACCCGCGAAACCGACGCGCTGTCGCCGGAAAATCTCATCGGCAGAGCGCATGCCCTGGTGTTGGCGGGCGGCTCGGTCTTCGGGCTGGGCGCCGCCGATGGCGTGACCGCCGCGTTGTCCGCCCGGGGTGTCGGTTTGCAGCTGCGTCCCGGGTCACCCGCGATTCCCATCGTACCCGCCGCGGTACTGCACGATCTCGGCAACGGCGGCGACAAGAGCTGGGGCCTGGAACCGCCTTACCGTCAATTGGGAGGCCGCGCACTCGATGCGGCCGCTGCGGACTTTGTCCTGGGATCGGTCGGTGCCGGGCGCGGCGCGATGGCGGGGCTCATCAAGGGCGGCATCGGTTCCACATCGCTCGCCCTCGAGGAGGATCTCGTGGTGGGTGCACTGGTGGCGGTGAATTCGATCGGCTCGGCGCTGATGCCCGATGGCCGCACGTTCTGGGCCTGGCCTTTCGAACTCAACTCGGAGTTCGGCGCGGCGCCGCCGCCCACGGCACCCATGGACACGAGCGATCCCGCTCCCGACGAATCGCGGCTGCTCACGATCGCCCGGCTGCAGCCGGGCGCCAACACCACCCTCGGCGTGGTCGCCAGCAACGCGGACCTCTCGACCGTGGAATCCAAGCGGGTGGCCATGATGGCGCAGGACGGCATCGCGCGCGCCCTGCGCCCGGCGCATACGCCCTTCGATGGCGACACGATCTTTGCCGTGGCCAATGGTGAGGTCGCGCTCGGCCGGGGCCCGCAGCGCGCCGCCGCCGTCGCGCGCATCGGTTCGGCCGCGGCGGACTGCCTCGCGCGCGCGATCGCGCGCGCCGTGTATCACTCACGATGAGCCAGTCGCACGCCGCCCGCCCGGACGGGCCGTGCAAGAATTGTGGTGCAACCCTGGACGCGACCCAAAGGTTTTGCGGCGCCTGCGGTCAACACGCCGCCACGGAACGACTCACCCTCCACGAGATTGGGCATGAGCTCGTGCATGCCATTGCGCACGTTGACCGGAGCGTCTTCTCGCTGGTGCGTATGCTCTTTCTCAGGCCCGGGTTCGTCGCACGGGAATACGTCGACGGCAGGCGGAAGCGCTATTTCGGGCCGTTCAGCTTCCTGTTCATCGTGGTCGGTCTGGCAACCGCCGTCGTCGCGCTGTCCGGGATCAAGGTCGTCATTGCCGACTCCGACAATGCGATCGCCCGGGGTGTGCAGCATCACGTCAATCTGGTGTTCCTGGCACAGGTGCCATTGCTCGCCGCCTACACCAAACTTTTCTTCTTTCGCCAGCGCCTGAATCTGGCGGAGAGTTTAGTGCTCTCCTCCTATGCGACGAGCATGCGCACCATCTGGTTCGTGGTGTTCCTAGTACCCGGCTATTACTGGCTGCACCCGTCCACCCTTGCGGTGCTGTATGCCTATTACGGCTACTCGCTCCTATGGCTCAGCTATTTTGGCTATGCGTGCATGCAATTTTTTTCAGGGAACCGCGCCGGATTGTGGCTGCGGGGCGCCATGGTCGCCGCGCTTACACAGGCGACGGTTCAGGTTTTCATCATCTCGCTCGGCAGCATGCCCTGGGTCTCCGGTCCTGCGGATTGAGGGCCAGCACGCTCGATCGTCGCAAATCGCAGACATGTAGCGATCCACCGACATTTTGCAGATGACGCCCGTCACATTTAAATAAACGCACGGGTGTCGACCGGTACTTGTGCGGCGCCGCAACACTCTGTCAGGGGACGGTTCTGGTCATCAACCTATTGAAGGCAGCCTTCGCTGCTTCAGTGCTTGCATTGACTGCGTGCGGTGGTGCCACCAGTCCCGCCACGTCAGCGTCTTCAGCGCAGGTCATCGACCGCAGCGGCATCGCGGATGGCGTCGCCCGCGACAACGGCGCATCGGTGGGCGACTCCGCGAGCGTGTCGGCATTGATCGACCGCCATGTCCATCATGAAGAACCTGCAGCACGCGCCACGTCCTCGAGCGGCGCCGCGACGTTGTCGTGGGACGCGCCGACGACGAATACGAACGGAACGCCCCTCACGGATCTCGCAGGCTATACGATTTACTACGGCACCTCTGCCGCCGCACTGACGAACACCATCAGCGTGGCGGATCCCGGTGCAACGAGTTACGTGGTCGGCAATCTGAGCCCGGCTACGTATTATTTTGCCGTCGCTGCCTATGCGACGGACGGGACCCAAAGCGCGCCGTCGGCGGTCGGCTCCAAGATCATCACCGCGCCTCTCCCACCCAGCATCGCCGCCATCGGCAACCAGCAGACCGCGCTCGGCGCCAGCGTCAGTCTGGCTGCGCAAGGCACGGATCCCGACGGCAACACGCTCACCTATTCGTCCACGGGACTGCCGCCGGGCCTCGGCATCGCGGCGGTCACCGGGCTCATTACCGGCACGGCCAGTACGGCGGGAACGTATGCAGTAACCGTCACCGTGAGCAGCGGGACACTGAGTGCCAGCACCAGCTTCACCTGGACCGTGGCGTCGCCCACGTCCCTGCCGCAGGTAAGCTCGCTGCCTGCGCCGCTCGCGATCAGCGGCGCGAGCGTGAACTACGCGCCGGTATTGAGCAGTGGCACGGCGACCTACCTCTGGAACTTCGGCGACGGCACTGCGGCGACCGCGGCTTCGAGTTCCGCGGCCACCAGCCACACCTACGGTGCGCCCGGCGTCTACACGGTCACCCTCACGATCACCTCGAGCACCGGTCAATCGAGCACGTACAGTTTCCTGCAGGCGGTCGGCAGCGGCAGGTCGGGCACCCCGGCCCGCGCCTCGTCGAACATCATCCTGGTGCCGGTCACCGGCGCCGCGGCCGACCTGTGGGTGGCGAACCAGGACAACGATTCCGTCAGCGTGTTCAACACCGCGAACGGCACGAAGCTCGCCGAGATCCCGGTGGGCACGAGCCCCCGCAGCCTCGGCCTCGCCGGCGACGGCCGCGTCTGGGTGGTCAACAAGTACAGCGCCACCATCAGCATCATCAGTCCGACGACCTTGAGCGTCGTTCAGAGCATTTCCCTTCCCCGCGCCTCGCAGCCCTTCGGCATCCTGTTCTCGCCCGTCGACGGCAGCGCCTTCGTCACTCTCGAGGCCACCGGCCAGCTCGTCAAGATCAGCGGCACGACTTTCGCAGTGACCGGGACGCTGGCGGTGGGTGCCAATCCGCGGCACCTGGCAATGAACGGCAACGGCACGCTGCTGCTGCTGTCCACCTTCATCACCCCGCCACTGCCCGGCGAGGGTACCGCGGCCGTGAGCACCGTGGATGCCAACGGCAATCCACTTGGCGGCAACGTGCTCGAGATCAATCCGAGCACCTTGAGCCTGACCCGCACGGTCGTCCTCGCGCACAGCACCGTGCCCGACTCGAGCACACAAAGCCGTGGCATTCCAAACTATCTGGGTGCGGCGGCGATCTCGCCGGACGGCAGCAGCGCCTGGGTGCCATCGAAGAAGGACAACATCAAACGCGGGACGTTTCGCGACGGAAATGTCCTGACCTTCGAGAGCACTGTGCGCGCCGTCAGCTCGCGCATCGACCTCAAGACCAACACCGAGGATCTGGCGTCGCGCATCGATCACAAGTATTCGGGCCTCGCCAGCGCCGCCGTGTACCACCCCGACGGGGTGTACCTGTTCGTGGCTCTCGAGACCTCGCGCGAGGTGGACGTGATCGACAGTGTCGGAAAGAAGGAACTGGTGCGCTTCCAGGTGGGACGCGCGCCGCAGGGGCTCGCCGTGTCGGGCGACGGCAAGACGCTGTACGTCAATAATTTCATGGACCGCACCGTGAGCGCCATCGATCTCACGCCGCTCATCAATTCAGGACTGGGCACGGCTCCCCCGATCACAACCTGGAGCGCGGTCGGCGCCGAGAAACTCGCGGCCGACGTGCTCGACGGCAAGCAGCTTTTTTATGACGCCCGCGATCCGCGCATGGCGCGCGACGGCTACCTGAGCTGCGCGACCTGCCACGATGACGGCGGGCACGATGGCCGGGTGTGGGACTTCACCAGCTTGGGCGAGGGACTGCGCAACACCATCAGGTTGCGCGGGCGCGGCGGCATCAAACAGGGCTACCTCCACTGGAGCGCGAACTTCGACGAAGGGCAGGACTTCGAGGGCCAGATACGCAGCCTGGCCCAGGGAACGGGTCTCATGAGCAACGCGGTGTTCAACTCGGGAACCGTCAGCCAGCCGCTCGGACAGCCGAAGGCGGGCCTGAGCGTCGATCTCGACGCGCTTGCCGCCTACCTCACGTCGCTCAACACGTTCGAGCAAAGTCCGTTGCGGAATGCCGATGGCACGCTGACCGCGGCAGCCGTGGCGGGCAAGACGGTGTTCACCACCCGCAACTGCGCCAGCCGCCACGGCGGTGACGGCTTCACGAACAGCGCCGACGGCTCGCAGCTGAAGAACATCGGCACGCTGAACGCCGCGGCCGGCGATCGGCTGGGAGCAGCCCTCACCGGCATCGACATCCCGACGCTGCGCGACGTCTGGTTCACCGCGCCGTATCTGCACGACGGTTCCGCGCCGACGCTGGCGGCCGCGGTGACGGCGCACGACACGGCGGCGCTCGGCGGCACGGCCATCAACGCCACCGATCTTGCCAACCTCACCGCCTATCTGCTCGAGATCGGCGTCGAGGAGACCAATGCCGCGGGCCTCACCAGCTGCGCGGCACAGGGCGGCGGCTGCGCCATCGCCGCGGGCACGCTCGCCGATGTGTACTACGGCTCGGGCGGCACCTATGCGATGCAGGCGAACATGAGCGGCACGGTGGCCTGCGAAATCACTGCCTTCGGCGGCGATCCATTGCCGGACGCCCTGAAGAGCTGCTCCTCGGTGACCAGCGGCACGCTGACCAAGGTGCCCTGCGCCTCGGAGGGCGGCCTTTGCATCCTGCCTACGGGCATGAGCGGGGACATCTACTACGGCGCCAACGGCAATTATCGGGTTCGCACCGGGGTCACCTTGCTGGTGTGCAATGCCACGGCGTTTGGCGGGGATCCGAATCCCGGCGTCGCCGAATCCTGCAGCTACGTTGCCGACGGCATCAGGCCGCAGATCGCCTCGACGCTGACCCCCTGTTCGGCCGCGGGCGGCACCTGCAGCCTGCCGAACGCGATGGTGGCCGACGTCTACTATGGCGCGGCCGGCCAGTACACCATGGCATCGGGACTCAGCGGCTCGGTGAGCTGCATACCTGGCCCCTTCGGCGATGATCCGGACTCGTACGTCCTCAAGAGCTGCTCCTGGGTGCGCACCGGCACCCTACCGAAGACCGCCTGCGCGGCCGAGGGCGGCATATGCAGACTGCCCACCGGGGTGAACGGCGACATCTACTTTGGAGCGGGCGGCAGGTATATGGTGCGCTCCGGCGTCAACGCCATGGTCTGTAGTGCGGCGGCCTTCGGCGCCGATCCGAATCCCAGTGCCACCGAGTCGTGCAGCTACGTGTCACATTGATCGCGGCGGCGCTAAGATAGCGCCGACCAATCACCCCCCGAGGCAGCCCCAAGATGTCATCGAATCTATTGCGCGGCTGCGCCGCGCTGTTGCTGTGCGGATGTACCGCTCTTGTCGCGACCAGCCGCGCCGCCGATCCGCCGGTAACGCCGATGACCCCGGACATCGTCCCGAAGCATGACGCCTTCCAACTCGATCGCGCCGATTACGTGAAGCGCGTGGAAATGGTGCCGATGCGCGATGGCGTGAGGCTGTATACCGTCATCCTGTTCAAGAAAGGGACCATGCATGCACCCATCTTGTTGTCGCGCACGCCGTATGACGCCAAGTCGGCGACTCAGCGCAACATCAGTCCGGTGCTGACCGAGGTTCTGCCGGTGATGGATGCGGAATTCGTCACGGACGGATACATCCGCGTATACCAGGACATCCGCGGCATGCATCACTCCGACGGCGAGTTCGTGATGACCCGGCCCATCATCGGCCCGCTCAACCATACTTCGGTCGACGAATCCACCGATGCCTACGACACCATCGATTGGCTGGTGAAAAACATTCCAGAATCCAACGGCAACGTCGGCGTCGTCGGGTCTTCCTATCTGGGCTTCACCACGCTCATGACGGAGATCAATCCGCATCCCGCCCTCAAAGCCGTGGTCCCCGAAAGTCCCATGGTCGATACCTGGATCGGCGACGACGACTTCCACAACGGCGCCTATCGTGCCGGCGCGCTGGACTACGCTCTCGAAATGGGCACGCAAAAAGGCGACGGTGAACACACCGTATGGCCCGGGCGACGACTACAGCCTCTATCTCGCGGATGGATCCATGGGTGACCATGCAAGAAAATGGGGCCTGGACAAGGCGCCGTTCAGCCAGCTTCTTCTCGAGCATCCGGCTTATGATCCCGTATGGTCGCTGGCCGCCGTGGACAAGTGGCTGGCGGAGCGTCCCTTCACGGTTCCGACCATGCTCGTGGTCGGCCAATGGGATCAGGAGGACAGCTACGGCGCTCCCGCCGTGTATCGTGCCCTGCATCCGAAGGACAACGATCACATCCTCCACCTCGTCATCGGTCCCTGGCGGCATTCGGGGGTCAACCACTACGGTTACGGGCTGGGCGACCTGACATTCACGGGCGATACGGCCGACGAATTCCGGGTCACGGTCATGAAGCCGTTCTTCGACCATTACTTGAAGGGCACACCCGACCCGGGGACACCGGCCGTGCTGACCTACGCCACCGGCGTCAATCATTGGGAGACGTCGGCGCAATGGCCGATGGGGAAGCCGCTCAAACTGTATCTGCGGGAGGGGTACGCGGCGTCATTCGAAGCGCCCGGCCCGGCGGCGGCGCCATCGGACCACGACGACTATGTCTCGGACCCCGCGAAACCCGTGCCGTTCATCCCGCGTCCCATCAAGATCGGTGACTCGAGCCAATGGACGACCTGGCTCGTGCACGATCAGCGTTTCGTTTCCGACCGTCCCGACGTCCTCGTCTACAAGACGGACGCGCTGTCCCGCCCGATGCACATCATGGGCGCACCAGAAGTGGATCTGTTCGCCGCAACGTCCGGCACCGACAGCGATTGGGTGGTCAAACTGATCGACGTCTATCCGGATGTCTCGACCGAAGGTGTCCGGGCGGGTGCGCTCCCCCAGGACATGGCCGGTTTTGAATTGCCGATCGGCATCGAGATTTTCCGCGGCCGCTACGTCAGCGGCTTCGACAAGCCGCGTGCCTTGATTCCAGGCAAGGTCGAGGAGTATCACTGGAGCCTGCCGAGCGTGGACCACGTCTTCCTGCCGGGACATCGAATCATGGTGCAGGTGCAGTCCTCGCTGTTTCCGCTCTACGATCGCAATCCCCAGACCTACGTGGACAACATTTTCTGGGCGAAACCCGCCGATTATCGCCGGGCGACGCAGAGCGTCTACCATGCGCCAAGGCGGGCGAGTGCGGTGGTCCTGCCGGTGGCGGACCAATAGACGAGCGGGCTAATCGATGAGGGGGCCGCCTTATGTCACCTACGGCGGGCGCCGATCTCGCGCGCGGTCTGATTACTTGAGCGGCGTACCACAATCATCGATCGGTGTTGGACCCCTGCCCCGCCTCTTGATATTACAGGGCCATGAACATTCGACCCAAAGTCATGGCGCTGGTCGCGGGCTTGTTCGCGATCTTGATCGTGATGGAAATCGTCATTCAAGAACGCGGCATCATGCCGAGTTTCGTCAACCTGGAGCGGGCCGACGCACGAACCTCCATGACCCGCGTTGAGTACGCGCTGAACCGGACTCTGGAAGGACTGGAGTCGACCGCGGCGGATTGGTCGGACTGGGGCGAACTGTACCAGTTCATGCAAAACCGCAATTCCGCCTTCCTTGCCACGTACACGACGCCTGCAACCATGGCGCCGCTCAAAGTCAATCTGCTGATGCTCATCGACACGGACGGCGCGGTGGTGTTTTCAGCCGGGCAGGACGTGGATTCCGGCCGGCCGCTCGACATCGATATGGCGGCGCTGCGTTCATTGCCGGGGAACTTTCCGTGGCGCAAGGATCTGTCGGAAGGCCGATCGGAGCGGGGCCTGGTGCGAACCAACCAGGGGGTCATGATGCTGGCTGCGGCTCCGATACTCGACGGCAGCGGCACCGGAAAATCCTCAGGGGTGGCCCTTTTCGGCCGGTTGTTGACCCCCGGGCAGGTGCAGGCCATCGGCGAAGAGGCGCAGGCGGCGATCGTACTCGACACGGACGCGCCGCGGGAAACCCTGCTCGAGGAGGGCAGCCTGACCGAAGTGTTTCATTCGTTCAGCGATATCTATGGCAAGTCGGTGATGACTCTGCAGGTGAACGTACCGCGCGACATCACCGAGCAGGGACATTCCGCGGTGAACTACTCGCTCGGCTACCTGTGCGGCGTCGCCATCGCGGTGCTGATGTTCCTGATCGTTTTGCTCAATCGGATGGTGCTCGGTCCCATCGCCAGGGTGACCCAGCATGCGGTTCTGATGGGAACCGGCGGCGACCTGAACGCACGCCTCGATTTCACGGGTCACGATGAGATCAGCCGGCTCGCGCGCGAGTTCGATCGCATGGTCGAGCGCGTCGCCG
>Ga0116230_10003422_pt1 | contig 15484 bp, 11 predicted proteins | sample S1TSphfallax_3_FD_88678 | JGI IMG/M metagenome (GOLD analysis project Ga0116230, IMG submission 88678) | Host-associated microbial communities from peat moss isolated from Minnesota, USA - S1T2_Fd - Sphagnum fallax MG | ecosystem: Host-associated > Plants > Peat moss > Unclassified | place... | reverse complement strand
GGTCTGGAAGGCCTGCTGCACATCAGCGAAATCTCCGATCAAAAGGTCGAGAAGCCCGAGGATGTGCTCAAGGTCGGCCAGGATCTGGACGTCAAGATCCTCCGCGTGGACAGCGACGAGCGCAAGATCGGCCTGTCGCTGAAGCGCGCCCAATGGCAGCAGGAAGAAGAGCAGCGTGAAGAAGCCCGCGGCAAGCGGGCCGAAAAACGCGGCCTCCGCGGTGGTCTCGAAGGCGGCGAAGACTCCGTCGGCCTGGGCGGTCTCAAGCTCGGTTCCGACGAGGAGTGAACCCCCTCTCCGTACCATGGGCGTCCCGCCCATGGCTGATCTGATCAGCTGAAAGGACCGGCTCGCAAGAGCCGGTTCTTTTTTTGTGCGCCAGGTATGTCACATATTCAGGAACTGCCGGTGACTCCCGCGCCACCGCAGCGCCGCATTACCAGCCGCCACAGCAGTGACGACCGGATCATCGCATTTCTCGAAATCGTCTCTCCCGCCAATAAGGACCGAACAGGTTCGGTCGAGCGCCTATCACAACGATTTGATCGCTCCCCTGGGACTTCCGGTGTCATGTCACACCGTTAGCACGACCGTTCCTCTTGGGCTGACCGATTTTGGCTCCAATATAAAAATTCTAGTCGAGCAGGGTGTTAACACCCCCGGACAGGCTGAACAAACCAGTGCCTCGATCCAACAGGTTGTGCTGACCAGTACCGTTCCCGAGCCGGCATCGCTTACTTTGCTGGGCGTCGCGGCCATCCCGCTGCTCCGCTGTCGGCGCTGTTAATTGGCCTTAATCCAGTCGATCCGCTTCGGTCGCCCGGCGGCGGTTCATGCCTATCCTTCCAGGCCTGCGGACTGGCGCTGTTGCGGTGAACGACGAGCAAGCTTGTCGCCTGCACGGGGCTGGATTTGTTTTACTCTGCATTCTGCGCTCTTCCCTCTGCATTTACGCCCCACCGGGTTATGATGCCCGGCACTGATGGAATCAAACACGCGAGAATTTGCCCGGGAGGTGCTTCGCACCGAGGCGGCGGCGGTCGGGGCGCTGGTGGAGGCGGTCGATGTTCATTTCGAGCGGGCCGTACGGATGATTCTTGATTGCGCCGGCGCGGTGCTGGTCAGCGGAGTCGGAAAAGCGGGCCATATCGCCCGCAAACTTTCTGCAACGCTGGCGAGCACCGGCACACCCAGCCATTTTCTCAACCCCACCGATGCTGCCCACGGCGATCTGGGTTCGATCCGCAATGGCGATCTGATCCTGCTGCTCTCTTCCAGCGGAGAGAGCGAAGAGGTCCTGCAGCTGATGAATTTCGTCAAGACGCTGGGGCATCCGATCATCGCGCTGACGGCCTCACCAAACAGTTCGTTGGGCAGCCTGGCTGATGTCACCATCGCGATGGGGAAAATTCAGGAGGCCTGCCCGCTGGGGCTCGCGCCCAGCGCGTCCACCACGGCCATGCTGGCGATGGGCGATGCGCTGGCGCTGACGGTCATGCATCTGCGGAAATTCACGGCCGAAGATTTTGCCGTCTTTCATCCCGCGGGGCAGCTGGGGCGAAAGCTGATCCGCGTGAAGGAAGCGATGACATTCAAGATCGGCGAGAATCTGCCGGTGGCATCGGACCGGTTGACCGTCGGGCAGGTGCTGCACGCGGTGAGCACGATCAAGCGCCGCAGTGGCGCGGTGATTTTGACCGCCGACAGCGGGAAGATGACCGGCATCTTCACCGACGGCGATCTTCGGCGATTGCTCACCGATGACGACGGGCACAATCTGAATCAGCCGGTCCGCAAGGTGATGAAGACCAATCCGAAGCGTGTCCTGGCCGAGCAGCTTGCGACCGAGGCGATGTCGATCATGCGGCAATTCCGCATCGACGAGCTTCCTGTGGTAGACGCCGACGATCGCCCGGTCGGGCTGATCGATGTGCAGGATCTGGTGGTGTTGAAACTGTTTGATGTTGAACCCGAGGCTACCTGACGTGATTCGTTTTGCCGTTATCAGCGCGTCGACCCTGGGTGTGCTGGGGCTGCTGTTTTTTCTGTTTGTCTGGCACGCCCAGCCGCATGCTGCGGTGGCAACCACCAGCCCCGTGCTGACCAATCCAAGCCCGGTCATTCCGAACCATTCGGCTGACTCGCTGGGACCCAGTTCGGGGCCATGGATGATCAGCTATGACGCGACCGGGCGGATCGTGTCCAAGTTCACCGCCGACGATTTGATGCCGCAGAAGACCGGCTCTTACAAGGTCAAGAATCCGATCGCGCTGTTCTATCTGGACAAGGGCCAGATCATGCGTGTCACCGGCGATCGGGGCGAGGTGAATTGCGACTCGACGCCGCCAAATGCGTCGAAGGGGATGATGGCCACCCCCACCGCGACGCCGCGGAATGGCCTGCTGCATCGCGTGCATATTGAGCTGTATCCCTCGGCCAGCTCGACCGTCCCGATCCAGTGGATGGACGCAGACAATATTCATTTCGACAACGACCATCTGCGGATGTGGACCGAGGCATTCACCGATGAGCAGGGCAACCAGGTCAAGAGCGATCAGGTGCCGGTCACGATCCGAGGGGATCAGTATGAGTTTGACGGCAAGGGAATGTTTCTGGTTTGGAACGGCGTGAGCCGGCGGTTGGAACGGCTGGAGATCATGCACGGGCACCGGCTGGAGATAAAGGATCTGTCGAAGCTGTCGCTGCCAGGCATGTCGGCCCCGGAGCCGGCGAAGCCGAGTGTGACTGTGCAGATTGCGCCTGTGCCGGATCAATTGGCGTCCACCGATCGGTCGTCCGTGACGCTCGCGATGGCGACACCGCAAGCCGCCCCGGCGACGACCCAGCCGCCGACGCCGTACCGGGCTGTATTTAAGGATCAGGTGGTGATAGACGATGCCGGTCGGACCATGGCAACTGCGGATGTGATGACGGTGGATTTTCTGCAGGGGGCGGCGAGTTCGCAATCCGCTGCATCGCCGCAAGCGGCGACGCCGCCAACTCCTCCGGCATCCGCGCCAACCGTTGCCTCAAACCCACCGCCATCACCACTTGGCAATACCGCGGCAACTCCTGCTTCCGACAAACCCGCTGCCAACCAGCCCGCTACCAAGCCAACCAATGGTCCGGTGACGATTTTTTGGACCGGTCCCTTGGTCGTCACGCCGTTGCATGGTGAACCGATGATGCCCCTCGCGACTGGCCAATCGGTTGTGAAGCTCACGGGCGTTCCAGTGAAACTGACTCCCGAAGGATCACATACCGAGGCGGCTGCCGCCACTTATCGGAGCCCCGATGGCGCGGCGATTTTGGAAAGCTCGCCTGCCGTTCCTCACATCCATCTCACTCAGGTGAAGGGGCTGGAGTTGGTGACCGAGCGGATCGATTATGATCCGGCAACCACCTATGCGATCGTCACCGGTCCCAGCGCACTGCGGGTGCCGGTTGGCACCAGGCCGATGGATGTCACCTGGTCAAAAATCGGCAAGCTGCAAATTGCGCGATCGCCCGGCCAGCCCAACGGCGTCAAGCATGTCGACTTGACCGACGATGTGCATGTGTCGCATCCCCAGTTCACGCTCGACTCCCGGCAATTGCTGCTCGATCTGGATCTGATCCCCAAGCCCAGGGGCACCGCCACCGAAGCCGACGAACAGCTGAAGCTGCTCACAGCCATCGACAATGTGAAGGTCCGCCTGATCGATCCGGCGAAAACCGGAAAGACCGCTGGCGTCGGCACCACCGGCGGCACCGGTATTGACACCGACAAGCTGGTCATTCACACGGTGCGTGGGACGGACAACAGCACATTCCCGCGGGAAGTGGAGGCCTTTGGCCACGTACACGCATTCGATCCGGATCAGAGCATTCTCTCCGATGTGCTGGATGCGTGGCTGCTGTCCAAACCAAAGCCTGGCAACACGCACACAGATAACGACGCGCACACAGCTAAGGCCTCGACCAATCCCGCACACGAGGATGTGGCATCGGCGGTGGAACTCGATTCGCTGCATGCACGCTCAAACGTCCATGCAAAACTCAAAAGCGGCGCGACCGCCGACACGGACGATCTCCGCATTTCCGGCCCGGTGGACAACCGCCTGGTCCTCCTGACTGATCCCGCAGGCAGCACGCTGACCAACGGGAAAACTTCAAAGCTGCAATCCAAATCGGTCATTCGCATCACGCCCGATCAGGGCGGACTTGGCGTGGAGGGTCCCGGGGAGATGTCCACTGTCCGCGTTTCGTCCACCACCCAGCCCGTCGCGGCGATTGCTCCGCAACCCACGGTGGTTACGTGGATGGACTCAATGCAACTGCAAAGCAAAAAAGACATCGCCGATTTTTACGGGCATGTGACGGTGATCAACCACGATGCAGATGGATCATCGGACACGATCACCGGCGATCAGTGCCATCTCGATCTGGTGGACAGCCCGAAGAATAAAGAAGCGAAACCGCCGCAACCCGGCGCGGATCCCACCGCCTCGGCGATGGGCGGGAAGGATCTGAAGAAGCTGACGCTGACCGGGAATGTGATCGGTTATACGGAGTTGCCCGGCCCGAATGGAAAACCGCTCCGCCGGGGCAAGCTGTTTGGCAACCAGCTGATTTACACCACCGCCGACGGGATCGCGCTGATCCCGGGTCCGGGCAGCATGGTGGTGGAAAATCACAAACCCGACGATGCCAAAGCCGCGAGTCCTCCCGGCGAAAAACGCACGGATGAGAAAAAGACCGGTAACAATCGCGGGGCAATGGCGGTGCAATGGAAAAAACAATTGACCTACAATCAAACGACGCAGATCATCACCATTGACGGCGACACGGTGGCGGGTTTTGAGCAGGAGTCGAACGACAAGAAACCAAAGAAGCCGCAGGACCCGATGCAGTTGTACTCGCAGAAGCTGGTCATCACGCTCAGCCGGGGTGAATCGATCGATGGCGATGCAGAGGATGCCAATATCGCCAGGAACGGGAAAATGCAGCTGACCCGGATGGAGGCTTTTACCCAGGTCCGTTTCATCGCCCCGACGGTAAACCTCACCTGCGGCAGCGTGGAGTACGACCCGCTGAATTCACTGCTGACCGCCAGGGGAACGCCCCACGAACCCGGTGAAACCTGGAATGCGACACAGACCGTCACCGGCAGCTTCAAAAAGCTGGAGTACGATACGATCAAAGAAGAAGTGCTGAGGGTGGAGGGGGCCCAGGTTCAAACGCGGCATTGATGGCTGGTGTCTGAAGATCGGCGGATGGGATGAAAACAATCGCAGGCAATCGATCGCATCGCGCAGGCCGGACCATCTTTGCCGTGCTCTCTTTTCTGACGCTGTTTCTGATCCTGGTTTTGCTGGTTTCCAAGTTCTACATCGAACCGAGCATGCAGCTCGCCAGCCATCTGAACCGGAATGATCCGCAGCAGCTGAAAGAGCGCCATGCCATCGCAGCCCATGGCATGCTGGTGATGATGCTGCTGCTCACACTGCTGGTGATCGGGCTGCTGATGACCTTCCGCATCAGCCGATTTTTCTTCCCCCGGCCAACTGCTCCGCGCACCCGAACCAAGGTGATCGACGCCTGGGCCGAGGCCGGCAAGCGGATGGAGAACTCCGGAGAAGATGCCAACCGGGAAGAATAAAAGTTAATATTCGCTAACATATTGCATTGCCCTTTGCGCCCGGCGATGATCCAATCCGCATGGATACCAAAGTTGATCGTGGAGTGGGTCAGTCTCCGTTGCCCGGCGCGTGGGTTTCGCTGTCGCTGCTGCTGGCGATCAACCTGCTGAATTACATCGACCGGCAGGTCCTGGCGGCGGTGGAGCCGCGCATCCGCGAGACGTTCAACATCAGCAAGACCACCAGCGGCTGGCTGGGCACCGCGTTCATTGTTTCCTACATGCTGACCGCGCCGCTGTTTGGATGGATGGCGGATCGGAAATCGCGCTGGTTCCTGGTGGGATTTGGTGTGCTGCTGTGGAGCGGAGCGACCGCCGCCAGCGGTTGGGCGGGGACATTCACCTTTCTGCTGATCAGCCGGCTGTTTGTCGGTGTCGGTGAGGCGGGGTACGGGCCCGCAGCGCCCACGATTATTTCGGATCTGTTCCCCATCCGCTGGCGCGGGCGAGTCATCGCCGGGTTCTACATCGCCATGCCGGTCGGCGCGGCGTTGGGTTATATCATCGGTGACAAGCTTGGCGGCAATCCGCACTGGGGCTGGCGCTCGGCTTTCTATGTGGTGACAATCCCGGGAATTCTGCTGGGTATTCTCTGCTTTTTCTTCAAGGATCCGCCGCGCGGAACCGTTGATGCCGGGCATGCGATCAAGGGCCTGCCCAGCCGGGAAGATTACCTCCACATTCTGCGAATCCCCTCGTACATCGTGAATACGCTGGCGATGGCGGCGATGTCTTTCGCCATCGGCGGGATGTCTTACTGGATGACCGATTACCTGGAGTATCGCAAGGTCGGCCCCGGATCGGGTTCGACGTTCGGCATCATCATCGCCTCGGCGGGCCTGACCGCGACGGTGCTCGGCGGGGTTGCCGGTGACATGGTCCGAAAGGTCTACGGCGGAGCTTATTTCCTGGTCTCGGGCATCGGGATCACGCTGGCCGCGCCGATGGTGATCGCCATGCTGTATGTGCCGTTCCCGACGGCATGGTGGTTTCTTTTCGGCGCGATCTTTTTCCTGTTTTTCAACACCGGCCCCGCCAACACCGCGCTGGCGAACGTGGTCAACCCCAAGCTGCGTGCATCGGCTTTCGCGTTGAACATTTTCCTGATCCACGCGATGGGCGATGTTCCCGCGCCGCCGATCATCGGTCACATCGTCGGGGCACAGAACCACTGGAATTCAGCCTTTTATCTGGTCGCGGGGTTCATGGTCCTTGCCGGCGTGCTCTGGCTGTACGGCGCGACGCATCTCAAAGCCGACGAGGATGCGGCGATCCGGAGCGAGTCGGAATCGCACGGGGAATCAGCGGCGGTTCGCGCACAAAAGCCGGTATGATGAAAGAGATCGAAAGTTCTGAAAAGGAAATCGCCGAAGGAATGGCTCTGGATTGGAAAACGGTTTCCGCGGAACCGCGGCGAGAGTTACTGGGCGACTATCCGGCATGGCGCCTTGAGGCGGCCTTGAGCACGAATTTTGTTTGCAAACCAGCGACCTAAACAAACTCCGCCAGACTCACATCCGCATCTTTCAACCGCTCCTGATTCCCGTTCACCGCAACGCGCCGCTCGACCAGCAGTGCCAAACCCTGCAGATCCTGCTCTGGGCCGATAGCCAGCACCTGTGCGACCCGCCCATCGGCGGCGATTCCAATCTCGGCGAAACTGGCGTTGTCGCCCGCGGTGGACCCGCGGATGATCCGGCGATCGACCAGTCGTGCTTCCCCGAACACCGTCGCGGTCAGCCCCAGCACAATGGTGTCGAAACGATTGACGATGTTGTAGGCAGCATTCCCCCCGGCCATGTTGGTTCCGGCGATGGTGCCGGTGGCAACTGCATGTTGCCAGTGATCGATGATGCGGTGCTTGCCAAACAGCGGGTCGAACACCGCCGCACAGTCGCCCGCGGCATAAATGTGCGGGTCCATGGTCCGGCAATGGTCGTTGACCAGAATCGCCTTTTCCGCTGGCAGCGGGGTGTTGCGGAGCAACTCGCGGTTGGCGGTTGATCCAACGGCTGCGACCGCAAAATCACAGGAAATCGACCGGCCATCGTCCAGCTTCACCCGCTGCACGCGGCCATCGCCTTCCAGTGCGACGGCCCGGCAGCCGTTTGAAACTTCGATGCCGTTTTTCTGGAGACAGCGAGTGAGATATCGACCGGCGGTATCACCGCTGAAATGATGCCACGGATGTTCCGGTCCGACGATGAGATGCACGCCCATTCCCATTGAGCAGAGACTGCCGGCAAGCTCAACGCCCAGGATGCCGCCTCCGATGACCGCAACCTGACCGCGGCCCTTCGCATGCAACTGGCCCTGGGCTTTGGCCTGGTCGATCGCGTGCCCCAATCGCTCGACGTTCTCGAGCGTGCGCACATAAAAAAGATTGGGCAGCTGAGCACCGGGCAGATCCAGCCGGGTCGAAGACGCGCCGGTCGCCAGCAGAAGCCGGTCGTAGGAAATCTCTCTGCCGTTATCCAGCGTGACCGCGCAGCGGGCTGTGTCCAGATGGGCAACCCGCCGGCCTGTGTGCAGCTCAACATTGTTTGCACTGAACCAGCCATCCGGCAGCGTGAAAAGATCCGCATGACTTGCAGTCCGACGCAGATATTCCTTGCTCAGCGGAGCGCGATGATAGGGACGGTTCGCCTCCTGACCGATCATCAGGATCGGGCTCACCGGATCAATCTGCCGAATGGCAACCGCCGCTGAACTGGACGCGATCCCACCACCGGCAAGCAGATACTTCACATGCAGATGACTCATCGGAAAAAGCCTCCGTCGGCAATCCACTGTTGCTCAACATATCATACCCCAAAACCGCGAATGCTGTTCGGGTTCCATGCCAGATTCTTCAGCTCCACCGCAAAGCAGCATGGATTACTTCCCCGCATCTCCCCATCGGCTGACGCACCTGATATAACCCCGCCAGACAATCAGCGGAGAATGACAGATGGCTTTGACACGCGAACAAATCGGACAATCGGCAGGCAGGAAACTCTCGGCGGCGGCGGGGGGGTTGAAAAACACCAAAGCCCTCATCGGGCTGGATGGGTTTGTTGATGAAATCATTGCGGTGGTCGACAAGCGGCATTCGTTCAACGAATTCGACTCGGTGAAGACCATCGCGCAGCTGGGGCAGAAAATCCTCAATGCCGCGGGTCAATCCAGCAACTACGAACTGGTCACCCGGCAGATGAAACTCGGCGGGAACGGGCCCATCATGGCCAACGCGCTGGCGAGCTTCGGCATGGCGGTCACTTACGTTGGAAGTTTGGGATACCCGGCGGTCCATCCGGTCTTCCAGGAGATGGCTGGCCGTGCCAAGGTGATCAGCATCGCCGACGCGGGGCATACCGATGCGCTGGAATTCGAGGACGGCAAACTCATGCTCGGCAAGATCACCGCGCTGGACGAGGTGAACTGGAAAAATCTGCTCGAACGCGTCGGCCAGGAACCATTGACCGGCATGGTGGATGAGGCGGATCTGTTCGGTTTTGTGAACTGGACGATGCTCCCGCACATGAGCGACATCTGGGAAAAGATGCGCACGCAGATCGTGCCGGGCGTGTCGAAAAAACCGCGAAAATTTTTCGTCGACCTCGCCGACCCGGAAAAGCGAACCTCTGCCGACATCCACGCAGCCCTGGAGATCATCGCCAGGTTCCAGGGGGCATTCGACGTGATCCTGGGTCTTAATCTGAAAGAGGCGGGAACAATTCTCGAAGTTCTGGGACTCCCGGCGGCGGGCGATCCGGAAGCAGACATTGAACCGACCGCCAGCGCGATTCAGAAGCATTTGAAGATCTACTGCTGCGTGGTGCATCCCCGCAGCGGCGCAGCGGCCGCGACTGCCACCGCAAGCGCGAAGTTTGCCGGCCCTTTCGTGAAAGTGCCCCGGATCAGCACCGGCGCCGGCGATCATTTCAACGCCGGTTTTGCTCTTGGCCAGGTGCTTGGATTAAGCCTGGAAGAAAGCCTCTGCTGCGGCGTGGGCACCAGCGGTTACTACGTTCGCAGCGGAATCAGCCCCAGCGCTGCACAGCTGGCGGAGTTCGTCGAGAACCTGCCCGCGCCGCAGTAACGATTGAGAAAAGCATCATCCTCCCACTCGTTTTACAGCATGCCGTGGCACGGGTACCGCTGGCAGCTCAGACACGGCACCCGTGTCACGGCTGTCCCGCGACGCTCGTCCATCCAAAACAGGGCGCGTAATCCAATAAGCGGCCCTTGAAAAAGTATCATGGGTCCCGCCGGCGCCCTGCCCGTGATACAGGTTTTTTCAAAGCGCTCATAGCCAAAATCTGAATTCGGTGGGATGGAAAAAGCGCTGCCCTATATTATATATAGCGCGAATAGGACATCTTTTTGACTTTTGCGCGACGTAACTCCATCAACCGCAGGGAACTAAGAAAAATATTCAGGGCAAAATCATCTTTTGACCTTCACAGCGCTGTCGTGACACGGGTACCGATTCTGAGTCGCCAAGGGCACCTGTCTTACGGGCGGGTCGCCAAGGGCCAATTCAGCGCTGTTCACGGAGTTCAGAGCCGGCGACTTTGCGTTCGTGGGTCGCCCTCACTCGTGCGGGAACCAGATCCTTCGCAAAGAAATTGATCGCGCAGAGGCGCAGAGCCGCGGAGAATTCAGAGAAGAAAAATGAAACACGGATGAGAAAAATACAGATCAGAGGCCTCGTTTTTTATCTTCGTGAGTCTTGTGAAGCTGCGTCCATTGCGTGGTTGATATTCTTTTATGCTGCTTCTCGCGCTGGGACTCCGGGTGCGACTGCGCTCAGGACGTCGCGAAAGTCTGCCACATCTGCAAGTAAGCCGCTTCGATGCTTCGCGCGAACAGCGACCCGTGCATCAGCGGCGATTGTTCCATCCTTGGTCGAAGTTCAGCGCGGATCTGCCGCAGTCTCGATACATTTTTCGCCAGACCCGCCGCGATTTCGATGAAACCCTCGGGTGTGTGTGAGGCCAGCTCTGTCAGACCCAGATTCGACAACTGGCACCAACCCGCCCGCGAGAAAAGCGTTTCGCCAACCAGTGTCACCACCGGCACTCCCATCCACAGCGAATCCAGGCTGGTGGTGTGACCGGTGCAGGGGAAACTGTCGAGGCTGATATCGACACGCTGAAACTGCCGGAGATAGTTTCGGCGCGAGCTGAACGGCAGGAACTCGACGCGGTCCGGACCGATGCCAAGCCCGCTGAGATAATCGATCGTCCGCTGGCGATGCCGGCCAAGTTTGGCCAGCAGGATCAGGCGCGAGCCTTCTGTCTGGCGCATAATGCTTGCCCAGCGGTCGAGCATCAGCGGGTTGATCTTGCAGAAATTATTGAGGCAGCCAAAGGTGATGAAACCATTGCTTTCCGCGGGGAGCGGACTGACCGGGATGTCGCGGCAATCCAACGGATCAAAACACCAGAAGCTGTGCGGCAGGCGGATCGTCTTCTCGCTGTAGACCGATTCATCGGTCCCGGGCGGATCGAGGTACGGATCGCTGAGCCGATAGTCGATCGCGGTGAGACCGGTGCTGCCGGGATAACCGGCAAAGGTGACCTGCACCGGCGCGGGCTTGCGGGCGAAGACCAGCAGGCGATTGCCGGTGTGCAGGGCGAGATCGACGAGAATGTCGATGCGGTCCTCGCGGATTTGCCGGGCCAACCGTTCATCGGGAAGATCCGTGGTGTTTCGCCAGAGGTCGCAATGCTGCTCGAACCAGCGGGTTCGCTCATCGGGCGCGGGAACGTCGGCGTAGCAGATGATCTCGAACTGATTGCGATCGTGGTTCTCAAACAGGGGGACGACGTTCAAACCGACGACATGATGCCGAAAGTCGGGCGAAACATAGCCAATGCGCAAGCGGCGGTTGGGCGTGCGATCGTTGGAATGTTTTGCCATCGACCCGCCGAGGGGCAATGCGTGGATTTGATTCCACCGGTCGGTTTCGACCGCGACCGATCGGGGTGTGCTTGCGGGATGGAATTGAAGCGCGTAGATCAGCGCGCTGTCGGCTCGGGTATTGGCGGCGGGGTCGTCGCTGCGTGCCTGCCGATAGGCGGCGATCGCTTCGTCCAGCTCGCCCGCTTCAAAAAGATTACCGGCGAGATTCCGGCGGGCGCTGGTGTAGTCTGGGCGAAGCGCCAGCGCCTGCCGATTGGAGGCGATCGCCTGATCCAGATCACCGGTGTCGTAAAAGACCTTTCCCAGATTGTGGTGCGCTAATGCGAGATCGGGTTTGATCGCGATGGCCCGGCGATATGCGGTGATGGCGGCATCGAATTGCTTTGCTTCGACAAGGGCGCTGCCGAGGTTGCAAAATGCCTCGGCAAAATCCGGATTGATCGCGATGGCTCGCTGGTAGGCGGTGATCGCGTGGGTGAATTGTCGCTCCTCGCGAAGCGCATTGCCGACGTTGAACCAGTGGTTGGCGATGTCCGCGGATTGACCGGCCGGTGAGGTTTTTCGAGTGGGCGAGATTGCCTGTCTGGCGTTTTCAAACGCGGCGGCAGCCTCGGTCATCTGGCCCTTGTCACGCAACAGGCAGCCTAGATTGTGATACGACTGCGGCAGATTTTGCTGCAGCAATATCGACCGGCGGAATGCGGCAATGGCTTCTTCAGATTGTCCCTCATCCCGGAGCGCATTTCCCAGATTGTAATTCGCATCGCAGCAAGCCGAATCGACAGCAATCGCCCGGCGGATCAGGTCGATCGCTGCTGAATTGTCACCGCTCTGCCGGCGGATCAGCCCCAGCATGTGGAGTGATTCCGCGTGACCAGGGTGGGTGACGAGAATGCTCTGATAAATATTTTCCGCTGCCGGCAACTGCCCGGCCCGATGATGCTCGACGGCCAGCGCATAGGCCTGTTGGACGCTCATTTCCGCCATGCCGGACGGAGTATGACGATCGGAAATCGACGTGCAAGCGGGCATGGCCGGAGGTGGTGCCTGGAAATAAAGTCACTTCCACCGCGCAAGAACACGGGCTTTTTTGCGAATCGATCTCCAACACCAGATGCGACCGGGACTATTTATTGAAATAGTTCGCCGGCATCGGCGTTTGGGCATTCAGAGATTTTATGATGACTTTGTTGGAACATCAGTTTCGTAACAGCCCGGCTCCGCGGATCGTTGGATGTGTCCGCGCGGGCGGCAGCTGGAACCGTGAAACTCTGCGTTTTTGATTCCCCGCCTCGTTGGCCGGGAGTTCTTCCCGGCTGAAATCGATTTCTTTTCATCCGGGATATTTTCGACTCTGAATTTGTCAGAGTGTTTCGCGCTGCAAACCCGCAAATGCAACTTGCGGGCCTGCCGTGCATGCGGTGATGGACGGAAAGGAGCGATGGTCATGACAACCCGAATGAACTTCAGTGCGGCAACCGTCGCCCGTTTCTCCCGCGCCCCGGCTGTCATCAAAATCCAGCTGATGGGCACCAGCTACGATCTGACCCTTCACAGTCTGGATCTGCACCCCGGTTCCACCGAGGGCCAGATCAAGCACGCCGTCGCGGTCAGTCTGATGGTTGACGCAGATCAGGTCGAGGATCTGGTGATCGATCGGCACTCCAACGGCAACCTGACGCTTCGCCCCGAGGCGGTGTTTGGTTGAAGGAAAAAGAGGCGCGTGTAGCCGGCGAGCTTGCTCGCCGTTTGATCTGAGGAAATCAAAACCGACGGGCAAGCTCGCCGGCTGCACGATTTGGAATTGCATCTCTTGCGTCTGGATTCCCGCGGAAGAAATCACCGTCGACATCGAAGAATCGGAAAATCCAAAACCCTATCCAATTGCAGAATCAGCAGGTCGATGGTTCGGGATCTCGCCGGATCACCAACATGCATTCGTCATCGCGTCGCTTGCGCTTGCCGCGGTGGGCGATGAGCGATTTTGTTATCCCGGCAACGATTGCCTCGGCTGAGCCATTGCATCTGGCGATGGCCATGTCCAGATGTCCGTCGAAGAATGATCCATCCTCGGCGACCGATTCGGTGATGCCATCGGTGTAGAGCACCAGCGCTTCGCCGGGCTGGAGCACGCCGGTGGCTTCGGCGACTTCGATCTCGTCGAATTTGATGCCCAGCGGCAGCATTCGTCCTTCGTCGAGCGTGACCACCGTTCCATCGCATTTCCGCAGCTTGGGCGACGGATGCCCGCAATTGCGAAACCTGAATTCACCGGTGCGGTGATTCAACCTCAGCAGAATGACGGTGACATAGGTGTGCAGCTCGCCAACCTCGGCAAAGAAACTGTTCAGATCCGCGGCAATGGAGGTGATCGGTCGGTGGAAAAATTTGAACGCCGCCAGCCAGGTGCGCAGCATCGCCATCACCACCGCCGCCCGCAGGCCATGGCCGGCGACGTCGGCAACCCCCATGCCGATGACATCGCCTTCCCACTCACCCCATCCATAAAAATCACCCCCGGCGGCCTCGCAAGGCTGGTAATGCACCGCAACCTGATAGCCGGGCATGTTCAGCGGTTCCTGAGGCAGGAGCATTTTCTGCAGGGATGCAAGCTCCTGGGCGATGGTTGGTGAACTGCTTGTTGCGTGGCCGGGCACTTTCGTTCCTTGGCTTGGGGACGTTATAAATGATCCAATGATAGCCACGCCAAACCGCCCGCGCATCCTCACCGGCGACACACCGACCGGGAAACTCCACATCGGGCATTACGTCGGCAGCGTGGAAAACCGGCTGGCATTGCAGGATCAGTATGACTGCTTTTTTCTGATCGCCAACAAGCACGCATTCACCACGCGCGCTGAAAAACCCGACGACATCCGCCAGAGCGTGCTGGACATCGCCACCGATTATCTGGCGGCGGGGATTGATCCCAATCGGAGCGCGATGTTTATCCAGAGTGAAGTGCCGGCCATCGACGAGCTGACATTTTTCTTCGCGATGCTGCTGCCGTTCAACCGAGTGATGAAGAATCCCACCTTGCGCGATGAGATTCGCGACAAGGGATTGGGCGACCATTATCCATTTGGTTTTCCGCTGTACGCGGTGGGGCAGTGTGCGGACATCCTGGCGTTCCGGCCCGAGCTGGTGCCGGTGGGCGAGGATCAGCTGCCGCATCTGGAAATGACTCGCGAAGTCGCCCGGCGGTTTGACCAGCTTTATTGCGGTGTGGATTCCCAAACCGAAGACAAAAACTACGTGAAATCCGGCGGGCTTTTTCCCGTCATTGAAGCCAAGCTGGGCCGGGTGAAACGGCTCGTCGGCCTGGGACCGCCGGGCGAGAACGGTCAGTTGCTGAAGATGAGCAAGTCACTCAACAACGCCATTTTTCTGGGCGACGATGCCGACACCGTGCAGAAAAAAATCATGGGCATGTACACCGATCCCAGGCGAGTCCGCGTGAGCGATCCGGGCGAGACCGACCCGACCAAAAATCCGCTCTGGGCGATGCAGGAAACATTCAATCCCGACACCGCCTGGGTGGACGAGCACCGCGAGATGTACAAGAACGGCAAGGTCGGCGACGTGGTCATCAAGAAAAAACTGATCGAGGTGCTGAACACGCTCATTGGCCCGATCCGCACCCGGCGGAAGCATTACGAAGACCGGCCCGACGATGTGCTGGATGCGCTTCGTGTCGGGACCGTTCGAGCCAACGCGGTGGCAGAGGAAACACTGGCGCTGGCGAAAAAGTGCATGAAGCAGGATTACTTTCCGCGGACGTTGACGGTGGGGTAAATAACCTTTCGCATTTGGGCGCTACCGCCCGGGTGTATTGAGCCTGAGCGCAGGCGGAGCCGCAGCCTTAGTCGAGGATCTGGCTGAGGAACAGCGCTT
>Ga0116230_10003421_pt1 | contig 15486 bp, 12 predicted proteins | sample S1TSphfallax_3_FD_88678 | JGI IMG/M metagenome (GOLD analysis project Ga0116230, IMG submission 88678) | Host-associated microbial communities from peat moss isolated from Minnesota, USA - S1T2_Fd - Sphagnum fallax MG | ecosystem: Host-associated > Plants > Peat moss > Unclassified | place... | reverse complement strand
TGATGTAGGGATTTAGGACTTATACATAGATATCCAAATTAGAGATGTTTACAATATGGCCAAAAAGCTTAACAAGTTTTAGGGGAGATAATGCAAACAACTTGGATTTGATCACACATAAAGCTGGGCAAGACATTTAGAGCCAAGAGATTGAAAAAGAAATGTAAAAACCTAGCTAAAAAGAAAAAAATGTTTACTAATCAATGTTGCAAAAAGAGAATGAGAAAAAAAAAATCTAACAAGTATGAGAGAATTCGAGAGAGAAGGATTAGATAGTGTGAGTCAAATGACAAAAGTTTAGAAAGAGAGAGTGAAAGAAAGTTGGGATTTTGATAGGTTTTAGAGTATGAGATAGAGAAACTTAAGGCAATGTGAATGGGTTCAGATACGCTCACATTGAATGCAAGCACATTGAGAGTGAAAAAAAAGGTTAAGTTCTGACATATTAGAAAATGAAAGAGGGGATGTAGCATTGCAAACCTCAATTGTCCAAATGCAATTAAAACTATTATATCACCTAATGTGATCTTAAGTTTTACAATGTCTATTTTTGTGGGTAGTGCATTTTGAAACGGAAATGAAAAGGTTGTGAAGAAATTGTTGCATGCTCTTCTAAAGATTCTATAAAACCCACAATTAATGAACCAAAGAAAAAAAAGGTTTGAAAATCAAAATGTGAAATTAATATGGTTTACTAAGATAAATGGGCTACAAGGTTCATTTGGTTAAAATTTGTTTGTGGGGGGAATGGCAAGATGAGGATGGCAAGGTGTAAAAAAACGTCAACTTTCTAACATCCCCACTATTAAAAAACAACCCACATTCTTGTTGTTTTCTTTCCTTCTATTCCCCTTATTGCCATGTTATATTGTATGTTTCATAGACAATGGAAAATTGGGAGCCAATCCCCTTTCTAACGGTCCTCTTTTCTTGGTTTATGAAAACAAGTGCGATTATTTTGGCTATATATGTGGTTTGTTTTCTTTTGTTGTAGGATTCTGCTAGTTTTCCTTTTAGCTTTTCACTAGTGCAAACTTGGTTTGATAAAACTCAATTGCATAGATATGTTTTCAAACAAAAAATAGAAACCAAGGATGTAAACTTTGTATAATGGTTTAAGTGCCTTTTGTTGTGCATGGTTAGGAGCAAAGCAAGCATGGATGAACAACTCTTCACATTCAATAGCCACCAATCGTCCCATGTTGAAACATTTTTTAGCACAATGTTACATTGGTCAAAATCCAATAGTTGGTCAAACTTAAATATTGAAGAAAGATTTAGTCATTTGAACATATAACACTTAAAAATATGTTGCTAACAAGTCAAGAACATACACAAATTATGATAGCCATATCCAATTTTTTTTTTTCCCTATGTAGCCAATTGGTGATGTAATGTTTTGAATGTTGGTGACTATGAATATTCATTAACTATATATCATGGTTTCCTATGGAAAAATTATGCAAATTTGAAATAGGCCTTGTGCTTAAAAAGTCCCAAATTTAAAACCAAAATGTAAATTCTTTCAACTACATGTGCTTCAAAGTCTCAATGCAAAATTCACCAAATTCTCACAACATTAGAGCATGGCATTGGTAAGCAATATTGAAAACCTTACAAGATGAATCATTCAAAAAGTTTTTGAAAAGTTGAGGGACAATTTTGGTAGTTCTAAGATTTTGTATGAACCTTTTAACGTGCATCGAATTAATTTTAATTATGTTCATCTTTGTTGATAAACCCTACAAAATAGTTGTAGAAGCCATGGGATCTAAGATTGTTACAACTAAATTCTTATTGAACAAGGTGTGCTATACACAATGGCCCTACCATCAATTTAATATCGACAATTGATATTTATGATTAATTGGTCATAGTTAGGGGAAAATATTTTTAAATCTATTTTAATGTACATCATGTTGTTGTAAAAGAAGAAAATTCATGGTTTTTTTTTCAGTTTTTTACATTACATTAGTTATGAGGAACCCAAAAGGGATCCCTTTTAGAACCTTTTAAAAATTTGTTACCAAATTAAAATCAATAGGGAAATGTCGCAAATCTAACGTATTTTTTGTTAAATAAAAAAGTGACTCTTTTCATATTTATTTTTCACATTTATGCAAAATTTCAAACCCAAAAAAAAAGACTCATCATGACATGTGTTTGAATTTTTTCAATCACATTGTCACATTTTGAAAGAATTATGTGAATTTTTGTGTATGATGGGTGTCATAATCATTTTTAGAGAAAACATTTTCATATTTAATTTTGTGATTAAAAATTGGTGACAAAGTCAGTTGGGCTGGGTGCACATTTGAGGAGGTGGCAGAGAATACAAAATGTCAAAAAATGAATGTGAAATCTTTTGCCAATCAAATTAGGATGAATCATCTTTCCTAGTTGATAGGGGGCAAAATCCTTGAAGCTACTATACTCTATAATGTTTCTCAACACAATATCCCTGCCTTACAAGGCAGGGCCAATAAATGTTGCAATACAAGTGTATGACAAGTCCACTTTTGGCATACTCAAATATGATGTCAATGGATTTACCATTGTTATATGGATTAGATTCAAACAACTTCATCTTCATTGACTTGCATGGTTCCAAAAGAAAATGATGGTTAAAGCTATTTGCCCACCACACACACACACATTGACGCCCCAAAAACCCAACATACAAAATTAGTACTAAAAGCTCATATCAAATGTGGTTGTCTTTGTACTTATGTCATTAAGTGATTTTCATTGGACCAATGTATATTGTGAAATTAGTGTATTGTGTTCGATCATGTTACTACACATGGAAACTTGAGTCATTTCCAAGGTGAAGTGGTCTCAAAATGTGTTTCATAGGACGCATGACAAGTCAAATGAGGGATAGGTCTTGAATAATATTGTTTAGTTCTTTGCTTTCAAAAGGAACTTTTGATCTTGATTTCAATTTTCTTCTTTTCTGATTTTTAAATAGCCCTTTGGTGTGGTCTTGAGATTAGATCTTTGGATTTCAAAAACCTTCAGGTTTAATTATTTTCACAAAGAATTCAAAGCTGATCTAATTTAAAACTAAGTCTAATTCCATCTCTAATACACATAAATAAACCAAAAAAAAAGTTTATAAAGTTTACACAGTATTAGTTTGTTCAACTAGTACACATAGTTCAAGGTCAAGATTATCTAGTATTAACTATGTACAACCATTAATGCAATAACTTGCTTAAAATGTATGGCCAATCTTATACTTTCTTTCATTAAATTATACTTATTTACCTAGAGAGCTTGAACTTGTTTAAAATGGGGCAGCACCCAGAGTTCAAGTTTTTTTAAAAACTAGTTACCTGATTAGGTTCCTAGGATGGTTCCAACAAAACTTGGAGCCTCTGATTGGAAGATCCTAAAACCTAACCTATAAATCCCAGAATCTGCCAACACTGGTCTTGTGTGCCATTGGAGCTAGTCCACAACCCTTAGTAATGGCCCTTTATCAAATAAAGTGAACAATTAGTTGAGGAACATAATAAAGGTTACAAAGACTCTTTCCCTTTTTTGAACAAAAGGTCAGCAATATTGCCAACAACTGTAAAGAAGCAATTCTAAAAATACCCCAAATGTCAATACCACTGGGGTGGCCATCTGAAATACTAGAAATTCCTACTTAATGGTCAATATGAGCATATGAAATCCATCCACAACATTGATAACATTGCCATCCGCTAATGGTATTGAAACCAAATTTAGTCTACAAAATGATGCTGGTGATGAACAAGTTGTTGCTTGTAATACTTCCTTTGCAGGATACTTGCCATAATCATCTTCACTTCACTTATAGTTTGTGCATCCAAAAAGCTGTAGGCATTTGACTGTTTGATATGTTTACATCCATGATAACAAAGTACTTGAAGACTTTGAAGTACTTGAAGTACAGAAACAAAACATTAAAAATTTGACCATCACATGTCTCCTATATATGAATACAAAACTTGGAAAAAATGTTGGATAGATACTTGAACTCAAATCCTTCATACAACCATATTTCCATTTGCTAAAATACTGTCTCTCTTGTCAATTGGCCCATATACATTGTGAAAAATGTGTGGGTCATTACCTGATTATAGTGTGAAGGTTCACAGTGTAAAACAGAATGGAAATTTCAAGCATCTAGTTCAAAACATGAAAACACAGTTTCTGAAAATCCTTTGTCATCTTCATCTCGAGAAGTCCAAGTTACAACTCTGAGCACTCTCATGAACTCCTGCATTCAGCTCAGTCAACTGTCCCCTTCTGGCTAACCGCACACCCTTCTTCATCCTTTCCCATAATTGCCTCACTTAGGGGCAGCTTTCTGATCACCTTCTTTTTCAGGGTTATTAGCATCAGTGAGAAAAGTTGAGAGAAAAGTCACAGTACAACAGTTGTTTGGATTGCCTTGGGTATGTGACCTCATTTGGAAAGCTGCTACTCCCTCACACTGGTGGCTCTGCACACCTGAGACAACTTCAGAACCGTTCCCTTAAGTCTCCAGAAAAAATTGCACACAGTCCATCAATATTTATATTAACATTGACAGAATCACCTGTTTCCTTTTCTCTTCCTCCATCTTATACCAACAAGAGGACTTCAAACAGATCAGCATGTTGTCTAGTAACAAGAATCCAAAACACATACCATACATACTTCCAACTCAAATATCATTTCTATGAGATTGCAGAGAAAACCACACAATAATTTGAAGGTAACATGTCTCTCAGTTCCTGCAAAATCTAAACGAACACACCAATAACGAGTGGGTCAAAACCCTATGAGTGTCACTCACAAAGTATCAGACCATCACTTTGATCATGGATAGCAGTGACTTGCTCCCTTGATTCCCCATCAGCTCCAGACAGTTGGAGACAAATATACAAAAGCATGTGTCTTGCATTTCTATCAAATTTCCGGAAGCAAGAACACTCAAGCATGAAGTTGACTAGCCCTCAAGAGACATAACTACTAAGAAAAGTCAAAAGTATCCTCATTCAAGCTGCAAAAAGCTTGTGAGGGAAAGCTTCATTTTATTTCAGCTTGTCCCTGCACAAGCAAGTATCTAAGCCTAAGGCATAGAGAGGCCTACATAAACATTACTGGTGTGGGGCCTCCTGCACCCTGAACATACCCTCTACACATTCAACTCCCTATGCAACTTATCTTACAGAAACCTGAAACTCAAAAATCAACTTCAAAGCTATAGATGAGCAGAAGTGTAGACTGATAGGACAATCCACCAGTTCTGAAGATGTCCCCCAACCAAAATCACAGCCTGTTGAATCCATGTCCCTTCATCATCAAGTTTAACAGAATCATGCAGACTTCAATTTGAAAGCTGTGGGCAGAGCTTGGCTGATCCTTTCTTGAATGTAGCCTAAACATGTATGATCCAGCTTAGATTTGCACCCTGTAATTTGTACCTGAGATTCCAGCTACAATGTAAGATTGATGAAGTGAGGGAAAAAGCAAGGACCACAGGGCACAGGCCCTAATTTGCACCAGGTGTGCGAGTTGCAGCCTTGTCCAATACATGCTGCAAAGCTTTATTTGCTTGCTCCAGAGTCTCCACAGCATGACCTTCCTCAAAGGACACTCGCTGCACATTGAACTGCATACAACACAACCTCAGACAAGATATCTATTAAATTGCCGAGAAAACTCCAACATATAACAATATCTCAGTTCTGGCCAAACCAAAGAGAGGATGACAAGAATGAGTGCAGTCATAACCTTGTGAGGGTCACTCACAATGTACCCCATCATTTTCATCATGTGACTGGCAGTAACTAGCAGTAACTAGCCTGCCATTACTCCCCCACTTAATTCATCAGCTCCTGACTGTGGATGTAGATAACTACAAGTGAACATAATGACTGAGTTGCTTCCAGAAATGTTGGAGAAAATCAGGATGTGGACTTTTGCATGATTGTTTGCTTAAATTTCTGAATGGATTTGTTACCAAAGTTTATGTTTTGCTCAATGAAGGAAAACATGGCATGCTTACCTGAGCACCTTGACGAACACGAATATCAACACCTTTGCTGTCAATGGAAATGAGGGCAGCATCATCCACTTCTACTTCAACTGATAACAACTCTTTTAGAGGTCTTGAAAACTGAGTATTCAGCACCTACAGGCATGTGCCATAATACAAATTAGGATTTTCATGCAGTTTAGGACTCTGAAAAGAACACTACCCAACAGATTGTACCTTGCAATATTGACCTTAGAACTCTCTGAGAACTTAGTCACATCAGGAAATCACTTTTAAGAGCTCAGTTGGAATTGCTAAACTACAAAAGCAAACCATCTAGACAATAGGGAGGTGAGTTGTAGACCAAAATCTTGGTCCCCTTAGCAGGGTAAAGAGATGCAAACTTTGTCAATTCAGGCAAGCATTTAACCTTTCAACAACCTTACACTGCCAGCATGGAATGGACTCATGGTTGAAAATATGCAGCGGTCAATGCTGATAACCTGACAGACACTACAGCATGGGATAAATTTACCTTTAAAGTTTGCTCAGCACCATTGGCAGCAATAGTATCAGGATGTGCTTTCTCATACTCCTTCACATCCACCCACGCTACAGTTCCAAAACCACCCACAAAGTAGATGTCACTGCATATTTCACAACATATATGTTAGTCCTTAACATACCTACTAATAACAAAGCTGACTTTTTTAAGATACTGGACTTTTTGGTTGGACTTAGAATCAACATCCTTGAATGAGCAATGAAGATATGATCAGCTTTTACAGCCTGAACTTTCTAACAACTCTAAATTTCCAAGGTAGTAGATTTGATTTGATTTCAAGTCTACAATTCACAAACTCAGGGGACTTGGCTTGTTCTAACCTTAATGTATGTTACACATGTTCGAACATTTAGATATCCAGATCTCCTTTCTCTGTACAGAGAAATTCAACCCTACCAGCCATCTATAGTGAGAAGACAAAAATGGGACCTGATATTCTCCATACGAAAAAAGGTGAAGTTCCCCCATTGATGAGAGGCACCTTGTTGGTGCTTTGCAATGTAATACTTATGTGCAAGGTCCTGCAAGAAAAGAAGACTGGGAATGTCAAAACAAGAATGTGCAATTCAAAGAACTAATCATCATTTGCACAATTATGTCAACAAATCTTCTCACTATTCAATTGGAGGAAGGTCTTGTTGCAACCTGTTGATCCTGAGGTAGTGGATACACATCCCCAAAAATTGTGACCCGAGCATTTGCAAGCCCACTCCATCCAGGTATCTACCATTTCCCCAAAAATCAGTTGGTCAATTGAGTCTTCACCACAAATGTCAGTTCATCTCCCTCCAGCCAATAGGTTAAGTATCCCAATTCCTGGAGGTGGGCAGCCACAAATAAAAATGAGTGAAGCCTTATCTAGTAACTCCAAGCAGGACAATATCCAAACACCTATCTGCTGGAAGTGCCAGAACCCCAACAATACTCACAAATGAATGCTAGACAGCATCAATCAGATAGACCTGCCAGAGTCTGCTATCAGAAGAAGATATGCAAAAGAAAATGTAAATGGAGCATACTTGAACCACCAAAGTGCATCGCGGATCTGCCAGAAGGTTTCTAGTGTGGATAGCCAATGGTGATAACGAAAATATGGGATCTGTGCATATTCACAGAAGAGAATATTAAATCCCTGTCACCCTAAACACACTCACACAACCAATTTTCCGCAAAAGGGTCAAAGAATTCAAGAACAGATGCTTACGTCCAGAAGCATCAGTCGCAAAGTCCACCAATGAGCCAAATGGGTACCCTCGACGACGATGATGCATCCTTGACATGATAGTACATAAGTGTGCATATCGTGCCTGCATACGGTCCTGAAAAGAGTTAGGTTTGAAGCTTCTTGAAAGCCATCATTCCACAAGTGACACTGTGTACAAGGGTAGAAAGTCATTGGGAGGTTTGAAGTTACACCATCTCCAAGACAATCTCACCATCAAAAATACATTATGCTGCTTCTCTCAGCATCACAGAGAGAACTACAACACTAAACAGAAAATTCTATTTCAACTCCACTGGTTGTTTTCCATGTCCAAGCAGACTTAGGTCAAAATATTCTCCAAGTACTGTTGTCATTTGCCAATAACCTCAGCAAAGCAGACTTCCCAAGAGATGTTGTCAGCACGTTGTATCACTTCACCATGATCTTCTTGATCAGTGATCAAGGCAAAAGGAATTGCAGAGTCTTTTCCCTATTTTGTTCAAAATTATCAGAATTCAAAACTAGCAACTATGACAAGAGAAGACTGAACCTGTTCAATAAGGTTGCGGACGGCAATGGCAGGGTCAGGAAGGCCATGGGATGATGTTGCACTTTGCACACCTCCTGATATTGGAGTGCGGAACAATCCAGCACGATTGCTATTAGCTCCAACTACTGTTGAAGAAGCATTTGCATTCCCCCCACCCTTGCTTGATATTACGCCACTGCTCTCACTTGCTCTCCCAGCTTTAGACTGAAACCCTAAAAACCTTAGTGAGAACCCGCAGCTCCGTAACGAAGTTTAGTCCTAGAAAACACAAATGCTCAGAACATTGCCACGCAGACATGGCCATTTTCGAATTTACCATGGGCGATGTGTTAGCGGCCGCGGCTCCATTTTCGGCATTCTTCGAGGAAGAAGTAGCACCGATATCATCATCTCCAGCTCTTGAATCATTCAAAGCCGAGCATGAAATATGCATGATACTATCTCGCTGCCTTCTCACCAATTTCAAACTGTCACTCAGACTGCCACAGAGGGTTTTCGTCCTCGGATCCTCCAAGTATACAAAGGAGTGCATTCCCGCAGGAGCGACTATTGGGGGAGCAGCAAATAATGACGGAGTTCTACAAACCGCCGCACTCCGGCTCACATCCATTGCCATACCTTGCATGGTGCAACAACAAGAGAAAGAAAGAAGAATCTAAGGAAGCAGAATGACGCCGGATCAGTTTATGACCGCCTCCACCACAACAACAACAACAATTTCCTCAAATTCCACACCGGAGATCCAAACTGGGACAAACCAACAAAGCAAGTAATGTACCAGAACCCTGTCTGTTAGCATGAGGAGGAGGTTGCAAGGTCAAAATTGTCGACCAAACTGTTAGGGTTTGCGCCAGAACCCTGTTTCTCAGTACGAGGTTGCAAGGTTGAAATTGTACTACCAAAATGTTATTAGGGTTTGTGAACTCAGTAAAATCAGAGAAAAAATGTGTTAACAGTTTAAAATTGTTGTAGAAAGCTCCTTGCAATTTGATGATCTTTGCAATTTGCATGTCTTTTGCATGCAACATGGAGGAATTAGTTCACTAATTCGGCAACTGTTAAAAAGAACTCAAGTCATGCATTTGAAAATTCTCATTGGACACCAAAAGATTTGGTCACATCTAGGCATAAGCTTAGGAGTTATTACAATATTGAAGTGCCAGTTTCCTGAAGTGAACTACTCAAAACAATTGAAAATGAAGATGCAACCTTATAACACTTTATTTATAAAGACACCACAAAATTGGAAAGTGTACACAAGAATAAGAAAAATGGAAAGGGAGAATTCACAAGACGTCAAGTTAGCCCAAACTAGATGTCAAAAGCTCTCAATGTCAAAAAAGTCGTATTTTTTCATTCAAAAATTGATTGTTTACAATAGGTCGACTATGGTGATGAGAAGTGTGTTTTGGAAGGTTGGAAGTCAAGAAGTAGTTAGGTGTACAACTACCACTTGACTTTAGATGGAAGATGTTTGCAACTTTTGCAATGTGATTGAAATTGTTTTACCAAAAAAAAAAATCAAAATAAAAAGATGAGGAAACTCTGACCCTTTTCAAGTTTCAAATGACATTAGCACAATTGTGTAAAAACACATCAATTTGTTGGTCACAAACTCCTAAAAACAATTGAAAGCTCTCATTGTAATGATCTAATTAGTGATAGACTCCTCAAAAACAATGGAAAACCTCCCATTCTAACAATATAATTAATGACATAAGTTTTTTTCTCTTTTTTTGTTCCCAGCCCTGGGTGCAAGCCTATTCCATGGGCTCAATGTACCATATTTGTGAATATTTTCTACATTGACACTATGACCGTTACGTGTGTAATTCAAGGCTGAAAAAAAAACCTATAACAACAAACAATCTCCACAGAAGAGCAAAGAGAAGGATGTGGAAGACAATGCAAGAAGACCCTTACCACTTTTCCACAAAGAAAAAAAAAGTACCCCTAAAAACAAATAGGTATTACCAAATTCAACAATTGAATTTAGGAGGATTAAAGATGATTTTGATTTTTTTCTATTTTGGATAATTAGGTATTATGTAATGTATAAGAGTGTTCAAGCCATACTTTGTATTTAGCATTCAAGAACATTTCTGAATTCAAGATGATATAATTCATGTCTTCAAGCTTTACTAATAAACATGAAAAAGGTGAAAAATTACTTCAAACAAATCACTTGGATCAATCAAAATTAATTGTTATATTGTGCAATATATGTTGTAAGCACAACATCTATGCATATATGTGCACTTAACATCTTAAAGATTGTAGAATGAACAACTAGGTAAACATGTCCATCACCAAACATAGGCTAATTATTGAACACATGTAGTGCAAGAATTGGCCTATGTTGAATCATAAAAAATCTTATGGATGTTGTCACTTTAGCCTATCACTAAATGTTTGATGATGGACATTGGCATTTGGCATTTTTCACCATTATGACCAGCCATAAATTTGATGGTTCAACCATAGGGCTTTAATTGCACATATTTACATAATTTATGGGGTTTTTTGGGTGTAATAATGATTGGTGATGGGTTGTGAGTTGAACTTCATTCAAGATTTAGACATCTATGAAACTGTTTGGTATGAAATTGTTGGTTTCTCCAAGTCAACATGTATGTTGTACAAATCAGACAACAAGCAAGGTTGTTAGTTTTTACCACATGGGAATAAAGGTACACATAAATTACATATCTCAATCTGGCAAGCAAAGTTCAATGTTCAATCGTTAATCAATTTGTCTACAAATATGATGACGTTTCAAATGAAAGGCATTAGAAATGGTAGACAAGATGTGCAACATTTTTTGTTCCTATCTGGTGACAAATGCCTAGTGGCCACTTGGTGTTTTTCATGAAAAATTATTTTTTGAAAAATTGAAATATATTTTTGAATGTATATTTGAAAGTATACGTCTATCATGGAGAGTTTAATATTTCTTTGTTTTTTTTGTATTTGTGGAATGGCAGATAAACAAAAAATTAAACATTGGAGGTATTTCTTAATCTATGATGAATAGGTTGAGGAAAAGACACCATTTGAATGTCAATGTGCAAAAACGAAGGTCTATGTTTGCGAAATGTATTGTTTGTAAACCCCTAAAGGACTTCATATCCAAATTGGGAAATAATAGCAATGAGGTTCCAAAGTATGAAGCGAAACTAGAAAAACATATCCTACACCAAAAATCATGTAAAAACTTATACCATACTTGGAGGACAGAATCAATGTGATTGAAGGATGAGTTCTTATGCATTATTGATGACAAGATGGACCATGCAAAAAACTATGCTTCCAAGTTTGCAAGTGTGCAACAAAATGATATCTAGCCTTGGACAATTGCCCATTACCCTTATGGGAATGATAGTGCATGGTCATGGGGATGAAAGATATACACAATATTCTAATGAGTTGTGGCCAAATGATCCCAATTTCACAATTAGGTCCTTGTTGTGGTTGTTGCGGACTTTAGAGGTAGCCCCAATTTCAAATCGAAATTATTGTTTGAACACCCCTCGTAACTCATTCTTTGAACGTATGTTGCAAGGGAAATCACATTGCATATGCAAATCATACACCCCAAATCAAATTGTTGGTCCAAAGCTTTTGCCAATAAATTTGTTACTCCAAATGGATAATTGTGTTAAAGACAATAAGAATTGGCATTTGTTAGTGTTTTTATCATTGTTGATGGTGAGGGATGTTTTTGAGGAGGTCAAATTGGGATTTCTTATAGTTGGCCATACACATGAAGATATAGATGGATGTTTTAGCTATTTGTCCAAAACATTGAAGGAGGAAAACAATTACATTTTAGTAGATTTGATGAAAGCTTTCATGATCTTGCATGAGAAACCGTTCATTCCTCAATTGATTCAAAAGATTCCAGATTTCAAATCTTGTTTGAAAGATGGCCTTGAATTGTTAATAAGGCATATTGATATGCATCTGTTTAGATTTTTTGTTGATTCTTCATGTTGGCTAGTGATGCAATACAAAGTTTCCCCCATAGATATTGTGTGGAGTCCAATACATGGGCTTCTGATTAAATTATGGAAAGTCAATCCAGACGGTTCACCAAAGTTATCTACTAGAGTTCCAAGCTTTGTTCTATATTGCTCAATCCAGGCAATGATGCATCAAGGTTAGTGGAAAAAGAAAAGTTTATAAGTTGTAGACTATCTAAATACATGGATTTCTAGAAGGTGGGCATTGCAGAAAATTCCATATATGAAATGAAGATGAAGTTGTATGTGGAGTACTATGAAGATGTTTTGTTGCATTTGTCAAGACCATTACTACTTCAAAATATAACTCTTTTGGAGGGCTTCTGGCCTTCAAGCAATTAGAGGTTTAACTATGTTAGGGTTTCGTTATCAACCATGATGGACGTTGTTGATCCAAAAGATCCAATTCAACTTTTTTATTGTGGGCCAAAGAACATGAAACCTTTACCTACATACACCATTTAGAGATCTTAATGTTCAAGATTTTGTGTTTGTGAAACCGCATGATCCTAATCTTGTTCATCTTTATATGGGAAAAGCGAAAGGTGATGTTATCAAGGATGAAGAAAATGAATATTTTAAAATGGTGAAAGTTCAATGGTGGGTTCTTGTGAAGATTGGATCAAATTTGGATGAATGACATATGTATGAAAATTGTTAGAATGGGAAGTGGAAATGTAATTTAGTAGATCCAAAACAATGGCTTGACATTTTATTTTCTTTTTCTTTTCCTGTAAAAAAAATACAACAAACAAAAGTCAAATTAATATTCATAATACTTATGTTAATAGAGTTAATGTTAATATCGATGCTGCTAATGCATCAACCAATTTGTGAAGGATGTTGGTGACATTGATTAAATTATATTTGTAATTTTTTGATGTCTTTTGTATCATTTTATTGATTGGATTGATGTTTTAAAACATTTTTAAAAAAATTATTGTTGTATGTTTTAATAAAAATATTATTTTGCTAAAATTTATCCATGTATGTGATTCTTGAAAAGTAATACTTAACAATCTATTTCGTTCCACTTCATCCCTAATCTTTAGTGGCCACCAAACATCAATTTCCCTACATGGTATGTAAAACCCCAAAAATAATGGATTTGTTATAACATGAATAATAAAATTGTATGCATAAATTTTGTTGTTAATGGTATGTTATGCCTTCTTTGTAATTCAAAAAATTGAATTTTTATTTATTTATATTGGGAGCATTTACTTGTGACTTTCTTAGTTGATAATCTAATATGTATAATCACCTGCTAAGCACCAAGATTATTTTAATTACATATGGAATCTGAAACATAATAAATTTATTATTGTACGATTAACATGGATGGATCAAGTTGCCATTGTTAGAAATTTAGCATGTTATCAATATATTAGATTCAAAACATCGAGTTCTTTTTTTTCACATTAAATGGGAGTTGTGTCCTTTGGTTTCCATAGCTTAGAATTTTTTATGTTTCACCTGGTGGCCACCATGCATTCAATTATATTTTAAAAAGTTTTATGGTGTATATATATTTGAAAAGTATTAATAAAATTTGTGTGATAGTGTGATGTTGTAGTTTTGCCAATTTGGCCTCTTTTTTTGTTTCAAATTCAAAGGGTTCACTACAAGAAAAGTTGTCTTTTGCAACTTGATTTATGACTACTTTGTTAGTCATGGAAAACATCTATGACTACATGACTATGTAGTCGAATAGGACACATCATTTAAGACACTTAGTTGCTGATGTGGCTCAGTTACAAGACAATTTATAACTATGATTTATGCGATTATAAAGTCATGGAGGTCATTATTGCTTGATGAGATCCATAAATTATGGTTGTTGGATATGATTCATCAAATATGAAATAAATATGTTCTCCACCAATGCCATGTAAACACATGGTATAAAGGCTAAAAACCTAGCCTATATGTTAGGAATGTAGGCCCTACCCTACCTAGGAATATATGCCTTAGCTTACTTAGGAATGTAGGTTCATTTAACTAACAAGCAAAGCTAGTTAGGCTAGTTACCTAAGTTGCAAGTGTGAGGACTTGAACCCCTCACTTCCAAATTAAGGGAAGAAGTCCATAACCCCCACTTAACCATTGCACCACATGATTTTTACATGACAAAAATTGTCACCATGTTGTTATAAACATGTTCTTATAACCTACTTTATAAATTAAGTACCTAACAACTTAAAACCTACCTAGTAACCTAGTAGGTACCTACCATGGTAGGTAATAGGTAAGTAGTACTTAGAGGTAGTAGTAAGTAGGTAGGTAGGTACATACTACCTATTTAGTAGGTAGGTAAGTAGGTAGGTATGTATGTACCACATAGTAGGAAAGTAGATAATAAATAATATTAGCCGTAGGTACTAGCTACTTTATAGGTAGCTAGTAAATAGCTAGTAGGTAGTTAGCACCTAATTAAACTACTAACATAAGTAGGTTATTAATGTATGTAAGCTAGTCATGTAATTGCAATGTAGTCACAAAATAGTTTTAATTTAGTCATATAATCATAATGCAATTACCATGTAGTCACAAATTTGAGTAAAAATATATGACTAAGGACATATGGCTACATGATTAGATTAGGACATTAGTTGTAAATGTCCAAGTCATGAAAGACACGTTTTGATGTTGTGGATGAATCTCTTAATGTCAAATGGGAGCATTAACATTTCCGGCTTTCATGAATTCATTGTCTTGTCTTAGAATTGATATGAATGTTTTTAACATAATGTGTACATGGATCTTTTTGGAATTGTTGGTTACAAAGTTGTTTTTATTGGAAATAATGTATTGAATTTTTTTTATAATATGACATTCATGTAAAAAATGATCATTAATTTGTTAAGTCTAGTGGCCATTAGGTGGAGTTCATTCCATCCATTAAGTTGTATGAATCCTAAATTAAAAATTTAGTCCTATAATTTTCACTTGGTGGGCACCAGGCAAAATATTCTTTTGATCATAATATATTAATTTTGAAACTAGCATAACATTAAATTGGTATGAATTTTATTGAGACAAAATGTCTTTATGGACGTTATTTTTGTGAATGATTGTTGTTTTTACTTGAATATAAGGTTACATTTTAAAATTTCATGGCCACCAAATAAAGTTTATACCATCCAC
>Ga0116230_10003418_pt1 | contig 15489 bp, 13 predicted proteins | sample S1TSphfallax_3_FD_88678 | JGI IMG/M metagenome (GOLD analysis project Ga0116230, IMG submission 88678) | Host-associated microbial communities from peat moss isolated from Minnesota, USA - S1T2_Fd - Sphagnum fallax MG | ecosystem: Host-associated > Plants > Peat moss > Unclassified | place... | reverse complement strand
TAAACTCAGCCAATCAGCTTCACCGGCATTAGAACTGCTTAGATGCAAATCCAGGCTGCCTTTGCTATTTATTTTGTCTCCCGACCGCGAAGGAGATATTTGCCTCGAGCGCCTAATACGATATGTATTACCTTCGTGGGTAAACACAACATCAACCCACATTTCCTTCTGCTCCTGGCGAATGAGCTTATCAGAAGTCGCTCTTGCTTCCTCCCAGACAGCCCAGGTAATAGCATCAAGCAGAGCTGATTTACCAGCCCCATTTGCTCCGCACAAACAGGCAACACTAATGGTGCTTAAATCGAGACGCGCATCTCCGTAACTCATGAAATTATGCAAATTGATAGACTCAAGAATCATTTATGCGCGCGCCATGATGAAGAAAACCAGACAAATTTTGGGGATAATATAAATACGAATAACTATGATTACCAGTTCAAAATAGGGAAGAAATTTAACCTGTGAGCTCTCAACACAAGCTATTAGCTGTCTACCTGATCCTAGTATCTTTTTTATCTCAGGGTATGGCTTCACTAATCTACCAGCTGAGCTGGGAGCAGGCAATGGAAAACATCGTCGGCTTATCACTGCCTACCATGACTATGATTATCTCCATTTTTTTGTTAGGTATGGGATTGGGTAGTTATTTGTTCAGCCAATTTCGGCTTAATTATCGCTCAGCCTGGACATTTTTTTGCTTTGGTCAAATATTTCTTTGCTTTCTAGGACTGATTTATGCGAAGACTAAAGGATTAGACTTTATTTCTTCTATAAGCACGCCAGATATAGATCGCATAAGCTTTGTCTATTCTGTTAGGTTGATTTTGCTTTGCCTTTATATACTGCCAACTGCCATGCTGGTTGGCGCAGGTTTTCCTTTGTTATTGTCATTGTCCAATTTCTATCAGCTTAAATTAAGTCCCCGTCTAATTTATCTATCTAATTTAATTGGCTCGGCAATGGGAGCCATATTGACAGGGTTTGTGCTATTGCCACATATAGGCTTAGCAGCAAGCTCTGCTGTGGCTGCTGCTATTCATTTATTCGCCGGACTTTTAGTTTACCTGCTCAGCCGGCTTTGCAAACCACTTTCGCTAGTTGAAAGTGAGCATGATTTTAGAGAAGAAGCAGAGAGTCAAGAGTCAATTTGGAAAAATTTCCCGATCAGCACTCTCTTATTAACTGCTGTTGCTCTGGCTGGATTTTTCAATATGTTTTTAGAGCTCATTTTCATACGTTACTATAGCCTAACCTTGGGCTCATCCACTTGGGCATATTGTCTTGTTTTAGCGACAATCCTCTTAGCTCTTTCAGGCAGTACTTTATTTACCGGAAAGAAAGTTAGGTATAGTCTGCCTTTGCTTTTTATGCTTGCCGGTACATATCTCTTATTCATCGTACTTTTTCTTTCTCAATTACCAATCATATTTGTCAGTTTAAAATGCAAAATCGGCTCTTTATTGAGCATCGTTCTAATCTTAATTTGGACAATATTTCCGGTTAGCCTTAGTCTAGGAGCCATATTGCCCCAATGTTTAAATGCAATCGAAGAGACCACAAAAAACATTACACCAGCCCAGATTTATACCGTAAATTTATTCGCAGCCGTACTCGGATGTTTGGTGGGTGGTAACGTAGCAATTCCCTGCTTCAATTTGTTCTCCAATCATGCTATTTATCTTGCTTTTATTTCCAGTGCCCTCGTTTTACTGGCAACAGGCTCAATTCTCTATATTTCAATTATGTCTTCCAGCAAAAAAGTTTTTTGGACCGCTATGCCTATCACAATATTGAGCTGCGCAGCAGTGTGGTTTTTTCTCTACAAAAAATCATATTGGAATGAAGCCTCATTAACGGCTGGATTGAATTATATTTCTCCACACGATTTAAAAAACATTCAGAGCCTTAGCAAAGCAATTAATTTGCCACTGCTATTCTACAAAGAGGGACTAAACAGCACCGTTTCGGCAATGACAAACCCAAAACTGAATGTTATTTGTTTAAAAACAGACGGACAGATGGAAGCGGCATTACCATTGAATTCGAATTTGCCAGCGCCCAGTAGTGATATTACAACCCAAATAATGCTGGGAATGTTACCGACTCATTTTTGTCAAACTCATCCCCGAGATGCCTTTTTACTCGGTTACGGTACTGGCCTAACTGCTCGCGCTATTCTTCTCGACCCTGACGTAAACCATTTGACCGTAGCAGAGCTGGAGCCAGCAGTCTTTGAAGCAAGTAATTTTTTTGTACCTCATTATGGTCACATTTTTAGTCAAAATAAAAACCTCAACAAAATGCACATCAAAACAATAGATGGTCGCTGCTTACTCTCCTTACTTGATAAACACTATGACACCATAATTTGTCAGGCAGGAGAGCCCTGCAGAGAGGCCTGTGCACATTTGTACACCCTCGAATTCTGGCAATTAGCACGAAGTCGCCTAAATTCTCAAGGTGTTTTATGTCAATGGCTGCCTCTTTATGGAATGGATGGTGACAGTTTACTGAGCCTTCTTCATACATTTCAGTATGTATTCCCGAACACTGTGATAGTTAAGCTCGATCGTTCAGCCGAATTAATTTTGCTAGGTTTTAATACAAGCAAACCACGACAAAATATTCCCGACCTGGTAAAAAAGCTCCTAGCTCAAGTGGCAGTGAACAGCAATAACTTATCTCCAATTTGCTTAGTCGCTTCGCTAACACCGAACAACTGCATTACAAACCATCTTTTCAATAAAGATGATTTCCCCTTTGTTCAGTATAAGTTGCAGGCGTTATTAGCCCAAAAAGGATTTAGAATAGAAAACGACTTAGACAAAACGATACAGAGATTTCTTACTGCATTTCCAAGCGCAAACTATTTAAAATAGACTTACTGACATAACCTGTCTCAAGCAGTATTTCTTTTATATCACCTTTAGATTTTCCAACTTCAAGCATAACCAAACAAAATTGCGACAGAGTAAGTACGCCATCGCGCAAAAGAATCTGCCCGATCAATACTGCTTGCAATTGTCGCTCTGTGATAAATTGCTGCTTGACGAGAAAGCGCCCAAATTGCATTTCTGGCATCGCTTTATGCATATCACTGACAATATCAAGCTCGGCTTGTTCAAGCAGTCCGGTAGCTTGTAATAATTCACCTATACGCCATGAGGGCGGTTCTTTTACCTGATGTGTCCCGGCACCTAAAGGCTGATTATCATCAACAATACTGTGATCGCCAGTTTTGATACCCAAAGCACGCAGATCGTAATCAGTGCGGGTAGAAGGATCAATTAGGATATCATGAGCGAACCAGAGTCTTTGCAGCCGTTCTAATTGACTATCAATTTGGCTTTCTGCTGGCATATCTAATATCAAGTTAAGGACTAGCTTTATAAATCGCTTATGAATATCTTGACCAGAAGTATGATTATTTACTCCCAGCTGTTCATATATATTCAGAGATTTAGCCTGATTATCGCTCACGTCTGCCTGCCAGTTCTATCTTCTTGTTTCATTCTATTACGCAAAGCTGGCTAAATAAAGGTATTTATACTACAGATCATAGATAAAGTTAATCGACTAGCCAGCTTCCACTGTCAAGTTTGCCGATATCTGCTATAACCACTCTGATCCAATTGCCCGGAGATTATATTGTTTATGATTAACGAACCTGTTCTAGCAATCGAAAACCTCAAAAGCGAAGCCAGCAAATTAAAAATCGAGTTGACTGACGAACAGGCTCAGCAATTATCTGTTTATGCCCAATTGATTATTGACTATAACCAACATACCAACCTGGTCGGGAATGCTTCTCCTGACTGCTTACTTCGCGATCACATTTTGGACTCACTGGCTCTTTTACCGTTTATCGAGCGCTTGTCACCAAAGAAAAAAACTGATTCTTTGAGATTAATTGATTTAGGCTCGGGCGCTGGTTTTCCTGGACTAGTACTGGCTATTGCCAAAACAAGTTTAAAAATAACTACAGTTGATGCCACTAAGAAAAAAGTTGTATTTATGGAGAGAGTTATTAAAGCCCTAAATTTAGACAAACAAACCACAATTATTAACGGCAGGGCAGAAGAACTAGCCCACCATAAGCATTTTCGGGCATCTTTTGATTACGCAACCTGCCGCGCTTTAGGAGCACTACCTGTAGTGTGCGAGTTAGCACTACCGTTTTTAAAACCTGGTGGCTATGTTCTCGCTCAAAGAGGGAACAAACAGATAGAGCTTGAAAAAATCTCGGCAGCTAGCCTCGCTTCTAAATTTAACGCAAGCCTTGTTGACACTGTGTTGCTTGATTCTAGCGTTCTCAATAAAGAACATTATGTTCTGCTTCTTAAACAAAACAAACCAGTATCGTCCAGATATCCGCGTTCTTGGAAAGAAATCATCGGCTAACTGTGGAATCAGATCCGATTTGCAATATGATTGTTTCAATTTGGTGTCTGTGAATACGCTGGTGCAATCCAGCTATAACTAACCAGCCACTAGCATTAAGAGGACCAAACCAAGGATGCTCAAAAGTCACTTTTGGAAAAGCATTGATATCAATCGGCTCAACACCAATGAGAAAGTTTCTAGACATTTGCTCGAATGTATCTACAATTGTTTGGCTGTTTACATCGGGTGATGGTTTAAAATTTTTGATTTCGGCCTTAGGTTGCTGGGTGCCACCATTAGAAAGATCAATAATTAGTTCTTTTACTGATTCTCCAACGATAACCAGATGCTGAAGGGTCATAGCTACCGACCAAAATCTAGAGTTATCCTCTATTCCGCGCAAGCGCTTTATCAATTTACGTTCAGACAACTCACTTACTGTAATAGAATTAGCAAGCTTGATAATTATTTCTGATTCTTTGGAAAAGGATGCTAGATCAAGCTCTTTATTAGCAGCTTTGAGTTTGCCGGGCAATATAAGATACTTAGCCACTGCCCACTCAAAAAAAGGTATTCCTGCACCCGGTTTGGCTAGACGAGGCTCCAGTGTTACTGCCATTACTTTCTCCTAGGTCAGGTTCAAATGTTTTTGAAATGAAGGCGTTAGCCGATCTTAAGCAATACTCTTCTCTTCTACCAACCAGCCTTCGGCGGCTGCTTGGAAATAAGCGTTTTGCCAATCACTGTCTATCAGTAATTCAAGCATTCGTCTGCGGCTAGCAAAAACATAGCGGGCTCTATTAGTGAGGGCAGTAACGTCAACAAAATTCTCGGCAAATATAACGTGGTCTAATTGTCTATACCACTCGTTTCCGATAGGCGCCACTATATCCGCTACCATCGTCGCACTGTCCAAATTCACAGGATCTCTGTCGCTTTTTGCCGGGAAGTAAAGAGTATATTGGCGAGTATCAAAGCCGAGAGCCTCTACGCTGCCAAACAATGTACCAGCCTCATCTTTAATGCGAAAGCCGCTAGCACCGTAAGCTCTCATTTCATCACTCCATACTCTTTTCAGAGTCTCTTTGACTAAATCAAAATGAGGTTCCAAGTCCCACATAGCTGAGGTAAGTAAATAAGACTTAGAGGGAACAAAACGCCAGTTACCTGCCTGATAACGGACCATATATTGGTGTGTATCGGCCCAGGCAGTCATAATTACGCTTTTCCAGATATTGTTATCGATATATACTTCGGCATAGTTCTGTTTAAACCAGACACTCCACTCTTCATATGAATCAAAGTCGCTGGCCCGCTTTTTTAAACCTTCTCGCCATTCTTTTTCATCTGCAGTTGGGTCTTCGGCATGAAAAAACTCTTCCCAGTAAGCGATTAGTACAGCCGGCTCCAAAGATGTGCTTTCTAGCCGTCCAAATTCTTCCTGCCAGAGCCTACGAATTAGCTGGAGTGTGTCCGCACCGCGAGTATATGGATTTGAATCCTTATACTTTTCGCTATGCCTGACCCAGTCAACAGCGGCTCTTATTAAAAATGGAGGCAACACTTAGTTTACTTCTCCCCAAAATAACCTTTTATATATTAACTCACGCCGGCTGTTCAGCTGAAGAAAATTTTTCCGAACTGAATTTGGCTGACTCCGTTTGACTTATAGAATCCGGCTGCCGCTTTGTTTCTAAAATCAATTGATGCAAGTAATTAAATTTTTCTGCATACTGTGCATCTTTTGTATATTCGCTCAGGCTTTTCTCTAATCTTTCGCTCCAGTTAGAAGCATTACTTGTTCCTGGAAGGTTAAAGCGCTGCTTGGTACCCAACAAATCGGTAATCATCAAAACTGTGAGCCAGCAAGGCGAAGAAAGCAAAGCTCTAAAGAATGCATAAAGCAATTCATTAGTAAAAGTTAGCGGAGGATTTGTTTCATCCAGCTTTAAAAAGCGCATAAGCCTTTGTATTTCCAACCAACCGGCATGACCATCCTCACCATGCCACCATTTTACCAATGCCTCATAATAGGTCACGATTGGATCATTATCATGTGTCCCGTAAGTAGCTAAACTCAAAACCGGCAACTTTTCCACCGGTAATAGCGAGCGATCGCTTTCTTCTCTTTCAAATATCGGTATGGAAAATCCAGGAATACCAAGTTTCTTTAAGGCAGGGCGTACATAGGGTGGAACTACTCCCAAATCTTCTGCCAAAACATAAGTGGTTCCGGCTGATTCCATGATCACTTTAAGCCTACCCATTCCTTCCTGGCAATTATGTTCTGCCGATTCTTCCTCCTCATCACCGCGTGGCATGAATTGCGGTAATCGGCCACCTGTTAATTCCATTGCTTGCTCAGGACTTAATTCGGTAAATATCTGATTTTTCTCTGGTGTCCAAGGAAAGGCATAGATACGAAAGAAACCTAACACATGATCAAGACGAAACCCATGGAAATATTTGGACACCTGCTGAACTCTACAGCGCCACCAAGCATAATTTTCTCGCTCGTGCTCTGCCCAGTTATAAAGTGGTATTCCCCAATTTTGCCCCCAAAGAGCAGTAAACTGATCTGCTTTGAAAAAACGCTCCGGTGGCGCTCCACCCGACCATTCAAGCTCAAATAAATGTTGATGAGCCCAAACATCAGAACTAAAACGGCTAACACCGAAGGGTATATCACCAACCAACTGAACATTCCGTTCATCGGCATAAGCTTTTACCTCAGCCCATTGTCTATGAGCCACCCACTGCACATACGCATAGAAATCACAGTTTTGCTGGAGCTCCTTGTCCTGTGACGCCAATAAGCGCGCCGAGTCGATATTTTTTAAACCATCTTCCCATTCGGTCCACTGAGCATTGCCGTCTTTCCTGGCAACTATGCTACGAAAGAGTGCGTAGTCCGGCAACCAGTTCTTATTATCTTTCCGAAAAACTTCGAAGTCATTTTTAAGCTCAGCGTATTCACCTGAATGTTCTAGCTGAAATCGAGAAAAAGCCTTTTGCAGAAAAAAGTGTTTTCTGTTTTTAACAGCTGGATAATCGATAGGACCTTTAATCTCTGCGCTCTTAATATCAAAATCGAGCAAATCTCGCCAATGTTCTTCAATTAAACCGGGCACCTTATCCGGTGCTGAGGAAGATATATAAATCAACGCGGGATCTAACGCCATCGAGCTTATGGCATTATAGGGACTATTATCACCACCGGTTTCACTGATGGGCAAAAGCTGCAAAACTCCAAGACAATACTGATGGCAAAAATTGATAGCATCCCTTACAGCAGCAGTGTCACCTATGCCCAAATCACCAGGAGTGCGGAGTGAAAAAGCAGGAACAAGAATTCCGGCCAATTTTTTACTTGTATTAATCGCCATTAGTCTATACTCAACCGTTTATAAACATGATCAATATGTTTAACGAAGGCTTGCGCCTGAAAACATTCATCTATTTCTTTTTCCGTAACTATTTTAGTTATTTCAGGGTCGACGAGCAAATTTCTTTTGAAATTACCTTCTGGATTGTTCCAAGCTGACATGGCTTTGTCTTGAACCAGCTTGTAAGCATCTTCTCGGCTAAGACCTTTATCCACCAGCTTAAGCAGCATCGATTGAGAGAAAACGACGCCACCATAACGAGCAAGATTTATTTCCATATTTTGGGGATAAACAAAAAGATCTTTCACAATGCCCGTGAATCGACTCAACATGTAGTCGAGCAAAATTGTCGAATCAGGAATAATAATTCTCTCTACAGAACTATTGCTGATGTCCCTTTCGTGCCAGAGCACTACATTTTCTAAAGCCGATATTGAATAACCTCTTAGCAGACGGGCTAGTCCGCTTATGTTTTCACAACCGACAGGATTGCGTTTATGCGGCATGGCCGAAGAACCCTTTTGCCCGGGCACAAATGGTTCCTCTACTTCTAAAACCTCACTTTTTTGCAAATGCCTAATTTCAGTGGCAAATTTATCTAGGCTGCTACCAATTAATGCCAAAGTAGAAATAAAGTGGGCATGCCGATCGCGCTGTACAATCTGAGTTGAAGCGGTTTCACAATCCAAACCAAGCAAAGCACAAACTTGCTCTTCCACAGCCGGATTGACGTTGGCATAAGTTCCTACGACACCACTGATTTTACCGACCGCTATTGATTTAGTCGCTTCCTGCAGACGCTGCTTATGACGACGTACTTCCGCCAACCAAACAGCCATTTTCCAGCCAAAGGTAATGGGCTCGGCATGAACGCCATGGGTGCGACCAATTTGGAGAGTATGTTTATGCTTGCGGGCTTGACTGGCGATGGCCGCATCTAGCTCGTCTAAATCTTGTTCAAGAATGGCAGCTGCTTGCTTAAGTTGAAGAGCTAGTCCCGTATCTATAACATCTGAGCTAGTCATGCCTATATGTATGAAACGTGCAGATTCACCAACATGTTCTTTGACGCTGGTAAGAAAAGCAATAACATCATGCTTCACTTGCGCTTCTATCTCTTTTATGCGGTCCAAATTGAGAGCTGCTTTGCTCTTTATTTCTTGCCAATCTGCGTCAGGGATTAGACCGAGACCGTTTTGCACTTTACAAACTGCTAGTTCGACAGATAACCAGTTCTTTAGCCTGGCCTCGTCGGTCCATAAACCGCTCATTTGCGGACGAGAATAACGGTCAATCAAATTATTTTCTCCTGATCACAACGATATATCTGCACAGCTTGCAGGAAGTTACCAGCATAACTCATTGCCCTTGGCGTTGGTAATTCTGTAAAAAGTGCCTGTTCATAATGCCCATCGGTAAATCGTCATGGAGCCATAACCTGAGCCAGATCCAGGCCGTTGTCAAGTTGCATAACGAAACGAAATCTAGCCATTCGGGTTTCATTATTAAACCAAGTTATAAATTTGGTTAATAACACATAAGCTCCATTTAAGCCCACTGGGCAATTTTGACGGCTGATCTAAAGCATATACGGAGTATGCCTTTTGAGATTTACTCTTATCGGTCACTGGTAAGCGTCCTATGAAAATAAGTGTACAGTGGCATTAAAACACTAAGACAATAACAACATTCATTCAAAAGACAATTCAACAAATAAGAAAAAAACTGTCAAATATGGCAAAGTAGAGGAGATAAACTAAAGTAGGCTATCCAATAAAAAGGCGAATCTATAAACATATGAAATTACTTATTCCTGTTGATGTCTGGCAAGAAGAAACAAATAGCCATTTAACTAACGATCTTGAGCACATAGTGCCACTTAGTGCCTCTAGCATAGCTTTGCTTTACGCCATTCAAAGCGAACCTCACATTGAGAGAGCAGCAGCTCTAGAGACAAAAGCAATAAAAGAGACAGGAGAATCGCCTCGTCCAAGCGATATTAAAACTGGCTCGACCTCTAAATACGGACCTGACAATTTTTATAGTGAGTTAGAAAAAAAAGCCAAGAAGCACCTTGACGATTTAGCCAATGAATTAAAACCTTCCTGCTCGAACGTGGAAACAATATTTGAACATGGCTCACCTGCAAAAGTAATCGAAATGGTAAGTAAAGCTAAAGGCGCAAATTTAACCATAATTAGAGGCTCCTCTCATGGTTTACTTGAATCTGTTTTTCTAGGTAACACTGTTAGTCATGTGATTAGACATAGTGATAATTCTGTTTTAGTTTTACGCTCAGGTCCAATCGCTGAGCCTCTTAAGAAAGTGTTGATTGCTCTCGATGGTTCTGAGCAATCTAAAACAGCAACGCGGCAGTTTTGCAACTTTTATAAACCTATGAAAGAACAAATAGAAGTGACGCTCGGGCATGTGGTCTCCATTCCTGGTGCCTGGCGCTACATTTCACCAGTAGAATTCGTCGCTACATTGGAAGACAATTTGGATATGGCGGGCAAAACAATCCTTGCTGAGGGCGAAACTATTCTTTTAGACTGTGGTTGGAAACCGAAGAAAATGCCAGTCCCAATGATCGTGCGTACCGGCGATCCGGCTGCAGAATTAGACAGACTAGCTGCTGAAATTGGTGCCGGACTGATTGTCCTGGGCGCCCAAGGCAAAAATGCTGTGCAAAGCTTTTTATTAGGCAGTGTATCTGAAGCTTTAGCTCTTAAATCTGGTTTTCCTATTCTAGTTTTCAAATAAACCAGTTGATTGTTCACTCGGGGGATGAATGAAAAACAATCTGCAAACTCAGCGCAATTATTTCCAAACAAGAATGAAATTTACCTGGACTTTCATTCTTATTTTAATCCTCACTAACTTTTGGATCAATCCTAAAGCGTTCGCTGGATCAAAAGAGCTGAGCTCTCTTAACGAAGAACAAACAGATGAAAAGCAAGATCTGGAAAGCATGAAGCGAGAGCTCAGCAGCATTAAGCAAAGCATTAATGAAGGCTTGGATGGCTTGAATAAGGTCGATACTAAAGCCCTTAAAGAATTGCAAGAGTTTCACCTTATCTGTAAAACAGCTTGTTGTGAAATTGCTCCAGGCAAAACAATTGAGTGCTATACGTACAACGGCATTTTACCAGGACCAACTATTAAAGTGAAAGAAGGGCAACTTGTTCGATTGATCGTACACAATCAGCTAAACACAGCTACAAGCCTCGATTTGCATGGCATGTCTTTACCAGCCTCAGTAGATGGTTTACCTAGCCCGCAAGCTGGTTTGATAGCGCCGGGAGAATCTTATGTTTATCAATTTGTCGCCAAACCAATAGGCACTTATTGGTATCACCCCCAGATAATGCACTCCGATCAAAAAGCAAAAGGTATGTACGGTGCTTTTATCGTCGAACCGTCTGGACCACCGGTTAAGTCAGCAGATCAAGATATAGCCCTTATTTTAGGCACTATGACTGTAACGAAAACTGGAGCTGAGTCAACCCCTAAACCAATTGCAGAACCCCGGCCCGCCTCTTCTTCTCCTCACCAAAACAACCTATTTGCCAGACCTAGAAATAATTACAACAAACAGGCTATGGTAGAACAAACGGCTAGAGCTGATGCATCGACTGCCACTTATACGGCGACTTCGCCGACTGGACATTATCAATCAGTATTTTATTTGGTAAACGGTAAAACAGCTCCTTATATTCCCAGTATTGAAGTTAACCCTAATTCGCGCGTACGTCTGCGTGTTATTAATAGTGGACAACATTCAATACCCTTGCACTTAACTGGGCACAAATTCCAATTAGTTTCTTTAAATGGTAATCTTACTAGCGAACAAACTGCTCGTGACACTATGACTCTTGGCGTAAGTGACCGAGCCGAACTGGAATTCACTGCCGATAATCCAGGAACCTGGACGTTAGCATCTGAACTAATAGAGCAATCAACTAACAATGGTAAATTCCCCGGTGGCATAGCCGTTCTACTTAAATACTTAGGGAATTAAATGCTCCCTAGGCTATCACCTTAGCCTATAACGCTTTTATTCCACTTCATTAGCCGTTTGCCTGCGCCACAATTCTGTCGTGGGTCTTAGGAAGCTTCGTGTAACTTTGAAAGCTTGTTCTGAACCTGCTCGCGAGATATGCCTGTATGCTTGCAAAAAATCTGCCAACCTACTTCAATCACTTCTTCCCAATGCTCATAGAATATTTTGCTATCCAGAAAACCGAGGCCTAAATCATAAGAATAGTCAGCAAGGATCGCCTTAGCCATATCATGCTGCAACATATGCTGCAAATCGAACCATCGTTCTGACAAAGCTAACTCAAAAAGGGTATTTAAAAACTCCTTTTGTCCATATCGTGCCTTGGCTAAGTTTCGCAACTGGTCGTCCATTATTTCAAATTCGTACTATGACCAGCAATACCAGATATTTCCTCTAACTTATCACAATTGTCCGCCTGCAAAGCATTAAATAATGGGACCTGGGGCTCGTACTTTTGCTTTCCATTCTGATTTGAATTTGCGCTTACAGGGGCGCAGCAAGCAGTCCTTATATTTTCAACAAACACTATCTATTTGCTAAATTAATACTGATAGGCGGGAATACCATATTGTTGTCGCATTTGCTGATCGAGCATTTTATTATTTTGATCTAGCTGCTCTAATGCCTGTTTGCGGTCAATAAGTCCACTAGCCAATGGTTGCCCGGTAGCTGAATCTAAGGCCATAACATCATTCTGCAATCTCAAATAATCGGAAAATAATCGATGTGCATCAACAAAATATTGATAGTAACCACGCTGCAATTGGTCAGTAGCAGGTATTCTTTGCAAACTGGCTAACTGGCGACAGGCCAAATCGTACCTCTTAACGAGATCATTCAATAATTTTTGTGCCACTATTTTGTCGGGGCCGGGCATAAAGAGTGCCAAACCCTTGCCTAATATCTGATCAGCCTGCTGACGCTCAGCCGGAGACATTTGGGCGGTGCGGCGGATTTGATCATACTGCCTAAACCAGGACTGAATAGACTGATTGTTATCTGGGGCGCTTTGTTGAGCCTGAGAATTTAAAGTGACAAAAGTAAAACCAAACGAGAATAATAAAGAAACACATGAGTAAACGACAATTCGCTTTTTAATTTTAAGCATCCTCGATAAATCCCTGCTATTAAACTGCTCCAAAATGCAACCCCGATATATTGTAGTTTAGCCTTTGGCAAATAATTCTCGGGATAACCTAATTTTCTACTTTATCTTCTTTCTCAGAAAATCTACCGAAATATAACTCTCTGGCGCCTAAAGCTAGTGTAATACCGAGATAGCCCAAAAGAATTACGACAAATATGTCGGCTGTAGTGTGGAAATTATCCATGATGTAATTTTTCCTTTTTATCTTCTATCGGATATCGCACCCGCTATATATGCATCAGCATACACTACAGACATTGCATAGTGTAGGGTTAATCAGAGAAATTATAAACATTCCAAACTTTCCTGACTACTCTATAGAGAAACATGCTATAAAATTCCGTGATTGGTGTCAGTTTTGCGTCACTGGTTAGCTAGATTTAGGGGTAATCATTTTAATGATTAATTTCAATCAGAACAAATTATTTTCAGGCAAGCTCCGTATAACCGTAAGCATAATCGGTCTAACAACTTTGGGATGCTTATCTTTAGGAACTCCCGGTTTTGCCGGCGCTCAATCGATGCTTGATCCTTACGCCAACATTCAACCGCCATCTTCGCAGCAAGGAGCTGAGGCTCTGGGCAATCGTACTTCCACAAAGAAACCTCACTTTTTAAGACAAAGTGCCACGAGCCCAGCTACCAAGGCCATCAGCACCGCCAATAGTGCAGCGGACCCTCCTGGCTTTATGGACGGTATCAAAGAAATAGGACATGGCTTTGGAACTTCTTTTAAAGCAACCGGGCGCGGTGTAGTTCATAGCGCTAAATCAATCGGATCAACAATCAAAGGCGGTTTTGGTGCTGCCGGTAGTAAAATAGCATCGGCTCCCAAGGCAATAGCCGCTAAAACTCCCGGCCCAAAAAAGAAAAATCCGGATAAGGTGGCGATGGCTAATGCTAGCGCTCTTGTTCCACAATCTAGCCCAAGTGGCAAAAAGTCAACTTTGCCTGGCAAACCACTTGGTCCTTTGCTGGAAACAGTACCTCACTCAAAACTGGCAAAAGCTCCTAAGTCGAATAAAAATGTTGTCGGTCGTACCTTCGACAAGTTAAACCCATTCGCCAAGCACAAAAAAGCACCGACAGATATCGCTGCTAATAATGCTAAGCCGGGGACTTAATTTAAGCGCTGCCTCGCTCTCGCTGCGCTCGGCTCAACGCGCGTATAGACGTTCCGCTTCCAACTCGCAGCTGTTCGCTTAAACTCGCACTTTGCTTAAAATGACTTTGGCTTTGTTGGCTAGAAGATTACTCATAGCCAGCTTCAAGTCGTCCGAGGCTTTAACCCAGAACTGATTGCCGACGATTATTGTTTGGTTGGCTTTACCGGCGGCAAAGTTAAGCATTACGGGATCGTCTCCGCGCCAATTGGTGAGCACCTCTTTTAATTGCTGCAACTCAGCAAAAGATTGCTCTTTATTGAAATAAATACTGACAATGGAAGCATCGGACAAAAGGCGCATAGAAGACGCCAAGACAGAAATATCTTCATCACTTTTTTTCAGCTTGCCTTTAACAAGAACAAGCGATTGAGCTGTCAAAATATCGCTTGGAAGCGATTCCAATAGTTCGCCATAAGCAACGGCTTCTATAGTTCCTAAGAGATCTTCTAGACGAAAGATACCAATTAGCTTATTTTGTTTGGTCAATTTCTTTTCAACGCTAGCAATAAGACCACCAACAATAACCGTGGTGCCATCACTACATTCCTTCAAATCAGCCAGGGTGTGGGTTGTTAGCCATTTGAGTCGGTTCGCTACGCGTTTTAAAGGATGACTAGTGATGTAAAAACCAAGTAGATCATGCTCCATCGTCTGCAACTCGCGTTCACTAAATTCGGTGCTATCACCGGTTAGTTCTTGCTCGATACTAAAACCCTGCTTGGCAGCCAGGCTAAATAAACTGATTTGTCCAGTCGATTGTTCGTGCTGGCGCCGGTTATAAGTTTCTACTAGACGATCGAGATTTGCCAGACCTTGCTGGCGAGTAATGCCCAGATTTAAACAGGCACCACATTTAATTAACGACTCAAGCGCTCGCTTATTGACCACGCGCAAATCAATACGTGAAAGAAAATCTTGAATGGACTTATAAGGACCTGCAGCGTTACGCTGGCTGACTATATTGTCTATCGCTGCCTGACCAATATTTCTTATAGCAGATAGTCCAAAACGAATAGATTTTTCGTCAGCTGTAAAATCATAACCTGATATATTCACATCTGGCGGCAAAATATCTATGTTCATCGACTGACATTCAGCTAGATAAATCTGGACTTTATCTTTATCACCAGAAACGCTCGATAACAAAGCCGTCATGTACTCAACTGGATAATGAGCTTTGAGATATGCAGTCTGATAGGTGACCATTGCATAGGCTTGGCTATGCGACTTGTTAAAGCAATATTCAGCAAATTGCACAATCATATTAAAAAGCTGATCGGCAACATATTGACTGACACCGTTTTTGGTGCAACCAGAAATAAACATTTCTCGTTGCTTTTCCAT
>Ga0116230_10003417_pt1 | contig 15489 bp, 15 predicted proteins | sample S1TSphfallax_3_FD_88678 | JGI IMG/M metagenome (GOLD analysis project Ga0116230, IMG submission 88678) | Host-associated microbial communities from peat moss isolated from Minnesota, USA - S1T2_Fd - Sphagnum fallax MG | ecosystem: Host-associated > Plants > Peat moss > Unclassified | place... | reverse complement strand
GAGCCGCGGTTGTTCGATTACCTGACCGTCCAGCAGCACCTGGCCTTTGTCGCGCGCATCTACGGGATCGCGGACTACCGGGACACGGCGCAAACCCTGCTCGAGGAATTGGAGCTCGCCGACAAGGCGGATGCGCTGCCGGGCGAACTCTCGCGGGGCATGAAGCAGAAGCTGGTCATCGCCTGCGGGCTGCTGCATCGGCCGACGGCGATCTTTTTCGATGAGCCGCTGACGGGGCTCGATCCGCTGGGCATACGGCGGATGAAGGACTCCATCCTGCGGCGCGCGCAGGCGGGGGCGGCCATCGTCCTGAGTTCGCATCTGCTCCACCTGCTGGAGGAGGTCTGCTCGCACGTGCTGATTCTGCAGCGCGGCGTCAAGGTCGCCGATGGCCCCCTCGCCGAGGTGGCGGCGCGTTTCAGCCAGGGCGAAACCGCCGTAAGCCTGGAAGACGTCTTCATCCGGGCCACCGGCGGGGGCGCGGGTCCGAGCTGACCCGGACGCGGGCCTGGTGCCACCGCCCCGCCGTTCCCGACCCTCCCCTCCTCTTCCGGCCTCGCGCTCCCGTCCACCCCCACCGCCCCCCGCTCAACCATGTACGGCGCCCTGCTCTACCTGCGTGCCGCCTCGCTCTGCAACCTCGCCCGCGCCCGGGTGCGGCGGCTGCGCCAGCCGAAGTACCTGTTCGGCGCGGCGGCGGGGGCGGCGTATTTCTATCTGTTTTTCTGGCGGCGGTTCGCCGCGGCACCCTCCGAAGCGTTCTCGGGTCCGGCGGCGATCGGCGCGGTCGCGGTGGCCGGAGGGGCGCTGGTCGCGGCGGCGTTCTGGCTGGGGCGCATCCTCCTCGGCTGGCTGGCGCCCGTAGGCGGCTCGGCCCTGCGCTTCAGCGAAGCGGAAATCGCCTTCCTTTTCCCGGCGCCGATTTCGCGGCGGCGCCTGATTCACTACCGTCTCTTGTCCGCGCAAGTGGGACTGGGTTTGTCCGCCGTGGTGCTCGGATTGCTGGTGCAGCGGATGGGCGGCGGCGGCGGATCCTGGCCCTGCCGCATCGCGGGGGCGTGGATCGTGTTTGCGACGATGGACCTGCACTCGATCGGCATCGCGCTGACGCTCGCCCGCTTGCAGGAGCGCGGCGCGGATGTGCGCCGGTGGAGGGCCGGCGTCCTGCTGACCCTCGCTCTTTACGTCGCAGCGCTGGCGTGGGCCGCGGGCCGGTCCCTGGCCGCGGCGGCGCCGCTGGCGGCAGAGGGGGTGGAGGGCGCGCCCGCCTTGCTTCAAGCCGCGCTGACGTCGGGTCCGCTGCCGGGGCTCCTGCTGCCCTTCCGCATCCTGACCGGACCGCTGCTGGCCTCCGGGGCGCGGGCGTTCCTCGTCGCGCTGCCGGCGGCGCTCGGACTGCTCGCTCTCCACTATGCATGGGTCCTGAGCGCCGAGACGGACTTCGCGGAGGGCGCGATGGCGGCGGCAGCCCGGCGGGCGGCGCGCGTGGGCGGGGGGCGCGGCGGACGGGACGCGGAAAACCAGGGCGCCGAGGGGGCGCGCCCTCGGGCGGCCCGTCGAACGCGAGGCGAGCCCTTCCGGCTGGTCCCGCAGGGCCGCCCGGAGCTGGCGTTTCTGTGGAAGAATCTGCTGTCGATCCAGAACGCGCTCACCGATCGCGGCTTTCTCCGCTTGGGGCTGTTGCTGGCGGTCGTCCTGCTGTTGGGCTTGCGGGGACTGCTCGCCGCGCGGGCGCGGGCCGGGGCGGCGGACGTATCGGTCGCGGTGGTCGCGATCGCCGCCGGCGTCGGGTTTTACACGCTGGTCCTCGGTCCCCAGCTCGCGCGTCAGGATTTGCGCAGCGATCTGCCGAATATCGATCTGCTGAAGACGTACCCGCTCGCCGGCTGGCAGGTCGCATTGGGCGAACTGCTCGCTCCGACCGCCCTGCTCACGGGCGTGCTCTGGCTGGCCATCCTCGCCGCCACCGTCGCGCTCGCGGGCAGCCGCACGGCGAACGCCTTCGGGCCCGTGCTCCGCGGCACGATCGCCCTCTGCCTGGGCGCGGTCGCCCCCCTCGCCTGTCTGTTCCAGCTGCTCGTGCCGAATGCGCTGATGATCCTGTTCCCCGGCTGGTACCAGGCCTCGCGTTCGCGGGGCGGCGGCGTCGAAGTCATGGGCCAGCGCCTGATCTTCGTGTTCGGCCAGCTCATCGTGGCAGCCTTGGCGCTGGGACCGGCCGCGTTCGCCGCCGCACTGCTGATCTTCGCCTCGCAGTGGCTGATCGGGCCGGTGGCGGCGGTGCTGCTCGCGACGGCCGCCGTCCTCGCCATGATCGGCGGCGAGGTCGCCGTCGGAATCTGGTGGCTGGGCGAGCGGTTCGAGCGGTTCGATCTGTCGTCCGAATTGAAGCCCTGAACGCATCCCGCCTGACCCATCTGCACGAGCTCGGCCCCTACCTCGGGTGGGACGAGGATGAGGTCGCAGCGCGGGGCCTGGCCTGAAACGAGCCGGAACCGCGGTCAATCCGCGCTTTCCAAGGCCTCGGGTCCGTGTTTACTGACTTCGTCGTTTCCAGCCTTTCCCGTCCTGTCATGAAGAAATTCCTCCTTGCCTCCCTCCTCGCTCTCTTCGCCGTCGCCGCCGCGCGCGCGGACGATTCGCACACGCCCCGTCCGGATCTGGTGGCGCGCGTCGAGACCTGTGAGGCGATTCTCCAGGAGTTCATGGCGGATCCCGACACGGCCATCCCGCCCAGCGTCTGGCGGCAGGCGCACGGGCTGATCATCCTGAATCAGTTCAAGGCGGGCTTCATCTTCGGCGTGAAGGCCGGCTACGGCGTCATCATGGTCAAGAAGCCGGACGGACGCTGGAGCGTCCCCGTGCTGATCGGCGCCAGCGAGGCGAGCCTGGGCTTTCAGGTCGGGGCCAAATCGGTCGAGACGGTGTGCATTCTCACCGACGACGTGACTGCGCGCCGGCTGTTCACCACCCAATTCGACATCGGGGTCGACGCGAAAGCCGTGGCCGGCCCGAAGGCGGCCGAGGTCGAGCATGACAGCAAGCCGATCTTCATCGCCCCGGTGCTGGTGTATTCGCATTCCGACGGACTCTTTGCCGGCGCCACCGTCAAGGCGGGCCGCGTCGCGCGGAACGACCCGGCGAACTTCACGCTCTACGCGACGGACTCCACGATGCCCGAGCTACTCTACGGCGACTGGATCACGCCGCCTAAGGAAGTGCAGCCGCTGATGAATTACGTGCAGCGGCTGGCTCCGTAACCGGCTGAAAGCCGGTTGAGGGGGCGTCGCCGGCTAAAGGTTCGCTCGGTTTTCACGGCACGTGGTCGCGGTACCGCGTCCAGCCCTGGAGCAGCTTTTGCACGACGGCGTCGCCGATCCGGTAATCTGATTCGAGCGCGGGCAGGTAGGCGACGCCGCTCGAATCGGAGATCGTGTCGCCGAACAGGCTGCGCGCCGCGGTCACGCCGGTGGGCGGGACGATGAAATTGCAGGCCGTCCGCAGAACGAGAAGGCGGTTGAAGTCGACCTTGTGCATCTGCGCCAGACGCTGGATCGCCAGGCAGACGCCCGCGTCCTCGCAGTCGGAGATCGCGAGCCGACCCATGCCTCGGGTGTAGATCCGATCCCAGTCGACGGCCCAGCGGCCCATGAGCTCGCCGTGGAAGAAGCGGTCGCCGGAGATGGTGTCGCCCATCAGGACAAACGGCGGCAGGGCGGCTGCGGTATAGCCCTTGAATCGCGCGCCAAAGGCGCGCACGCCCTCGCTGTCCGGCAGCGGAATCGCCTTGGTCAATTCGTAGGCCCATTTGACCAGCGAGGGATTGAGTTTGAAGGCAACGGTCCCGATCCCACCCGAAGAATCTTCGGATACGCCCGCCGGGGGCACCGCATCGACATTGGCGGAGCCTTCGCCGGGCTTGGTGGCGCCGATCGCCACAATTCCGCTCGACCAGCCGGCCGGAATTTCGCGGCTGTCGATTTCGAAGGCGGGATTGCAGTCCACCACATGCACGGCCCAGACGGCGCTCGCCAGCGACATCACCTGCGGGAACCCGCCGCCGATCCCGCTCACCAGAAAATAGGTGTGTGTCAGATCAAACCGCGGATCGGCCGCCAGCGCCATGATCTGGAGGGCGCAGCGCGAAGTCGTGCCCGAAACCATCGCGTAGAGTCCCCGTCCATTGGTCAGCAAGGGGTGTTCCACGCCCGGGACCTTGATCGACTGGTCGAGATGCTCGCGCTCGACCCAATATTGGAGTTCGCCCGGCGTATCGCCGCGATCCTTGCCGGTCTCATAGGTCGTGATGACGAGAACCGGGATCGGCACCGGCGCCGCCGCCCGGACCGAGATGACGCCCAGACCTGCCGCCGCCGCGAACAGCATCCGCCTAAGGAGTGAAGAACGATTGAATGGAAGCATAATCGTGCGCACGACCCCCAGCTTAAACCGGGCCGCCGGGTCGCGCCGCCATCGAACTTCGTCCTTCAGCCCGCCGGATCGATGGGCACCTGCTTGAAGTGCTCCACCGTCGGAACCGGATCGTAGTAATGGTGCAGCATCCGCTTCCACTCGACGTACTGCGGCGACTGCCTGAACCCGATCGTATGGGCCTCAAGCGTCGTCCACTTCACCAAGAGGAAGTAGCGGTGATCGTGTTCGAGACACCGCTGCAATTCGTGGCCGAGATAGCCGTCGATGCTGCGGATGAGGGGCGACGCCAGCGTCATATCCCGCTCGAACGCGGCGGTCTGACCGGGCTTCACCTGGAGTTGGGCAATTTCGAGGATCATAAGGGGGTGCGTAGAGTGACGACAAATTCCACCAAGCCCGCGAAGGCAGCCGCGGCCACTTGGTCCTGGGTTTCGACGCGGCCGGCGCCGGGGCATTCCACCTTCGCGGACCGGACCGCAAACGTCCGATCCGTGCGGCGGTGCGCGACGGCCCACCACGCCCGCGGCACCGCAATGCCGAATTCCGGCGAGGGTTCGGCGTATCCGGTCGTGGCGACGCCCAGATCGGAACCGAATCGTTCGCAGACACCGCGCGCCATCTGCTCCGCGACCGCGGCCGACACGCAGTTGACCGCCGCCGCCGCGCGGCGCTCGACGCCGAGGAGGGCGACCTTCTGCTCCAGCGAATAGGCCGTCAGGCCGCCCAGAAAGAAATTCGACGCGCCCGAAATCGCCCCCACCCGCGCCTGCAGCCGCCCGCTGGTCAGGCTCTCCGCGACCGCCAGCGTCAGCCGCGGCGCGCGCATCATGAGTTCCTTTAGTTCGGGGGGGGGCAAGGTGAAGTCGCGGCGGACGAGCGCAGGAGGACAGGATTCGGTGGAAGACGCGGTGGCGCTGGATCGGTGCGGGTGAAAACGGTTCTCAACCCAGTTCCAATCCCACCGGACAATGGTCGCTGCCCATCACCTCCGGACTGATCCAGGCGCGCTTGAGCGCGGGCTTAAGCTTCTCGCCGGCGACGAAGTAATCGACGCGCCACCCGATGTTGCGCGCCCGGCAGTCGCTCATCCGGCTCCACCAGGAGTAATGCCCCGGGCCCGGCTCAAAATGCCGGAACGTATCCACAAAACCCGCGTCGAGCAGCCGGGAGAAATTGTTCCGCTCCTCTTCCGTAAACCCCGCGTTGCGGCGATTGCTCCGCGGATTCGCGAGGTCGATCTCGGTGTGCGCCACGTTGAGGTCGCCGCAAAAGACCACCGGCTTGCCCTTGCGGCGCAGCTTCTTGAGGTAGGCGAGGAACGCCGGGTCCCACGACTGCGTCCGGTACTCCAGCCGCGTCAGCCCCCGCTGCGAATTCGGCTGATAGACATTCAGCAGCCAGTAGTCGTCGAACTCCACGCCCAGGACCCGACCCTCCGCATCGTGAGCCAGCACGCCGATGCCGCGGGTGACTGCGCGGGGCTTCACCCGCGTCAGGATCGCCGTCCCACTGTAGCCTTTCTTCTCGGCGTGGTGCCACAGCACCTCGTAACCCTTCGGCCACGCAAGGTGCTGCACATCGCCGGGGTGGGCCTTGATCTCCTGGAGGCAAACCACGTCGGCCTGCGCCTGCTCGAGATAGTCGAGCAGCCCCTTCTTCGCCGCCGAGCGCACCCCGTTCACATTCCAGGAGACCAGTTTCATGACTTCCCGATCACCGCATCCTGCCCGGCAGCCCGGGTCAAGGTCCGCGGTGGGCCCGGGCCCTGAGCGGCGGCCTGCCGTCAGATCGCGATGACACGGTCGCCGCCACGTTCCGATTGCCATCGCGGGCTCCGCGGGGGCACGCTCCCCATTCGCCACCGCCCATGTCCTCCTTCGTTCCGCTGCCCCTCGGCCGGCCCATCCCCGACCGACCGCACGCCGTCTCGTGCAGCCTGCCGACCATGGCCTCCGTCCACGGCTACGAAACCAAGGATCCGGCGGTCACCGCCCACCTCGCCACGGGGTATCCGCGGTTCGTGGTCCATCCATTTTCCCGGCGCCTCACCGCTCTCCTGGCGGAACGCCACGGTCTCGCCGGTCGCACGCTCTGGCTGGTCTCATCGGCCGCCATGGCCCGCGCGCTCGCCGCGCATCTCGCCACGGCCGGAGCCGAGGGTCGCGCGGCGGCGCCGTTCGCCGCCGACGGCGTCAACGGAGTCGTCCACCCGGACTCCGCGGAGCTGGCTGCGCGCGCCAAACTCTTCCTCCAGCATGTCGGCGGCTTCATCTCGTCGCGTGAAGCCGAGGATCGGCTGATCGCACTCGGCGCCGAACCGGAAGCGAGCGCGCCGGCCGCCCCGCCACGCGAAGCCGAATTCAGCGGCGATGCCGCCGCCGAAATCCGCACGCGGCTGCGGGCGGTGCTGGCCGGCGCACGCGATGAGGACCTGCTGCTCGCCAACTGCGGGATGAACGCCGCCTACGCCGCCTTCCGCGCGGTGTCGCAGCTTCAAGCCGAACGCGGACGCACGATCTGGATCCAACTCGGCTGGCTTTATCTCGATACGATCGCGATCCTGCGCAAGTTCACGGCCGCTCCGGCCGATTACCTCTACCTGTCCGACGTGCGCGATCTGGCCGCCCTCGCCCGCGTACTGGAGGACAAGGGGGACCGCGTGGCGGGCGTGTTCACCGAAGCCCCGACGAATCCCTTGATGCAGACGCCGGACCTGGCGGCGCTGGGCGCCCTCTGCCGCCGCCACGGGGTACGCCTCGTCCTCGATCCGTCCGTCGCCTCCGTGTTCAGCGTGGACTGCCTCGCCCACCCGGACCTCGTGGTCAACAGCCTGACGAAATACACCGGCAGCGACGGCGATGTGATCGCGGGACTGCTCGCCGTCAATCCCGCCGGCCCCGACGCCGCCGCGCTCCGCCGTCTCGCCGCGGCCGAACTCGAACCGACCTATCCCCGCGATCTCCGCCGCCTCGCCGCCCAAATCGGCGAAACCGAGGCGGTGCTCGCCCGCATCGAAGCGAACACCGCGCAGGTGGCCGGCTTCCTCGAATCGCATCCGCGGGTGGATCGGGTCTATTGGGCGCTGCAGGCCACCTCCCGCACCGACTACCTGAAGATCGCACGGCGGCCCACCGCCACCGGAGGCATGATCTCCTTCACCCTGCGGGTGCCGATGCCACCCGTCTACGACCGCCTCCGCCTGCCCAAGGGCCCCAGCTTCGGGATGAAGACCACGCTCATCTGTCCCTTCATGTACCTGGCCCACTACGACCTCGTCACCACGGCCGAAGGACGGGCCTCCCTCCTCGCGAACGGACTCGAACCGGATCTGCTGCGGCTTTGCGTCGGGATCGAGCCGGTGGAGGAAATCATCGGCGCCCTCGGCGAAGCGCTGGGGGATTGAGCAGAAATTGGGTAGCGGGCGACTCAATCCGGGCCGACCGCGATCCGCCACAGCGCGGCCGGAATCATTTCGATTCGACCCAGCTTTGGGACCTATTGGAGTGTGAGCTATTCGGGACCGCCCGGCGGGATCCCCCGCGTCAAACGCAGGAAGCGGACCCCCAGAAAGACCGCCGCAACCGCCAGGCCCGCCGCCAATGCCGACCAGATGCCCACGGCGCCCCAGCCGCGGTGGATCCCCAGGTAATATCCCGCCGGCAACGCCACACCCCAATAGGCGAACAGCGTGATGAGCGCGGGCACCTTGACGTCCGGCAGGCTCCGCAACGCCGCGGTGTTGATCACCTGACTTCCGTCGAACAATTGGAAAATCGCCGCCACGGCGAGCAGCGTGGTCGCCACCTCGACCACGGCCCCGTCGGCCACGAACGACGCCGCGATCACCCGGCCGAGGACGAGAAAAATTCCCGTAAAAACCGCCGCCAGCCCCACCCCCATGCCCAGACCGCCGAGCCAGATCGGGCGCAACCGCCCCGGCTCACCCGCCCCCACCGCCGCACTCAGCCGCATGCCCACCGCGATGGCGATGCCGAGCATGGTGACGAAGGTCATCGCCGCGCAGGAAATCGCGATCTGATGCGCCGCCAGCGGCACCGCCCCCAGCCACCCCATCATGACCGCCGAAGCGCCGAAGGCCCCGCTCTCGAACAGCAGGCTGCCCGCCACCGGCAGTCCCACCGCCAACATCTCGGTCAGGCGCGGCCAGGACCCCGGTGCCAGCCAGCGGCGCGGCCACGCCACCCGCAGCGTCCGGTCGGCCCGGATCCACAGGAAGAGCACGACGGCACCCAACGTGCGCGACGTGAGCGTGGAAATCCCAGCCCCGGTCAGCCCGAGTCTCGGCACCCCGAGGTGCCCATAGATCAACACCCAGTTCAGCAGCGCGTTCAGGCCCACGCCCCCGAGCATGATCAGCATCGGCATCCACGGGCGGCCCATCGATTCCGCGAATTCGCGCAGCGCCATATAGACCAGCGCCGGCAGAATCGAAAAGCTGATCAGCCGAAAGAACGGGTTCACCACGCCCAGTACCGTCGGCGGCTGCCGAAACCAGCCGAGGTGAGCGCTCAAACTGAGGGCGAGACCCAGCTCCAGCGCACCGCCCACCACCGCCAGCATCAGCCCGTGTCGGAGGTACTCGCCCGCCTCATCCGTCCGACCGGCCCCCCGCGCGCGCGAAACGAAGAGGGCGACCGGCGTCAGCAAGCCGATGCCGGCCAGAAAGAAAATATTGAACACGCCGCCCCCAAACGAGGACGCCGCCAGCGCCAGCGTCCCCGACCGGCCGATCATGATGCTGTCGGTCAGGCCCATGAGGATCTGGCTGATCTGCCCCACGACGATCGGGAGGGCGAGCAGCAGCGTGGCGCGGGCCTCGCGCCAGAAAATCCGCCGGGAATGGTTCATGGCATTCCCCGGTGACGATGCCGGCTCATGCCGCAAGAAAGCGCGCCACTCGATTCATGGGAAAACAATTGTGATGGGGACCGCCTCCGTTACCATTTCCCCATCGGCCCTCGCCCGTCGAAACCGCCCATGCATCGATCCCTTACCCCCCGCCGGCGCTGGCTGACTTCGCTCGCCCTCCTCGCCTCAGGACTGGCCGCTTCAACCCTCGTCGCCGAGCCTACCGCCGACGCTCCGTCCGCAGCGACATCCGCCCCGGCGGCCGACGGCGCACCTGCCGCCGACGCCAGCGGCGGCGGCAGCACACTCGCCGAGGTGCAGGACCGGCTCGCGACGGCGCTCAAGAGTTATCTGCTCCTTCAGGACGAGAATGCGCAGCTGAAGGCGGATCTCGACAAGCAGGCGGCCGAACGCGGCGCGCTCGCGGAACAGCTCGCCGCCGCCCGCGCCGCCATGGCCTCCCTGCGGGTGGCGGCCGCGGCCAGCGCGCAAATCGGCCCGTTGCAGAACGAGCTGAGGCAGGCCCAGGCCGAAACCGCCGCGCTGGCCGCGGAGAACGCCGACTTGCGCACCCGCCTCGCGCTCCAGGGTCCCGCGCCCGGCCGGTGGTCGTCGCCCGAACGTCCGGCCGCCCCGGCACCGGCGCCGAGCGGCGGGGGCTTTGCGTCCGACCATGCGCTCCCCGCATCTCCGGTTGCAGCCAGCTCAAATCCAGCCTCAACCGATGGCACAGATGACGCGCCCGCGCTGCCGGCGCCCACGCCTGCCCCTGCGTCTTCCCCCGCAGCTAAACCCAAGATGCGGGCCGCGGTTACTCCACGGACGACGAAGCCCTCACCCGAGGCCGCCGCACCGGCTTCCGTTCCCACCGCTGCCTCCAACCTAGCCCCCGCGCCCCCGGTCATCGCGCCCGTCGCGCCGGTGGCGGCCGTCACTCCCGTGGCGACCCTGGCGCCCGTAGCCGCGGTGGCGCCCGGCGCAGGCGTGGCGCTCGTCCCAACCGCGACTCCGGCCACCGCTCCCCGCGTCCACCTCGTCGTCGAAAACGAGACCCTTACCTTGATTTCCAAGCACTACTACGGCACGACGCGGCGCTGGAAGGATATCCTCGCCGCCAACCCCACCGTCATCAAGGGCGAGAAGGGGCTCATCGTCGGGAGCAGCATCGTCATCCCGCCCTGACCCGGATATTTCACGACGCGCGGGCTAGGTCATTGCCTCGTCGTCGCGGAATAATCGGGCGGGTTAGAACCAAGCGAGGATCGCGGCCAGGATCGGAAGCGAAACGAGGGTGCTGAGGACGATCGCGCCCGAGGCGATGGCTTCATCGCCGCCCAGCTCCGCGGTCATGGCGTAGGACACGACCGCCGTGGGCGTCGCCATGAAGATCATGATCATCTGCGTCTCTCTCGGCCCCAGGCCGACGAGCCGACAGACCGCCCAGCCCAGCAAGGGCGACGCCAGCGTCTTGAGCAGCGCCGACGCGAGGGGCACGCGCCAGGTCGAACCAAGCCGCGCGGCGACCAGCGCGCCGCCGACGCTCAGCAACCCGAGCGGCATCGCGAGCTCGCCGAGCGCGTCGAAGGTCCTGGCGACGGGGCGCGGCAGCGGGAGACCGGTCGCCGCAAAGCCGACTCCGGCCGCCGTGGCCAGCAGAATGGGGTTCGTCAGAATTCGGCCCAGCACCGGGAGGACCATCGACCAGCCGAACGAATGCCGGCTGAGCAGCAGGACGACGACGGCCGAGAGGTTGTAAAAAACCATCATGGGCGCCACCAGGACGATGGCCGCCGCCCGGAACGACAGACCGCCGCGCAGCGGCACGTCGGGCAGGGAATAAAGCAGCGGCAGGCCGATGAACGCGAGATTGCCGCGGAATGCCCCCTGAACGAACGTCCCCATCCGGCCGGCGGACACGCGCATGAGCGCGGCGAGAACGTAAGCCACTCCGATGCCGATGATCGTCGCACCCAGCATCGCCTCGAGCATCGGTTTGGCGTCGCCCGCACTGTGCGCCGCCTGGGCCAATTGGGAGAAGAGCAGCGCCGGCAGGCCCAGCCAGTAGGTCAGGCGATTGGCCTCGCGCAGAAACGTGGGCGAGACGAACCCGGTCTTCTGCAGCAACGACCCAACCCCGATCAGCAGGAAGACCGGAACCAGGGAATTGAGGATAAGCACGCGTCAGGCCGCCGGCTTGAGCGCCACCGGCTTCGTTCCCGACAGGAAGGGTTCCGCTTCCGCGCGCGCGTGTTCCAGCGCCGCCCGGGCGGACCGATTCTTGAGCACCTCCGACACAAACGCCTCGGCCAGCAGCCGCCCCGCCATCACATCCGTCGGAAAATGCACGCCGCCGATGACGCGGGACCAGCCGGCGCGACGAGCCCACGCCAGCAGCTCCTCGCGATGCTCGGGGAAAATCTCCGCCAACAGCAGCGCGCGCGACATGGCCCGCAGCGAATGCCCGCTGGGGTAGGAGAAGCTCGACGGAATCGGAATGCAGGGATGGACGCGCGGGTCGACCGCCGGCGGCCGGGGCCGCGCATACAGTCCCTTGATCCGTTCGCTGACCGCCTGCAAATCCTTGCCCTCCTCCTTGAAGAACTCCGCCGTGAAGGGAAGATTCGCCGCGGTGAACCACGGTCCGAGGACATCGGCGTAATCGAAGAGGGAGTCCTTATCGATCCGTTGGGCCCATTTGACCTCGGCCGGGGTGCGGTAGGCCTGCACCTCCAGCACCGTCTCCAGATCGGCGGCGGCCGCGAGCGACCCGTCCGCGGGGGGCTGCGGCAGCACCGCGGTGATCGCCGCCGAGCCCGGATCCATGAAGATTCCCGCCGCCGCGACCGGTTCCAGCAGCCCAAGCCCCAGCAGCGCCCACCCTGCAAGCACGCGAAGTTTCATGGCGGCGAAGGTGTCGCATTTTCCCGCCGGATCAAATCCCATCGTCGCAGGCGCTTGCAACCCGCGCCGGCTTGGGCAGATTTCCCCCGCCATGACCGCCCTGCCCACCCAATTTCACGGTGTCACCGTCGTCACCAAGGCCAACGTCTATTTCCAGGGCAACGTCACGAGCTATACGCTCCTGCTGCCGGGCGACGTCAAGAAGACGCTCGGATTGATCCGGCCGGGTTCCTACCACTTCAATACGGACGCGCCCGAACGCATGGAGATCATCGATGGCCTCTGCCGCGTGACGGTCGACGGAACGACGCTCGCCGAAACCTACGCCGCCGGCACCCATTTCGACGTGCCCCGCAAGAGCGGCTTCACGATCGAGGTCTCGAGCGGCCTCTGCCAGTACATCTGTTCATTCCTGACCTAATCGGCGCCGCCGCCCCGCCTCCGGGATGGCCGGCGGGGAACGGATTCAACCGCGGTTCGTTGGCTGGGCGGGTCAGCCGCGCCAGTTGAACCGCGACGCGCCCAGGGTGGCGTCGTCCTCGCCCCGGTTGAAGACGCGGACGGAGGCCGCCGTCAGCACCGCGATGGTCAGACCCAGCGCCGCAATCGATTGCCACACGGGAAAGAAGAATCCCCCGATCAGCGAGCCGCGCATCAAATCGACCGCGTAGGCGACCGGATCGAAGCGGGCGAGCAGGCGCATCCAGGCCGGCGCCACCGCCAGCGGATAAAGTCCGCCGGACAGGAAGAACATCGGCAGCAGCACCGCATTGCTCACCACCGGGAAGACCGTGACCGAATTGAACCGGCAGGCAAAGGCGACGCCGATCGTCGAAAAGGCCATCGAGCCGAGCGCCATCGCCCCGATCATCTCCGCCGTCGAGGCCAGCGTCAGGGGCACCCCGGCCAGCGGGGCGAACGGCAACAGCACGAGCCCCTGCCCGAAGGCCTGGAGCGCGCCCGCGATGATCTTCCCCAGGGCGATCGCCGGCCGCGGCACCGGGGCCACCAGCACCGCCTTGAAGAAGCCGATCTGCCGGTCGAACACGATCGAGATGGCGGCGAACGTCGCGGAAAAGAGCATCGAGAGCCCCATCGAACCGGGAAAGATATAACGGCGGTAATCGCCGCCCCCGAGCCGCGAGCTCGCGCCCAGGCCGGCCCCCAGGACGAACAGGTAGAGCAGGGGCTGGATGAGACCGGCCACCAGCCGGGTGCGGTCGAGCCAGAACCGCTTCAGATCGAGCAGGACGATCGCCAGGATGCCGCTTCTCATGGCATGCCTCCCCGCCCGGGACCGGGCGGCCGCGCCGCCGGCGCCGCATCGGCGCCGAGCCCTCGCCCTGTCAGGGTCAGGAAGACGTCCTCCAGGCTGGGCGCATTGACTTCGACCCGCTCCACCGCGACGGGCAGGTGGCGGAGAATCTCCGGCAGCACCGCCGCGGGATCGGCGTGGATCAAGCGCAGGCCGGCCGCGTGCCGCTCCGGCTTGAAGCCTCGTTCGGTCAACCAAGCCCCGGCCGCCACGTCATCGGCGGTCTTGAGACGGATCACCCCGCCGCCCAGCCGGGACTTGAGCGCGCCGGGCGTATCGAGGGCGATGATCCGGCCGCCGTCGATCAGGGCGATCCGATCGGCGACGTCGGCTTCCTCCATATAATGGGTGGTGAAAAACACGGTTCGACCCGCGGCGGCCAGGCCGCGAATCTGCACCCAGAAGCTCCGGCGGGCGTCCACATCGAGCCCCAACGTGGCCTCGTCGAGAAAGAGGATGCGGGGATCGGTCACGAGGGCCCGGGCGAGCTCCAGCTTGCGCCGCTGGCCGCCCGAGAGACCCCGCGCCGGACGGTCGGCGGCCTCCGTGAGCGCGAGTTCCGCAAGCAGCTCCGCCGCCCGCCGGCGGGCCCCTCCCACCGACAGGCCGAACAGCAGCCCCATCAGCACCAGATTGTCGCGTCCGCTCAGGCGCTGCTCGATCGCAGGCTCCTGGAAGACGATGCCCATGGCCCGGCGGATGGCGTCCCGCGCCTCGACGACATCGTGGCCCAGCACGCGGGCGGTGCCCGCCGTCGGGGCGCGCAGCGTGGCGAGCACGGAGAACAGAGTGGTCTTGCCCGCTCCGTTGGGGCCGAGCAGCGCGAACATTTCCCCGGGCTGAACGGATAAATCCACGCCGCGCAACGCCTCGACCTTGCCGTAATGCTTGGTGAGGCCGCGGACCTCGACCGCGGGCGCGGCGATAGCCCCGGATGCGACGGCAGCGAGGGAGGAGACGGCGGACACGAAGCCCATGACAATGGCAGCGTCCGCCCGGAGGCAAACCCGTTCGACGCGGGCGGAACCCATTCTCTGGCCGCATCTGGACAATAAGGTGGGTGTGTGTCGCGCGTCCGGCGTTGAGTTCCGTGGGCACGCTGCTTCAGTGGACTTCCGTCATGCGCAGCATCTTCGTGCTCCTCCTCCTCGGCGTCGTCCTGCTCACCATCGCCCTCGTCGTGCGTTCCGGCATCTATGCGCGCAAGAATCCGGGCGAGCCGATCAATGCGGCCATGCGCTACGCGCTCTCCGAGCACGCCCCGCAACTTACTACGTACGACGCCGACTTCATCCGCCAGAATTATCCCACGGCGTACGAGTCGCCTTCGGGCCTCCGCTACATCGTGCGCGATCCGGGCACGGGCCAGGCGAAGCCCAAGGCGGGGGACGAGGTGGTCGCGACCTACGAGGGGCGGCTGCTCGGGAGCAGCCAGCCGTTCGATCGTTCGGCGGACCACGGCGGCCCGCTGACGTTCCGAGTGGGCGTCGGCCAGGTCATCAAAGGATGGGATGAGGCGCTGCTGACGATGAGGAAGGGCGAAAAGCGGACCCTGATCATCCCTTACTGGCTGGGCTACGGCGAGCAAGGCCATCCGCCGACGATTCCGGAGCGGGCGACGCTGGTCTTCGAGGTCCAGCTGGTGGATTTTCGCTAGCGTCGGCGAATCATGGAATTGCCGCCAGGGCGCCATCCATTCCGACCGCTCCCCCCTCCCTTGCGACTATGACGAATCCCGCTGCCTCGCTGCCTCCGCTGCCCGCGCTCGTGCCCGCTTCGACCGCGCTGATTCTGATCGACCTCCAAAACGCCATCGTCGGGCGCGAACTCGCCCCCTATCCGGCCGCCACGGTGGTGCACAACGGGCGGAGGCTGGCGGACGCGTTCCGTCGGGCGGGAGCGATGGTCGTGTATGTCCGCGTCGATCTGGCCACGGCCTTTCAACCGGACGCGGACGAGCCGCCCATGCG
>Ga0116230_10003414_pt1 | contig 15504 bp, 13 predicted proteins | sample S1TSphfallax_3_FD_88678 | JGI IMG/M metagenome (GOLD analysis project Ga0116230, IMG submission 88678) | Host-associated microbial communities from peat moss isolated from Minnesota, USA - S1T2_Fd - Sphagnum fallax MG | ecosystem: Host-associated > Plants > Peat moss > Unclassified | place... | reverse complement strand
AGGTCGACCATTCCTCGCCGGCCCGGCTCCGCGCCGAAGCCCGGCTCGCCAAGCACCGCGCCAGCGTAGATCTGCACGCGATCTCCGATCAGAGCAAAACCGATGACGGCGCGGGGGCCGACCTGACAATCCCGACCGATGCAGACACCAGGACCGATAATGGCGCCCGGCCCGATCCGGGTTCCCCGCCCTATGGCGGCATGAGCGCCGATGAGCACTCCGGGAGCAAGGATCACGCCATCCTCGAGTTCCGCGCTGGGATGAATATCACCGTCGCTCGAACCATGGCGCCACGGCCGATAGAGCCGAAGCGCGGCCTCGGCATAGGCCGCCGCCGGGGCTGTCGTGACCAAACCGATGCAGCCGGGTGGAAGACGGTCGATCTCGTCTCCTGAGAGGAAGCAGGCGGCGGCCCGGGTCTTTGCGAGGTCGCTGGCGTGACGAGATCCCGAGAAGAACGTGACATCGTCACGCGCCGCGTGCTCGAGGGTGGCGACGCCCGAGATGCTGAGGTCTGAACAGGCGGCATTTGGCACGGCCGCTCCCGCGAGCGCCGCGATCTCGCCAAGGGTGGCTGACGGACGTGTTTCGTAGAACCTCGGGTCGGGCCTTACCCGACCCGAGGCCCGAGTCTTCGACGCCGAGACTATTTCGCCCCCGGCGTATCCAGATGTTCGCGATCGAAGGCGAACTGCTGAATACGGGCGTTTAGCGCCGTAACGGCCGCCGTGGTCAGGTCCATGTCCGGATTGGCCATCATCACCGATCCCTTATCGATGAGCGCACTGCAGTGGTGCGCCTGATAGAGTTGTTGGGCGATGGGCTCAAGTTCCTGTGCAATCCGATTCAACGCCTTATCTTCGGTCGCCTTAACTTCGCGCTGACGCAAATCAGCTTTCTGGCGAAGAGCATTGATCCGAGTGGTCAAGGCGGCGCCCCGCGATTGGAAGGTCGCGGCGTCGAGGGTGGCGCGCTGAGCCTCCAGAGCCTTGGCGTCGGTATTGATCGCGCTATCTTCCGGGCTCAGTTCCGCCTTCACCTGGGTAACGATCTGATCGAGGCGGGTGCGGACATAACCACCCACGGTCGAGGTGCTGATGGCCTGATTAACCGACAGAATGCACAGGCCTGGAATGACCGGGCCTTGAGCCAGGGGGGCTGGAGTGGTCTGGGCCGCGGCGCCGGCGGCGCTCGCCGTGAAGATGACCAGGGCGCTCACGCAGCCGAGGGGAGAGAACTTCATAGTCATGTAGTCTAGAACCTTGTTGAGGTGGAGAAACGGAACAATTCCGTCCTATCATAGTAGTCTTTTCGAATGATCTGACTGAAGTCGAACCGCAGAGGTCCGAGCGGCGAGCGCCAGAAAATGCTGATGCCGGCGCTGGCCCGAAAACCGAGATCGTCCCTCACAGCGATCAATGGCAAATTTGTGTTGGGATCGATCTTGTTGGCCCGGTCGAGGACGCCAAGGGTGCCGAAATCCGTGAATAGCGCGGCCTTAATGCCATACTGTTCGGGAAGCTTGGTCGGCACGGTCATTTCCATGGTGCCAATAGCGTAGAGCTTGCCGCCGAGGCTGTCCCCGTACTGCGTATCGCGGGGACCGATCCCGGCGATCTCGAAGCCGCGGAAGGTGTCGCCGCCTTCGTAGAAGCGGTCGGTAATGCGGATATTATTGCCGTTCCAGCCATCAACATAACCGCCCGAGCCGGTGAAGCTGAAGATAAAGTCCTTGTTAAATCCGTGGTAGAACCCTCCACGAACCTCGCTGCGCAGATAGTGAACAGTGCCGCCAAAGCCCGCGAGATCCTGCGATAGATTGACGAAAAATCCTCGCGTCGGGAGGATTGCGTCATTGCGCTTGTCCAGCCCCACCGTGTAGCCAATCAGGGAGGTGAGGTAAGAGCCGCGCTGTTCGCAGAGAACCACGGACACCTGCTCGGAGCCGGGCACGCAGAGGGCGTCGGCCACGATGACGTCATCGGTGCGCAGCGTGTAGTGCGTGGTCAGCAGACTGTTGGACGCGAGCGGGAAACCGATCCGGAAGGTCCCCCCCACCGAGGTGGTGATATAGTCGGCCTGCTCCGTGAAATCGTAGCGTTGGGCATAAATGTCGAAGCCACCCTGGAGGTCACGGTCCAGGAAATGCGGTTCGGTGAACGAGAGGTCCGCCTGCTGACGAAGGGAGCCCACGGAAATCCGGGCGCGAAGATCTTCCGCCCGCCCGCGGAAATTCGACTGACTGACGCCGATATCCGTGACCAGCTTATCAATGGAACTGTAACCGGCGCTGAACGACAGCTGCCCAGTTGGCTGTTCCGTGACCTTCACCAGCAGGTTCGTCCGATCGGGAGCAGAGCCGGCGACATTGGTGATGGTGACATCTTTGAAGAAGCCGAGGCTCCTGATGCTGGTCTTGGATCGATCAACCAGGGCGCGGTTGTAGGCGTCGCCTTCGGAGACCGTCATCTGACGGCGGATCACATAGTCCAGAGTGGCGGTGTTGCCGACGATATCGATCCGATCGATGTAGACCCGCGGGCCTTCTTTCACATCGAAGGTGACATCCACCGTATGTTTGGCGGGGTTGGCTGTGTAGCGCGGCCGGACGTCCACGAACGCAAAGCCGGCCGCGCCGGCGGCGTAGGTCAAGGCATCGGTGGCGTTTTCAATCTTCTGGTCTGAATAGAGCTGGCCCTGTTTGATCGGCAGCAGACGACGCAAAATATCGACATTCAGCTTCTTGATGTCGGCCTGAACCTTCACCTTGCCGAAATGATATTGCGCGCCCTCGTCCACCGTATAGGTCACGGCAAAACCGTTCCGGCTGGGTTCAAGTTCAGCGACCGAGGAAATCACACGAAAATCGTAGAAGCCCCGATTTCGATAGAACTTCCGCAATTGCTCACGGTCATACTCGATCCGATCGGGATCGTAATTGTCGTTCGATGAGAAAAAATTGTAAAAGACGCTTTCCTTGGTGACGATCACGCCACGCAGATCACTGGCGGAAAACTTCACGTTGCCGAGAAAATTGACCCGCAGGATGCCGCTCTTCGGCCCCTCATTAATCTCGAAAATGAGATCCACGCGCCGCTGCGGCAGTTCCACGATCTTGGGGGTCACCGTCGCCGAAATCCGGCCTGAGCGGCGATAGAGTTCGACGATCCGGCCCACATCCTCTTCGACCTTGGCCCGGGTGAACACGCCCCGCGGCCGGATCTGAATTTCGTCTTTAAGCTTATCTTCCTTGAGATTGGAATTCCCCTCGAACAGGATCTGATTGATGATCGGATTTTCAACCACATGCACAATCAGATCGGTGCCCTGCAGATCTATCTTCACGTCTGAGAACAAGTCGGTGCGGAAGAGCGCCTTGAGGGCGCTATCGATCTTGGCCGCATCCACCGTCTCGCCGGTTTGGATAGGCAGGTAAGACAGTATGGTTTCGGGATCGATGCGCTCGTTTCCCTGCAGCAGAATACGGCCGACAACCCCGCTCTGCTGCGCCCGAGCCTGGGCCTGGGCGAGAACACGGCCAGGCGTGACCAGCGCCGTCCCCCCCATAAGGAGCGCAACGCCAGACACCACCATCACCGCGCCGCGGACGCGGGAATTTCTTACCAGTTCAGCCATGAAGAGACGATCGCCCTTAGGAAAACAAGCTGCCGAAGAGGTGAAACACGCGCAACCTCTGCAGGTCGTTCCAGGTCGCGAACAACATCAAAACGGCCAGCAAAGCAAGGCCGGCCCGGTATCCGGCAGACTGAATGCTCGCCCCCGGAGGATGACGCACCACCGCCTCATAGGCGTAAAACAGAAGGTGACCACCATCGAGCGTGGGGATCGGCAGCAGATTGAGCAGACCCACGCTCACCGACATCAGCGCCGCCAGCTGGATCAGGAGAAAGGCGATCGCCACCACCCAGCTCGAACCATTGGATTTCGCGGCGGCGACAGCCTGAGTAGTCATGGCGCCCGAAGCATGGGCGATGCCCACCACGCTATGCAGCTGATCGGCGCCAACCTGACCCGTGACAATCCGCCCCATATAAAAGAGTGTCGTCGCGGCCACGCGCCACGTGCGCTGAACGCCCAGGCGCGTCGCCGCGATCGGCCCGTAATGTCGAAGGCCGCCCACTCGGGCCGTTACGCCGAGGAGACCTTTGGTCTGGTCGCCCCCGAACGGACTGGATTCGTGGGCGAGCGCTGGGACAGCGGTGAGATGCACGGGCCGGCCCGCACGGCTTACGAGAAAATCGATCGGCACGCCCGCACGATACTGGATGTAGAATTGCACGTCCTGAAACGACTTCATCGCCCGGCCGTCAGCCTGTTCAATCACGTCGCCGGCCAAGAAGCCCGCATGGGCCGCGGCCCCGCCGGCGACCACCTGCTGAATACGGGTGGAGGCCACGGGCTCGCCGAATATCCAGAAGAAGCTGGCGAAGAGCACAATCGACAGCAGAAAGTTCGCCGCCGGTCCCGCGATCACCACCAGAGTTCGCTGCCAAAGCGGCTTGAACGGGAGATATTTCCGCTCCGCGCCCACTCCCTCTTTTTCAACGATCGCCGCGCGGAGGGTGGAGAGATCGGTCTGATCGGGAACGCTGGCGATATTTTCGTCGCCGGCGAATTTCACATAGCCCCCGAGCGGCAGCCAACCTATCCGCCACTCGACGCCACTGCGGTCTCGCCATGATACGAGGGCGCGCCCGAACCCGATGGAAAATCGATCGATCGCGACGCCAAAGGCCTTGGCGGTCAGGAAATGCCCCAGCTCATGGATCACGACGATCAGGCTGATGACGCCCACAAACGGGACGACATAGCAGATCACGGTCTGGGCGAACGCCATCATGGGCAGGGATCCCCTCGCAACGAAATCAGTCCCTGCACGTGAATCGCGACAGGACTTGGGCGGAGACCCGTCTGGCGCTCGCATCGGTCATTAAAGCCCAATCAACGGCCTCGTTATCGCTGGCGGCGGGCGCCAGGTCGCCGTTGTCGTTCATCGCTTCAAGGCTGGCCGAGACCACTTCAGCAATCTGGAGGAAACGGATCCGGCCGCCGAGGAAGGCCGCCACCGCCACCTCATTGGCCGCGTTCATGGCCGCGGGCGCCCCACCACCCGCAGCGAGACAGTCCCGCGCGATCCGCAGAGCCGGAAACAAGGCCTCATCCGGCGCGGTGAAGGTCAAGCTGGCGATTTGGGCAAGATCGAGTTTGGGCGCCGGCCAAGTCATCCGGCCGGGCCAGGACCAGGCGCAGGCGATTGGCGCGCGCATATCCGGCGCCCCAAGTTGCGCCAGCGTCGACCCGTCGGCGTATTCGACCATGCTGTGAACCACCGACTGCGGATGGATCAAAACCGCGATGCGTTCCGGGGGCATGTCAAACAGGTAGGACGCCTCGATGACTTCCAGGCCCTTGTTCATCATGGTCGCGGAATCGATCGAAATCTTTGGACCCATATCCCAATTTGGGTGAGCCAGGGCCTGAGCCACAGTCACGCTGGCCATGGCCTCCCGAGTCCACCCGCGGAACGGGCCGCCCGACGCGGTAAGGATCAGGCGCGCCTGTGCGGCGTTCGCCGGGTTAAAAACCTGGAAGATGGCGGAGTGTTCAGAATCCACGGGAATGACGCTGCCCCCCGCCGCCCGGACGATGGACAGCAGGGCCGGACCCGCGCACACAAGGCTCTCCTTATTGGCGAGCGCGATAATCGATCCCGCGCGGGCGGCCGCGAGGGTGGGCGCGAGGCCGGCCGCACCGACAATGGCCGACATCACCCAATCGGCGCCCTGGCCCGCGCATTGCCGGATCGCATCCGCGCCAGCGGCGGTTTCGATGCCCGAGCCCTTTAGCCGCTGTCGCAATTCCGCGAGGCCGGCCTCGTCTTCTATAACGGCGAGCTTTGGCCGCCAAGCGAGGGCCTGTTCGGCCAGCTTCGCCACATTGCGACCGGCGGTGAGCGCGAGAATCTCAACCTTGTCAGGCGCATGCGCCAGAAGATCGAGCGTGGAGACGCCCACCGAGCCGGTGGATCCCAACACCACAACACTGCGAGCGCCCATCAGTGCGCCCACCCCAATTGCACCACCAGCCGCGCCACGGCGAAGACCAGAACGGCGAACATCAGGCCATCCACGCGATCGAGCAGCCCGCCGTGCCCGGGGATGAGATCACCTGAATCCTTGACGCCATAGCTACGTTTCAACATGGATTCCCAAAGATCCCCCGCCATGGTCGCCAAGCCTCCCGCCACGCCAATCATCGCCGCTCCAACGAGAGACAGGTGCATGAACGCGGCGGCGACCGCCACCGAAGCCCCAAGGGCCCCCAATAAACCCCCGAAGAACCCTGACCACGTCTTGTTGGGTGAAAATCTCGGCCACAGTTTCGGGCCCTTCAAAAGGTTTCCCACCAAAAAGGCGGCGATATCGGCGCCCCACGTCGCCGCGAACAGCATGAGCGTCCAGCCAGGACCCTGCCTCGTCTCAATCAGCCAGACGAGGGCGAGACAGGCCGGCGCGATGTAAAGGACGCCGTAGGCCCCGTCGAGGGCGCGCTCCGAGGCCCCCTTTGTGGCCAGAGCCGCCAGCCCCGCGCCCACGATGACGATCGTCCATGCCAGAGGAAAGTCGCCGACGAATGACGCCAGGATCACCGCCAGCACCGCCAGCGCCGTAACCGCGGCGCCCCGCTTGGCCGCACGCGGTGTGGCCATCGCGGCCCACTCCACCGACATCAAAACACCGGCCGCCGCGATCAAAATCAGAAAGGGGGCGCGCCAGATCGGGGATGGCCATCCAAAGGCCCATACGGCTCCCAGCGACGCCGCGGCGAGCACCGACCCCGATACCGCCCGGACGGCGAAGTTCCTCCAGTCAAAAGGTCTAGCTGGCGGCAAGAACGTCATCGATGGCGACGCCGCCATACCGCCTTTCCCGCGATCGGAATTCACAGATGGCTTGCTGGAGATGTTCCGGGCCGTAGTCCGGCCAATAGATGTCCTGAAACACAAGTTCCGCGTAGGCGCATTCCCACAAAAGGAAATTGGACAGCCTGCGCTCGCCGCTGGTTCGAATGATCATATCGGGCGCGGGGGAGCCGGATGTGGAAAGATAATTTTCAAACGTGGCTTCCGACAAATCTCCAGGACGGACGAAGCCGCCTTCAACCGCGGCGGCGAACTGCCGGGCGGCGTCAAGAATGTCCGCTCGCCCGCCGTAATTGAACGCCACCTGGAGATGGAACCGGTCATTCACGGCCGTTCTGGCCTCCGCCTGCTCGACGATATGCAGAATGTCCGGCGCCAAGCCCTCGCGCCTGCCGACGATTTTCACCTTGACCCCGTCGCGCTCCAGTCGCGCCAGATCGGTGCGGAAGTAGGTCTTCAGCAGACTCATCAACTCCGTGATTTCCGGCTTGGGCCGACTCCAATTTTCCGTTGAGAAGCCGAACACGGTCAGTCGGGCGATGCCCAGTTCAGCAGCCCCTTCCACAGTCCGACGAAGGGCCGCGACGCCGGCGCGATGGCCGAGCGCGCGTGGCAAGCCCCGCTGCTTCGCCCAGCGACCGTTGCCATCCATAATGATCGCCACATGCAGGCCCGCTCCAGACCGCTCTCTCACCGGCGGCGCCGCATAATCATAAAGGCCCGTCGCAGCCGACATGAGCGATTCCCCTGGGCGGCTCTGGGCGTCACGCCGAATCCCGGTGTGGGGCGCCTCAGGAGCCGCGCCTCAGACCTGCATGATCTCTTGTTCTTTGGTTTTCAATAGCTCGTCCACGCGGCGCACCGCGTCATCCGTGGCCTTCTGGATCTCGACTTCCAGACGTTTCTGTTCGTCCTGACTGATCACCGCATCTTTCTCGGCCTTACGCAGATCATCCATCGCTTCACGCCGGACGTTGCGCACGGCGACTTTCTGCTGCTCGGCGTATTTCCCCGCCAGCCTCGCGAGATCGCGGCGACGCTCTTCGGTAAGCGCGGGCACCGGTATGCGCAGATTTTGCCCTTCAACCACGGGATTGAGACCCAGACCGGCGTTGCGAATCGCCTTCTCCACCGACACGACCAGCGCCTTGTCATAGACACTGACGGTAAGCGACCGGGGCTCGGGCACCGACACGGAGCCTAGCTGGTTGACCGGCATGCGGGAGCCATAGGCCTCCACCTGGACCTGATCGAGCAGACCCGCCGAAGCGCGGCCCGTTCGCAAGGTGCTGAACTCCTCTTTCAGGGCGAGCACCGCTTTGTCCATGCGGTCTTTATAGCTTGACGGTTGGGGTTTTTCAGCGAGCGCCATGGCGCTTCCTTTCAGTGAGTTGCAGGCGAGGACGGGCGATCGGCGATGGTGGTGTGAACCCCTTTGCCCATCAGCACGCTCAGCAGATTGCCACGCTCTCTTATGGAAAAGACGATGATCGGAATCTGATTGTCGCGCATCAGACTAATCGCCGAGGCGTCCATGACCTTAAGGTTCTGGGATAGAACCTCCTGATAGCTGACTTCGCCATACCGGCGAGCCATCGGCTCCTTCTTGGGATCGGCCGTGTAGACGCCATCGACGCTGGTGCCCTTGAGAAGAGCGTCGCAGCCCATTTCAGCCGCCCGGAGCGCCGCCGGCGTATCCGTGGTGAAGAACGGCGCCCCAAGACCGGCGGCAAAGATGACCACCCTGCCCTTCTCCAGATGCCTGAGCGCGCGTCTACGGATATAGGGTTCGCAAATCGCATCCATGGGAATCGCCGACTGCACCCGGGTATCCACGCCCCGCCGCTCCAGGGCGCTCTGGATTGCCAGAGCGTTCATCACGGTGGCCAGCATTCCCATATAGTCGGCGCTGACCCGTTCCATGCCTCGTCCCGCCATGGCGACGCCCCGGAAGATATTGCCCGCGCCCACCACAAGGCAGAGTTCAAAGCCGGCCTCGACCACGAGAGCTATGTCCTCCGCCACGGTGTCGAGGGTCGTCATATCGATGCCGAAGGGCGAGTCACCCATCAGGACTTCGCCGGAAACCTTCAGCAGGATGCGGCGATAGAGGGGCGGATCGTCGGCCATGAATACCCCTCTCTCATCTGGCGCCTGCGGCTGTTTAGCTCGCTCCCGTCATAGCCGCCACCTCGGAGGCGAAATCACCGGTCTCCTTCTCGACTCCTTCGCCGAGAGCCAATCGCACGAAGCCCGTGACGGTGACTGGAGAGCCCAGGCTCGCGGCCGTCTTGGCCACGAGCTGTTCGACCGTCATGTCGGGATCGCGCACGTAGGCCTGCTTGAGCAGAACCGCCTCCTCGTAGAACTTGCGAATGCGGCCCTCGACCATTTTCTCCGCTACCGTCGGCGGTTTGCCGGAGGCGATCGCCTGCTCGGTGAAGATCGCGCGCTCCCGATCAACAGCGGCGGGGTCCAGGTCATTCACTGACAGCGAGAGGGGCGCCGTGGCGGCGACGTGCAGCGCGATATTTCTCCCTAGCTCGCGGAGCGCCTCCTGATCGCCGGCGCCTTCCACCGCCACCAGAACCCCGATCCGACCCAGATCAGACACGCCCGGCGCTCCGCCGTGGACGTAGGCGCCGATCGCGCCCTCGGCCACGACGAATCGTTTCGACCGCCGAAGCAGCATGTTCTCACCGATGGTCGCGATGAGATTCGTGACGGCGTCAGCCACGGTCTCGGACCCGTCCAGCGACGTGGCCCGCAGGGCTTCCACATCGCCATCGACATCCAGAGCCGCCGCCGCGATCTTCCGGGCCGCGCCCTGAAAGCTCTCATTGCGCGCAACAAAATCCGTCTCGGCGTTGAGCTCGATCACGGCCGCGATCATGCCAGCGCCCTCTGGCCGCACAGCCAGGGCAATCACGCCTTCCGCAGCCACGCGATCCGCCTTCTTGGCCGCTTTAGAAAGGCCCTTGGCGCGCAGCCAATCGACGGCGGCTTCCATATCGCCATCGTTTTCCTGCAAGGCCTTCTTGCAGTCCATCATTCCAACGCCCGATTTGTCGCGGAGCGCCTTCACCAGCGCGGCGGTGATTTCGGTCATGCGTGACCTCCGATCTTAATTTCAAGTCAGGGCCGGCCCTCCAAATGGGCCGGAAACGAATAGCAGCGGCCGTACTCAGGCTTCCGGTTCGGCTGTGGCTACCGGAACGTCCTCCGACACCGCCGCCTCGGGAGCCGATTCGGCCGCCGCCTCTGGGGCGCCGCCAAAGGCCGCCTCAAGCTCCGGCTCCGGCGCGGACGCCGCCTCCTCGGCGGCCTCGACTTGGGCGCGAACACGGCGCAGCGTGGGCTCAACCGGAGCCTCCGCCGCGCCAAGATCCACACCCATGGCGACCTGACCCTCCGTTAGTCCATCAAGCACGGCGTCGGCAACGAGATCGCAATATAGCTGTAGGGCCCTGGCGGCGTCGTCATTGCCGGGCACGGGGTAAGTGATGCCAATCGGGTCGCTGTTGGTGTCGAGAATGGCGACCACGGGAATGTTGAGCTTGCGCGCCTCCTGGATGGCGATGTCTTCCTTATTGGTGTCGATCACGAACATCAGGTCGGGAATGCCGCCCATGTCTTTGATCCCACCGAGGGACAGTTCCAGCTTGTCACGCTCGCGGGTGAGCTGAAGGAGCTCCTTCTTGGTCCGGCCGGCGCCCTCACCGCCGTCAAGCAGGCCCTCAAGTTCGCGCAGACGCGTAATGGAGCCGGAGATCGTCCGCCAATTGGTCAGGGTGCCCCCTAGCCAGCGGTGATTGACATAATATTGAGCGCAACGCTTAGCCGCGGTCGCCACAGGCTCGGAGGCCTGGCGCTTGGTGCCGACGAACAACACGCGCCCGCCGGAGGCCGCGACCTCGCGCACCTTCACCAGGGCCTGATGCAGCAGCGGCATGGTCTGGGAAAGGTCGATGATGTGCACGTTGGAGCGAGCGCCGAAGATGAATCGCTCCATCTTCGGGTTCCATCTGTGCGTCTGATGGCCAAAGTGCGCGCCAGCTTCCAAGAGCTGACGCATGGTGAAATCGGGTAGCGCCATGAACCTTTTTCCTTCTTCCGGTTCGAGCCTCCGCGAAACAAACCCCTCCTTGAGGAAGGGACCGGAACGGTAGGGCGCGGGGATTGACCCGAACCTCGCCGAACATCTCGCGTGCGTGATGGGGCGGTAAATACGAGAGCGGAGACCTAAACGCAAGTTGGACGCGGGCGAACCGCCCGACGTCGCCCCGCCAGCGGGCAAGGCAAGCCCGTCGCGCGCCTTTTGTGGGCGCCGACGCCCCACTGGGCGTCTCGCGGCCTCGCCGGTTGCGCCCCGAGACTGACCTTGTAAGGATCGCTTCGAAGCGGCCCTTAAGCCGCGCGTCCTGAGGGGAATCCATGGCGAGCCGAGCGAACTACACCCTCATCCAGCGCATGGGACTGCGCAAGACCGTGGAGCAGGTGCAGCGGGAAACCGAGACCGGACAGCTCAAACGCACGCTCGGACCGTGGAATCTGATGTTTCTCGGCATCGGCTGCATCATCGGCGCGGGTATATTCGTGCGCACGGGCAATGCCGCGTCCCTGCACGCCGGCCCGGCGGTCATCCTATCGTTTCTGATCGCCGGCGTTGTCTGCGCCATGGCGGGGCTCTGCTATGCCGAACTCTCCTCCACCCTGCCGGTCTCCGGGTCAGCCTACACCTATAGTTACGCGACGGTCGGCGAGTTCGCGGCCTGGGTGATGGGCGCCCTGCTGCTTCTGGAATACGGCCTCGCGGCTTCGGTGGTAGCGGTCGGTTGGGCCGGGTATGTGGTGAGCCTGCTGGGCGATTTCGGTATCGTCATCCCGCCAGAGCTCACGGGTCCCTATGGTCAGCCCATGATGAACGGCGCCGCGCCCGTGCTGAGCGCCAGCGGCGCGCCGCTGACAACTCTGTTCAACCTTCCCGCCTTCCTGATCTGCATGGCGCTGGCGACGCTGTTGGTGATCGGCGTTTCGGAGAGCGCCAATTTCAACAACGCCATCGTCGCCATCAAGACGACTGTGATTGTCGCCTTTGTGGTGATCGTCGGCTGGTTCGTGATCGCCCACATCCATACCTTGAAGTCAAACTGGGTCCCTTTCATTCCGCCGTCGACGGGTCAGAAAGGGGAATTCGGCTGGAGCGGGGTGTTCCGGGCGGCCTCCATCGTATTCTTCGCCTATATTGGGTTCGAAGCGGTGTCGACGGCCGGGCAGGAAGCCAAAAATCCAAAGAAAGACATGCCGATAGGGATCATCGGCTCTCTTCTGGTGTGCACGATTCTCTATATTCTCGTCTCCGTCGTGATGACGCTGATCGTCAACTACAAGCAGCTCAACGTTCCAGACCCCGTCGCGGTGGCTGTCGATGCTCTGGGGCCGCAATGGTCGTGGTTCGCCAGGCTGGTAAAGGCCGGCGCCATCATCGGCCTGACCTCGGTGGTTCTGGTTCTGATGTATGGCCAGACGCGTATTTTCTACACCATGGCGAGGGATGGCCTTCTGCCCAAGGTGCTGGCCACTGTGCACCCGAAGTTCAAGACGCCCTGGGTGAATACACTGCTGGTGGGATTGATCACGGCGATCGCCGCGGCGTTCTTCGATATCAATACGCTCGGAGACATCACGTCCGTTGGCACGCTCGCCGCCTTTTGCATGGTCTGCATCGCGGTGATCTGGCTGCGCAGAACCCATCCGGATCTGCCCCGAGGCTTCGTGGTGCCCTTTTATCCCGTCTTGCCGATTATCGGCGTTCTCTGCTGCCTGGGACTGATCTTCTCGGTTGAAACGCGAGTGCTGATCTTCTTCGCCTGGTACACCCTGGGCGCGGTCGTGCTCTATTTCGTCTACGGTATGAGAAACAGCCGGCTTTACCACGGGCTGGATGAACTCGGCGGCCCGGACGCTGTCGTTCACGTCGCGCCGGAGACAGGGCTCTAGCGGGCGCAAAAAATAGGGTATCAAGGCGGTTACCCGCCATGAAACCCTCCACAAACCCGCAAGGCCCGATCAGAGCCCTGGTCATTCCGGTAACGCCGCTGCAGCAGAACTGCACCGTCGTGTGGTGCACGGCGACGATGAAGGCCGCCGTGATCGATCCGGGCGGCGAGGTCCCTCGTCTTCTAGGCGTCCTGAAGGACCAGGGTCTCACTCTGGAAAAAATCTGGATCACGCATGGACATCTCGATCACGCGGGCGGCGCCGCTGCGCTCAAGGAGGCGAGCGGCGTGCCGATCGAGGGGCCTCATCCGGACGATCAATTCTGGATCGACGACATCGGCCAGAGCGCGGCGCGCTGGGGCATGCCGGACGCGCGTAGCTTTACGCCCGATCGCTGGCTGGCGGACGGCGACACGGTCGCGCTGGGAGAGACGATCTTCGAGGTCTTCCACTGTCCTGGCCACACGCCCGGTCACGTGATCTTCTTCCACCGCCAGGCGCGCCTCGCCCAGGTGGGCGACGTGCTCTTCGCCGGGTCCGTGGGCCGCACCGATTTTCCGCGAGGAAGCTTCCCGGATCTGGCCGCCTCCATCACCGGCAAGCTCTGGCCGCTGGGGGACGACGTGACCTTCGTGCCCGGCCACAATCAGATTTCCACCTTCGGCGCGGCACGGCGCACGAACCCCTTCGTCTCCGACGCCGCGCTGGCCTCGCCATAGCATTTCAACGTCGCAAGCCATGTCTTCGCGCGCGGGTCGTATTGCGTTCAGATTTCGAGATCGACACGCGCGCGTCAGAGTTTTAACTCAGACGATCATTCATGAGCGAAGAGATCTTGACCCTGCCCCCTGAGGATCCCGCGGCGGAGCACATACTGGTGGTCGATGATGACCCCGGTATCCGGGACGTCGTGTCGGAGTTCCTGTCGCGCCATGGCTATGTGGTGGACACCGCGGCCGACAGCCGGGAAATGGAGCGCGCCATGACCCGGCGCACGCCGGACCTGGTGGTGCTCGATCTGATGCTGCCAGGGGAAGATGGCCTCTCCATCTGCCGGCGCATATCACGCCCCGAGGGGCCAGCGGTGATCATGCTGAGCGCCATGGGGGAAGAGACGGACCGTATCATCGGCCTGGAACTGGGCGCCGATGACTATCTCCCCAAGCCCTGCAACCCCCGCGAACTCCTGGCGCGTGTCCGGGCCGTGCTGCGGCGGCGACGCGATCCGGCCCCTTCGGAGGAGGCCTTGGGCGCGGCCTGCGAGTTCGCGGGCTGGCGGCTTGACCTTGTGCGCCACGAGCTCCGATCACCCAGTGGCGTGGTGGTGAACCTCTCCAGCGGCGAGTTTTCCCTTCTGCGCGCCTTCGTCGAGCACCCTCAGAGGGTGCTGACCCGCGATCAGCTTCTGGAATATGCCCGCGGGCCTCAATCCGACGCCTTTGACCGCGCCATCGACGTCCAGATCAGCCGCCTGCGCCGGAAACTGGAAGATGGCGGCGGGGCCATTGAACTGATCCGGACGGTGCGCAGCGAAGGCTATATCTTCACGCCCAAGGTTTCCCGGACGGCCTGATGCGCCTTCCGCGCCTGCCGCTGTTTGTTCAGACCCTCGGACTGATCATCGTCAGCCTGGTGGTGGCGCAGGCGCTTTCGGTGGTGGTGATCCTCAGCCTGCCCCCGCCCCCGCCCCTCGTCTACACCGTGGCCGAAGTCGTCAATGTGGTGAGGCCCGAGACATCGGCTCAGGCGGACCCGCGCCATCTCCTGATGACGAGGCTCGCGCCGCGTCCGCCCGTCGGCCTCACGACGGGCTCCCGCCGCGCGCATTTTCGCGAAGCCCTCGGTCGCGCCCTGGGTCTTCCGCCATCCTCCGTCGTCGTCGCCCAACTGGGCACCAAATTCGTGGTGTTCGGCGTTCGCAAGCCTCGGATCCTGCAACGCGAGGTGCAGCGGGAATTGCTGCTGGATGCGCCGGAACCCCTTCTGATGGGTAACTTTCAGATCGGCATCCGGCGCGGTGATGGAAAGTGGCTGGTGGTGGCGCCGCGCTCGACCTTCGGGATTGATGTCTGGCAGATGCGGCTCTTCATCGTCCTGGCCCTGTCCTGTTTGGCGGTGGCGCCCCTCTCTTGGCTGTTTTCCCGGCGCATCGCCGCGCCGATCGCCGCCCTGGCCGCGGGCGCCGAACGTCTGGGCCGCGACCCGGGCGCTCCGCCTCTGGCGGTGAAGGGCTCGGCCGAGGTGTCCTCCGCCGCCGCGGCCTTCAATGAGATGCAGGCGCGGTTGCGGAAATATATTGATGAGCGCACCGGCATGCTGGGCGCCATCGCCCACGACCTGCGCACGCCCCTCACACGCGTCCGCTTCCGGGTGGAAAGCATACCCGAACCCCTGCGCACCAAGCTGATCAATGACATCGATCAGATGGAGGCCATGGTCGCCTCGACCTTGAGCTTCATCCATGACACGTCACAGCCCCACGACCGGCGAAAGCTTGAAGTGGCCTCCCTCGTGGAAACCGTCATGGATGAGGCCTCGCTCACCGGCGCCGACGCCGCGGT